>Ga0315316_10001842_pt1 | contig 15069 bp, 12 predicted proteins | sample M160m3416metaG_FD_203702 | JGI IMG/M metagenome (GOLD analysis project Ga0315316, IMG submission 203702) | Ammonia-oxidizing marine archaeal communities from Monterey Bay, California, United States - M1 60m 3416 | ecosystem: Environmental > Aquatic > Marine > Intertidal zone | place: USA...
TTCTTTTTTTACGTCGAGTTTTTCGTCTTCCACCCTCAATATACGGGTTCTCAAATTCAAGTTTCCGTGGTCCGTCTACACCCTGCTTCGCTAATTTTGTTCTTTGTTCTTCTTGTTCTATAGCTGCGGGCGATAAAGTAGACATGAGACGCTCGAAATCATTATTGTAGTCTATAGTTAGGATATCTTTATCAATATCAGCAAACTCCATAGATCCGCACATTTTATCCGAATTCTGCGATAATGGCGCACATATAGGCATTGTGCCATCATCGCGATTTGATGGACAACATTTTTTTTCTTCATCGTCACTTTTTTGCACACGTTCTAAACAATTTAAATTATTCATCAATAATTTGATTATTGTATTTTTTTGTTTAGTTTGTAGGGCAGATGCTGAATCTCTATAAGACTGTGATAATAAAGTATATGATCTTTGACTGATAGGAATCGCATCATAAAGTTTTTGTACTTTATCAACATCGTCTGAATTATTATATAATATTAAATAATCTATACCAATATCCTTACAATTACCTTCGGTACGAACGGTTTCTATACCTGTACATCTTTGAATAATTCCCGCGATTGTAAGATATGCTGATCGTAAAGAATCTACTAATTGGCATCCTAAAATAGGATCTATAAATTGAATATCTGATGTTTTTAGCGGATCACTTTCATTAAAATCTGACCTATCATCAAATCTTTTTTTAATTCTTGTAGCTAATTGATTATGAGGAACAATTGGAAATCCTAAAATAATGATATAGTTATATCGAGTACACTTAAAACTAAATAAATTAACAACGGCTGCTAAAAATTCTATTGATTTCGGCGTTTTAAGAGTTGTTTCATAATTAATATTTTTTCCCAAATAAATCGAGAGACAAACTTGTATATATAAATATGTATCGTTCTGTAATAATTCTAGCTCTAGTGTATCTATAATATATTGTTTTGTTGGTATTTTGCCATCAGTAGTTCCAATTAATTGTGTTGCTAATTCGATTGCTCTATCTTCTTTGGATTCCCTTTTTTCTCCATCGGTTCCCGATTTTGTAGTTTGGTACAGGTCTTTGATTTTCAAAGCATATTCAGAAATGTTTGGATTATCGGCTAATATTTTGTTCCCATTATTTTCACTTTTTGCTTCATATTCAATCTCTTTATATTTATTCTGAAATTGAGGGTCCATTTTAATATTTTGATCGTGACCTAGATTTTCCCATGCACTATTATTGGCCGATTTATTGATACGCATTGCAAGATCTTTTTTAATATGATTTACAACAGCTGTTTTTCCCGAACCGGGTGGACCAGCGGATATAATTAAAAAACGAAATCTTGTACCTGGGCCAGAATATCTTGGAATATTATGCTGAGCATGATTTATATCCTTTCCCTCCGCGATTGCTTGTGGATTACTAGGATGCATGGTATATGGTTCCCAATTATCACATTTTTCCTCTTCGATAAAAATATCTTCGACCTTTTCAGATGCAGCTCTTTTCCTGTAATTAGCTAGTTCGTCTTCTGCAAGCGCGGTTTGTTCACTTCCTTCACACATTGGATTAGGATCCCATATTGAACATTGTGCCATTTAATATATAATATTAAATGGGATTTAAATATTTATAGATTTAAACTGACAGTATTTCTAGCAGATCGAGGTTTCCTCTTTGATTTTTTAGGTAAATTACCTTTCATATCTTGTAAATCTGAAACGCTAATTGTACTAGAAGTATCAGAGTTTTTGATATTCACTTTTTTTGTTTTAACCCCTGCCAAAATATCACTAATATCGGATGGACCCTTCATCTCTCGTCTACTCGATTGTTTTTGAGAAACATTGCTATACTGATCTTCCATATTAACAGAATCATTAAATTCAGCTCTTCGGCCGCCTCCTCGAGCCATATTTAAATCTGGTCTATTAGGAGGTTGATTCATCTGCATAGGGCCAGGTGGAGAACCACGTGGAGGCATCATATTTTGCATAAAACTACCGTATCCTGGATTTTGTTGACCCATTGTATTAACCGCTGCTTGGGTAAATTGTTGCATAAGCTCAGGATTTTGTCTCATAATATCATCCATTCCAGGCATGGCGGACTTGAACATGGTATTTGTCATATGGAGCATTCCTGCACTTCCACCAAGCATAAAAAGCAATTTAAGTTCTGGTGCCATTTTTGCTTTGCCTCCATATTTCTCGTGTAGTTCAGCAAATACATCATCATATTCGTCTAGATTTTCAGAGACAGCTTCTCCCCAACCATCAAGTTTGATATCAAAGGGATCAAATTTTCCATTTAAAAATTCAATACCAGAAACAAATGCCATAAGCATTTTACCCTGAAATTTGCAAGAATTTTTCTTTTGCTGTTCGCTTTTGATCATTTCATATTCGCCTTTCATTTCGTCTAAACTATCGTCCATTGAATATTTTTTACTAATTTGCACACCTTTTTTGTCTAAAGCCTCAAGTTTTCTAATGTATACAAATTTTTCTTTCAATGTTTGCTCGGGTGTCAATACAGGTGTTTCAGGAACTTGTTTTACTGGATCTACCGGGATTTCATTGAATTTCTGAAAACCATCCCATGTTTCTTCCTTTTTAACTTCTTGTGCTGTTGAATTTCCTAAACCACTAGAATTTATAGGCTGTGGAGGAGTATTTACTGTTTCGGAAATATTAAGTTTAATGGTAGGGTCGATTGGTCCCATAGCAAATGCTTTGGCTCTAACTTCTTTGGGATTTCTTTTAGGTTCTGATATATCATCAAGACCCTTAAGTTCAGACAATTGTATATCTGATTTGGGAGAATTTTGTCTTGAAGCACGACCTGCATTCATTAACATTTCAGCGCCTGGTCCAAAATTTACGGATCTGCTGGGTGTAGATGAATCTAGAGAAGGAAGATTATTAAGCTTGATAGTTCCACCATCATCTTTTGACATAACAGAAAGTTTGGGGCCAAGAGTTGGAGAATCAGATATTTTAGAAATTCCTAAGTCAATAATTTCAGAATCAGTCATTATGATTAAATAAGAACTTTTAATTTTAAGTAAGACGCAATTAATAAACTATAATTATTAAAAAATAATGAAAATTATTTCAAACAATGATTTTTAATGTACCATAGGCCTTGTAAAAATGAGTCTGCAAGGTCATCTTTTTTTTTATGTGTATCGAAATGTGATATCCATGTATGTAAAATATCATTTTCACTTATTAATTTTCTAGTAATTTCAATACTAACCCTTTTTCTTTCTTTATAGGTGGTTTTTTTCTTAATAAATTCCTTTAATTTATTAGCAGGAGAGATTTCTTTAATGTTTTTACAATCAACTTCGATAAAATGTTGGATAATCATTCCCTGTAACATTTTCATTCTTAAAGCGAGAGGCCCGATCTGATTTTCAATTAATAAACAATCTATATTGAATTTAAGCATTATTTTTTCAAAAAATAATTTGATACGGGTACCATATGTTACAATATCTATAGATCTACTATCAACGGTTTCTATAGTGTTAAAATAATTTTTTGTAAGATCTTCGCATATAGCATCTAAATAGTCTTGTTTTTTAGATTTTTTTGGTAAAACATACTGTTTAACGTTACAAAATTCTTTTAACTCTTTTGCCTTCATTTTTTTTAATTTTTTCATTTTAAGATTTTTTGTAGGTATTTGATATTGTTGCTTTTTTGCATGACATTTGCAGTAATATTTATCATTTTTATGATATTTTGATCCTCTTGTACATTGTTTACCTTTTGTAATAAACATACACTGCTTTTTAGTTTCACTATTGCATAAATCTTCAACTCCCCAATCAAGAATATCATAGTTTTTATCATTAACTGCAAATATACAATAAGCAAGATTTTTCATACCTACATCAATACTGATTATGTTCATTATTAGTATAATGAATTATTATTTTTATTACAATACTTAAATTGTTTATAAGTATTCTAATTGTAATTAGGTCTCCCCATTTTCAACATTTCATCTTGTGTCATAATAGGAGCGCATAATCTACTTTGCAAATCTGCCCTAGACAAGTAAAGATTTTTCAAATCTGAAGTTTCATATCCAAAAGGTTGTGTTTTATCTGCACAGCTTTTAAATAAATATTTACCTGAATTAGGAACAGGATTGAAGCTTTCCATACATCCACAACACTGCGCGCATGAAGCAACAGTATTGCTTTGCATTACAGATTTTCCATTATTAATTAACCATTGTCTGTATTGGTAGTTCGATTGTATACCTAATTTACCTTTTAAGGCGTTATTCATTTTACAGGCGCTATCGTAATCTGTATAGAGATTACCTTCACTCATCATTGCGGGAAATCCCGCATGAATATTATTTGATGCTTTATAACAAGTTCCCCAGCTCATAATATAATACTATTAGAAATAAATTTATTCAGAACTGCTTAATAACACGATCAATTCTTTTTTTTTGAGACCTTTTGCTTCTAATCCCTTTTCTTTTGCAAGTTCTTTTAGTTTTTTTGCAGTTAATTTTGAATAATTAGTTACTTCATTACCGTCTTGCTCCATTGTCGTTGCATCAGTTTGATCTTCCTCGTCCGGGTCTTCATCATCTACATCACTTAAATTAATTTCATCAAGATCGTCATTAATCTCAGTAATTTCCAATGATTCGCTTGTGGTATTATTTACTTGTTCGAGTTGATCGAATACTTTATTAATAATATCTTGTTTATTTTCATCAACCGTATGTTCTTCTAAATTTTGTATATCTGCAATTTTAACTTCGGAAGCGGTTGTTTCTGCTCCATCTAAAGATAAAGATATGGTTTTTACAGTATCTTCTAAATTTTCTTCGGCACTATCTTCATCAATTGTTAGTTTATCATCATCATTATCGCTAACTTCTGCACTATCATCGCTATCGTATTCGCTATCGTCATCATCATCTGCTTGATCATCATCAGAAATATTAATTAATTCATTTTCGGAAGTTTGTACATTTTGAAATTGTTCTTGTGGTATATTATTAGACATACCTGCCTGCATTACTGCAGCTGGTTGAAACTGTTGTCGTAATTTTGCATTATTTTCGTGTTCTTGTATTAAACTAAACATAAGATCGACTTTTTGTTCCGTTCTTTGCATTCGATTTCTAAAGTAGAAAAAGGTTGCGCCTACTGTAACACATGTGACCAAAACGCTGATTAGTAGAGTCTGTAGTGACATATTATAGTTCTAAAATATTATTAAAACTATAATCAAACGAACATTAAAAATTATCCATCGCCTTATTTGTTTCATCAATAATATTTTGTGGATATCCGAGTTGCTTAAGTACAGTAATTCCACCTTTAATTTCGGATATTCCATTTTGTAATTTATAATAATATATAGGTATTTCATTTTTGATATAGGTTTTCATGTTAACATTGGAAATCTGTGAATTGTCATCTAATTGTTTACAAAGTGTAATAAAATGCGTAGTTAATAAAAATTTGATATTTTTAGATTTTGAAATATGTGTTAAATATGATTTCGCACTACTTATTGCTTCATAAGGGTTTGTTCCTGAAAAGAGTTCATCAAATATGCAAAAATGTTTTTTATCTTCATTATTTTTGATTTTAGTTAAAATTTCAAGACATCGTCTAGCTTCTGCTTGGAATAAACTATCTCTGGAGGATGTATCAGGAATATTAAGATAACAATGAATATGATCAAAAGGTGTCATGGATCCTTTCTTAAAGAAGCCGAATCCGAATTGTTGAGATAATAGAATATTTGTAATGGTTGTTTTCAGAAGACTGGTTTTACCGGATGCATTAGGACCTGTTATAAGTTTATTTGTTTTAAGATCGATGTCATTTGGTATATTTTTAGATTCGGATTTTTGTTGTTGCATTACAGGATAATACGCTTCTTTAAATTTTAAAACTGCATTTTTCTTTTTCAGGAATTTCATTTTGTTAATTCCATTACTTCTAATTTTATTTGAAATCTCTCCAATATTGTCTAAATATCCATGAAATCCGAATGAGAAAAGAATAGTATCTTGGATATTTTCATCATTATATAATTTATAATATTCTTTCATCGTGTATCCGATGTAGGGTATTTTCTGCGGATTAAAGCTAGCGATTGGTACTTTATTAAGAGAATTATAAAGATTATTAATATTTTCTAATTTTTCCTGTAAATAGTTACGATAAGGTTCATATGTTTTAAGTTTATCTATTTTAACAATATGTTGACCAACCCTTTCTCTTGTAAATCCGAGTAGGTTTTTAATATTTTTGATATCGCCATTAATTGTGGATGTATTTTTATAAAACTGATAACATGAAATAGCATTTTGATATATGTTATAAACATACATTCCTAACATTACCATTAAATACATTTTTTGTCCAGTAGGAATTGTACTCCAATCAGTTAGTAGTTTGCCAAAACTATGTCTTTTCAAAGAGGCAATTAATAAAACAATATAATTTTGGAATGATACAGTAAGTCCTTTCAACTTCATAATAAGAAATGGAACAACTAAAAGAAGAATAGGTGCTAATAAATTTAATAGCGGGGATAGTATGCTATATATTGAAATAATTGTTAGAAAAATAATAGATGTATTAAGAAATTGCAAAGGTTTCCAGTTTATATATTGATAATTATCGATAAAACCGGAATCTTCCTTAATACCTTTATAGCTTTTCCATGCATTGGAAATAGTGTTTAAATTTTTATCATCGATTGGTTTATTATTTAACAACATTTTTTGCGTATCTTTTAAAAAAGCAGTATTTGTAGTATATTTTTTACTCCATTTTTCTAATGTAAGAAATCCAAAAGGAGTTTGTGGATTTAATAAATGTTCGTATAATGAAACATTTGATACGTCTTTATGCGTTTCAATAAGTTCTAAATCTTCAAACAAATTTTTTGGAGTATCATAAGTATTTGAACAAAAATCAATAGGCAAAGAAAAAGATTTATTAAGATGATCTTCTAACATTAAAGTTTAATAATATTATAAGAGAATGTAGATTACGAATTTAAACGTTGCTAATATGTGCTGTCCAATCTGATGGCATTTCACTAATTACAGTGCTATAATACTCTTCAAAGTGTTTCAGTCTAGCCCCATCATGCTTTGTAACAAGGTTAATTGCCACACCTTTTCTTCCCCATCTACCTGAGCGACCAATTCTATGAAGATATGTATGTTCGCTTTTCGGAACATCGAAGTTAATTACAATACTAACCTGTTGAACATCAATACCACGTGCGTACAAATCTGATGTAACTAGAACCCGGTGTTGTCCAGCTCGGAACTGTTTATTTGTTTCCTTTCTATCTGATTCATCCATTTTTCCATGAATCTTGGCCACGGGATACTCATCGGCAATCATAGCTTCATGAAGATCGTCAACTCTTCGAGTACTATTGCAATAAATAATAGCCTGTGAAACACTAAGCCCTGCAAATAGATCTTTCAAAACCGCATATTTTTGTCCATCGCCATCGAGTCGCACAAAGTATTGCGCAATACCTTGAAGAGTTAGAGCTTCCGCTTTGACAAGAATTTTAACGGGTTTATCCATAAATTTTGCTGCCATATCCTCGCATTCAGGAGGCATTGTAGCTGAAAATAGTCCAATTTGAATTGTTGACGGCATATATTGGAAAATCTTATAAATTTGGTCTTTAAAACCTTGAGAGAGCATCTCATCAGCCTCATCCAATACAATAATTTTCATTTTCTCAGTCTTAAGATATTTTCTACGAATCATATCGTGTACTCGCCCAGGAGTACCAACAACAATATGAGGTGGGTTATTATCAAGTTTTTCTCTATCGCCGTCTACAGAAGTACCGCCAACAAGTAGCTGAACAACCATATTATCAAATCTACCGAGAGCAGTAATTACATCGCGAATTTGACCTGCTAACTCGTGTGTTGGAGCAAGAATAAGTCCTTGTGTAATTTGTTCTTCAGGATTAACGATATTAAGTACCCCCACCGAGAAACACCCAGTTTTTCCTGTTCCTGATTGTGCCTGAGCTATAATATCACGACGTTTGCCATTTTTATCCGTTTGAATCATAGGAACAATCCCTTTCTTTTGAATAGGACTGGGTTGTTCAAACCCGTTGGCAAAGATGCCACGTAAAATTTTATCTCTAATAAGAGGTGTGTCATCCCAGTTTTGTATTTCTGTGGGCCCAGATGTATTTGCGCTTTTGTTTTCGTTTGAATTGCTTTCCATGTCTATATACTAAGATGAGGATTTGTTTAAGTGGATACTATAAACTAATATCTGAATCAATTTTTTGTGCATTATAATGAAGGTATAATCTATTTGAAAAATTGATATAAACATTTCTTGTGTATTCAAAGTAAATCATGACATCAATACTAGCAGATCATCAATTCACACTTGACGATTTTAATAAAATTAATAATAGAATAAATCCAGAAGATAATTATTTATCTACCACTGTAATTCAGTCTATTAATCGACTGGCTGCTCTAGTAGGCGCGCCAACTTATCAAAGGACTCCTGTATTTAAGAATAAAAATAATGATAACCCTCGAAGAGAAAGGCGAAGACAAAAAGTCACTATAACGGAAGTTGATTGGCAGGAAATGCGTAATTTCAAAACGACAACCACAATAGGTGTAAAGAGCAATGATGGAATTGAAAAACAGTTAGATGATCTTCGAACGCTGTTCAATAAAATGACTTCGAAAAATTATGAAGATAAACAAAAACAAATTAAAACACTATTGCAAGAAATTATAAATACAAATCCTCCAGAATCGGATCTATTAAAAATAGGTGAATCTATATTTGAGATAGGAAGTATGAATAAGTTTTGGGCAGAGCTATATGCGAAATCATATAGAGGTATGATTGAAGTATTTCCTCTTATGAATTCTATTTGTCAAAAGAACGTAGATTCTTTTCTTGAGTTGTTTAATACAATCCGTCACATAGAGGCTGAAGAAGATTATGATAAATTCTGCGCAATTAATAAGGAAAACAGTAAGCGACGCGCTCTTAGTAGCTTCTTTGTTCATCTCATGAAACAAACGGTAATTTCACCTGACAAGGTGATTAATTTAATTGATATTTTGATAAATAAATTTCATAGTTATATCGATTCAGAAAATAAAAAGAATGAGGTGGATGAAATTGTGGAAAATTTGGTTGTAATGATTAGTGAAGGATTTAAATTTATTGAACTTCATAATGAAGAAAAAGCTCTAGAAATTAAAAATTTTGTATCCAATGCCGCATCAATGAAATCGCGTGACCATTGTAGTCTTAGTAGTAAAACGACATTTAAATTTATGGATTTGGATGATGAATATTGAATATAGTTATATATTGAATGATATAAAAATATATAACTATATTTATATAATATGTCAGAAAGTGAAGAAAATATACATTTTTCTCTCCAAGAAGAATGTAAGGAGGAAAAAAATGAAAGTATTGTCACGTATGAAGATTTAGTAAAAGAGGTAGATTTAATGGAAATGACCTCGTCTGTTGCAATGGATGATTATATTGCGTTAGAGATTGAATATCAAACAAATTATATTAAAAAGGAATTGGAAAGAATTGCTGCATATTATGATATTAGTAAACGGAAGAAACGAAAGGATCAGTTGGTAGAAGAGATAGTTATTTTTGAAAAGGATCCTGAAAATATTGAGATAGTTTACAGGCGTAAAAGATTATGGTCTTGTATAGAAGAAATAAAGAGTGATAAATACTTAAGTAAATTTTTAATATTAGATTAAAATATATGGTAAAGTCATTAATAGATGATAGTATTACTTATATAGGTACAGATGCAGTTGATGAAAATGATTTCGGATATGACGCAGTTCAGTTTGATATAGAATTATTTCCAAGCATGATGGCTGGCGTAGCTTTAGGGAATGTAAGATATACTTATGCAGATAAGGGTATTTTATATATACCAGTATATCTTGTTAAAGACGATGCAATAGTAGAACAAATAGGAATTTATGAATTTTTGGCTTCGCAATATACTCAATTATTAGATGAAGATGATGATTTTGATGTAAGTTTATTATCCAATCCCTTGCCTCTATTTTATTCTTTTTTTACTCAACAACATCTTGAAAAGGTTTTGGGTACAAAAACATTAGAACCAAATGCATCGGATACTAAATCAAATGAAGGTAAAACGGAAGATCCTGCTGTAGTAGGTTTTGAAGAGGAAGAGTTGGAAACGGATACGTGGACCAGTCCAAATGATACCACTGTTTTGAAAGAAATATTAAAGGAAAAAGATGACGATGACAAAGATGATTTGTCTGCGCATAAGGGTTCAATGGAAGATGCCATGAAAGAAAGAGGAGAATATAAATTAAATAAACAAGATGAATGGATCAAGCAGTACATAAAAAGCAGTAAATATAAAATATTGGACAATGAAGGCGGTGGCGATTGTTTATTTGCAACTATACGTGATGCATATAAGGAAAATAAGTCAATAACAGTAAAACAATTAAGAGAAATCATTGCTAAAAATGCGACGCAAAGTGTTTTTGACGATTTTAAAGAGCAATATGATATGTATAATTCTGAAATGTCCAAAACAAAGCAAAAAATGATGCAAATAAAAAATGATTTAGATGCATTAAAGGTGCAATTTTCTACAGCAACTAATAGAGATGATAAAAAGGCACTTACCACAGAGGCAAATAAAGCAATTGAAGAGTTTAGAAGAGCTAAAAGAGAGTATGTATATGCCCGTGAGAATATGCAAGATTATCTTTGGTTGCAAGGCATTAACAATCTCGAAAAATTTAAAGCAAAAGTTCAAACATGTAAATTTTGGGCGGAAACGTGGGCAATAAATGTATTGGAAAGGGCTTTAAATATAAAATTAATAATTCTCTCCGAATATAATTTTAATCACGGCGATTTTGGAAATGTTTTACAGTGTGGTAATATGGTCGATGATGATATTGAAGCGGCGGGTGTATTCAAACCTAAATATTACGTGATATTATCGTATACTGGGAACCACTACAAACTAATTTTGTATAAAAATCAGCGTATTTTTACATTTAATACATTACCATATGCGATAAAGGATTTAATTGTTACAAAATGTATGGAAAAGGAAGATGGTATATATAATTTGATACCTAAATTTAAGGCATTGAAAGCGAGTATAAAGGGAGAAATCGCACCTGATGAATCAAAAAACAATAATGAAGATGAAGGTATTCTTAAGCCAAAAACAGATTCGGGGGTTGAAGATATAGGATTACCAAAAGAGGAAAAATTTGACGAAGGATTAGAAAACATGAAAGATGTAAAGTTTAATGAGGATATTGTATTCCAATTTTATTCAAAGTCACGAGATTCAAACCCTGGAAAAGGTGCTGGAGAGAAAGTACCCAAAAAAGAAGTAATGAGATTTTCTGAATTAGCGGGAATTAAAAATTGGAGGAAGGTTTTATCTAATTTTTTTGAAGGTGATTTTACTTTAGATGGGAAGCGATGGAAAAGTGTAGAACATTTTTATCATGCTTCAAAATTCAAAAAAAATAATCCTGAATTTTACAATACATTTTCCTTGGATTCGGATACAGAATTATCCAAAAGCCCTGCAATGGCCAAGGGTGCTGGAGGAAAGACCGGGAAATTTAAGGGCAAACAAATAAGATCAAAAAAAATAAAAATAGATGAAAATTTCTTTTCAAGTAAAGAAAATGAGCGGGCGATGTACAGAGGACAGATGGCAAAATATAAACAGGTAGATGAGGCTAAAAGAGTTTTGATGGCAACGAAAGATGCAAAATTACAGCATTTTGTAAGAGGACAGTCACCAATTATCTTTTATGATACCATGAAGATAAGAGAAGTATTAGAGTAATTTAATTATCAATAATATAATATTATTGATAACTATTTATAAATATTATACTATTTATATATATTAATTCCAATGAAATTTTCTAATGACTCAGAACAAATGATGGTTGCGATGATGGATCATTTTGAAAAGTTTGTAAAAAAGAAAAATGCTCCACAGCAGAGAGATTTTGATAGAATTATGAAAAACTTTTATTCAGAGTTAAAGGCTGCTGATAAATTTACCGATAAAGAATGGAAAAGTAATAAAATAAAAATTTCATTGAAAGAAGTAAGAGATTTTAGATTAATAAATCATACTACATTATTAAGTAGTACATATATTCCTGATAATATTAAAACTTACATCAAACATAACATAAAAGGGGCATTAAGTTACAAATGTAAAGTAGCGGGTAGATCAATAAATATCAATTTTTATTTAATGAATGAAAGTGAATTTAATCAACTTGTAAAATTTGATAAATTGGTTTATAAAATGATCATGTGGTTAAAGTTTGTTAGTAATTACGCTAGGGCCAAATGCAGTAAAACTTTGAAGATATATTGTTATATGACACCTATTAAGAAAGTTATCCCTGGGAGTCCATTTTCGGTTTTATCATCAACTCATGCAAATACCGCAGTTACAACTACTTGTACGGCAAATGGAGAGATTTGTTTGTTTAGAAAAGAAGAAATATTTAAAGTGTTTATACATGAAACATTTCATTCATTAGGATTAGATTTTTCATCCATGTCTAATACAGTATTGAATAATAAAATAAAAACCATTTTTCCAATAAATAGCAATTTTAATTTGTATGAAGCCTATACGGAATTTTGGGCAAGTATAATGAATTGCGTGTTTACTTCTTATTTTATGTCCAAAGGTAGTGGTATAAAGGAATTTTATTTGTATGCCGAATATTGTGTTGGTTTTGAGCAGTTTTTTTGTTTATTTCAGTGTGTAAAAGTATTAGATTTCATGGGATTACATTATAAAAATTTACATGATAAAAATAATTTAAGCGATAGAGCTCGAAAATATTTATACAAAGAAAAAACAAATATTTTTGCTTATTATGTTATCAAAGCCATATTAATGTTTAATGCGGTACCATTTATGAAGTGGTGTAAAACGAATAATGACAATATTTTGGCATTTTATAGATCAAAAGATAATCTAATGCGATTTTATAGATTTATTGTAGGTCATTATAAATCTCCCGCTTTTATCAAAGAACTTGATGTAGCTCAAAGTATATTAAAAAAATATAAATCTTTGGTAGCGGAAAAAGATGATAGAACATTAGCTAGAACTATGAGAATGACAATCATAGAGTTGATGTGATTTTTAAAAAATTGATTATAAAAATAGACTGGAAACTAGTATCATACAACAAATAACTATACAATTTATATTTATAATGGGAATTCATCTTCTAACAACATTTCTTCGCAATCTTCGTGAAAATGGATCATATAAAACGTCTCTACGAAATCTATCTGGAAAAAGGATAGTCATCGATGCTAGTATTTATTTATACAGATTCAAGGCCATGGATGCTTTGATAGAAAATATATATTTACTCTGTACACTATTTCGCGTGAATAACATTTCAGCACTCTTCGTTTTCGATGGAAAATCCATGAAAAACAAAGAACATACAATTTTGAAGAGAAAAGAGCAGAGAGATGCTGCTAAATATGAGTATTTTAATATAATGAAAAAAGTAGAATCACTTCCACCGGATGAGAGGGAAAAGGAGGAAGAGAAAATGTCTATTTTGCGGAGAAAATTTGTTAAACTTACTTATCGTGATGTAGATGAAGTAAAAGAACTATTGGATGCATATGGTATCAAATATATAACAGCCACAAATGAAGCGGATGAATTGTGTTCAGCGCTTGTTATTAAAGGAGCGGCATATGCTTGTTTAAGTGAGGACACAGATTTGTTTGCATATGGATGTCCTCGCGTGTTAAGATATATCAGCCTTTTAAATCATACAGTGGTTGTTTATCCATTGGGTAGTATTCTTCAATCGGTTGGGATGAAATTTGGTGAGTTTCAACAGTTATGCATTCTTTCAGGGACAGACTACAATGATAGTCGGAGAAACATCTTTGCATTTTACAAACTGTTCATGCGATATAAACAAAAGCCAAATGACCAGGATTTCCTGACTTGGTTACATCTAACTAATAAAATTGCTTTGCGAAAATATCATCAAGTGAGAGATGTATTTGATATATACAATAAAGACCCCTCAGAAATTCTTAATAAGATTAGATACTGTTTGATTAAGAATAGAGCAGTAAATAAACCATCACTCAAACACATACTTTCAAATAATGGATTTATTTTCGTAAATTAAGTATTTAAATTACTATGATAAAAATAATTAAATTTTTTATTAAATTTTAATTATTCAATGATCGAATATATCTATTGAGTAGTAGCTTTCTTAACATTCTTAGCGAAATGAGGACTCATGTAACGCTGAAGATTGAAGTATGTGAGCTCATCGTCTTTCTTAAGCTTAAGAAGCTTGCGCAACTTAGTATCAGCGAGGATAATGCGACCATTGTCCTTGTCTTGAAGCTTATTCGCACGAATATACTTATTAATCTCACGAGTCACCTCAGTACGAGCCATCTCAGTTCCTTTTGGCTTTCCCAAAAAGTTGGCAAGCTCAGAACTGATCTTGGTTGGTTTCACAAATCCGCTAGGAGCACGATTTCCTGTACGCTTTTGACGCTTTTTACTTGCTTTATGTGCATTCTTAAGTTCACGATCGGCACGCTTCTGAAGAGCGCGAACCTGTCCAGTGACACTAGTGAGCTGACTGCGAAGTGCCTGCAACTGTCCTAACAACTCTCCGAAACTCTCAGAAAGGGTTGGGACTGCTGGGGCTGCCTCAGCAACAGGTGCAGCCTGGACAGCTGGAGTAGCGACCACTTTCTCGACGGCCTTTGGTGCAGCTTTCGCTACGGATTTCTTAGACTTAGTAGTCTTTTTAGCTTTCGCTTTGGTTGCCTTAACTTTTGCCATTTTATAATCTATTTATGCGTGTACTTTTTAAGTTGTTTGATATAACAATTTATTTATTTGTTATTTCAAGAGCTTATGTCGTTTGAAAGTCC
>Ga0315316_10001850_pt1 | contig 15045 bp, 22 predicted proteins | sample M160m3416metaG_FD_203702 | JGI IMG/M metagenome (GOLD analysis project Ga0315316, IMG submission 203702) | Ammonia-oxidizing marine archaeal communities from Monterey Bay, California, United States - M1 60m 3416 | ecosystem: Environmental > Aquatic > Marine > Intertidal zone | place: USA...
CCTAAAGTTGCAGACGCTTTACTCGCTGGAGAAAAAGTAACTATTAAATATTCAAATATAAATCTTGGTGGAGCTGAATTATCTAACAAAAGTTCTTCTGAAATGATAGGTTCTAAGGAAGTTTATGAAAAGATTTCTGAGATTAGCGGGAATCTGAAAACACTAAATGCTAAACTAGAGGGAAAGAACATACTCTAGCTGGGGGTCTCCCATAAAATTATCTTGTCCAAAATGCAATCAAAATTTTTTATATATTCCTAATTCTCAAAGATTTATTTGTGGTAATAAGACCTGCAAAGATTATAATCGCAGGCAATTTGGTGGTAAGATGACGGAAGAAGAATAGGAGAAACAATGGCAAAAAGTAATTGGAAAGCTTATTGGAAATTTATGTTTTCAAAAGCAATGAGAACAGGGTTGCAGTCAGCTATATCTTTATATTTAGCAAACTCAACAGGCATTATCGACGCAGATTTAATGCAACTCTTAGGTGTTTCATTTATGAGTTCATTCATAACTGTTATGCAACACGCTTTGGAACAATATAAACCAAAAGCAACTTTCGAAGATTAAATGAAAGCAACAGTAAATCTTAATCAAGTACTGCAAGGTGGTCTTGCTGGTTTAGTTGCGTGGTTATTTAAGACCGTAAATGATTTACAACAAGAAGTAGCAACACTAAATGCACAAGTAACAAACGCTAATGAAAGATTAGCTGAGGTATTAACTGTAATAAGTGGAATATCGGGAGAAATAACAGAGATTATATGGAAGATAGGTGGCTAATGGACGGTTGTTGTAAGAACTGTAACTGCGGTGGCTAGTTTGTGCTTAATAAATTTAATAAAGCTTTTCGTTTATTAGTAGTTCTATTACTAATCTCTCCAGTACCAATAGCTTACGCTGATGAGACGACGGTTACGGAAGATTTTGATAACCAACAGGTTAACGAAGATATTACTTTCGTTTATGGTGGTAGCGATACTGCTGTTACTGCCCAAACTGATTGCGACGCTAGTATGGTTGCTGGGGGAATCCACATTGAAGATATGGATTGTCACGGGTCAGAATACTTTGGTTCAGACAGATATCAACTTGGACTCCGTAGCTCAACAGATTCTCTTACAATTGCGTTCCCTAATTCAAACAGTAAACCAATTACTCAGGTCGGTTTTCTCACTTTAGCGGTTGATGACGCTAATACAGGAACTATTTATTATGATGATTCAACTTCTGCAACCTTTAATATCGTTGCAAATAGTCAAGGTAACTCACAAGTAACTTTAACTGCGCCTACTGGAACTACAATTAATGAGATTGTAATTGCAGGAGCTTCAGATAATTTACAAGATTGGTGGTTATTTGATAATGTTTATTATAAATTTACTGCTCCAACTACTACTACAACAACTACAACAACTCCTACTACAACAACAACAACTACCACTACGACTACAACGACAACTACTACAACAACAGTTCCACCTGCTCCCGAACCTGAACCTGAACCTGAACCACCACCAACTACAACTACTACTATTCCAATAGTCATTGTTGAAATAGATGGCGAAGAATTAGAATATACACAGACAGAAGTAGATGACGGAACAGTCTCAAGAGATATGGAGCGTTCTTCTAACCTTGAAGAATACGGTTGTGAATTAACCGACGCTCAAATTATGAGAGGAGACTGCGACGAAAATCTAATAGATGAAGATGAGATTATCTATATAGATGATGAAGATTATTTAATAGAAGATGAGGAGATTTATGACGACGAACAAGGAGTTCTTGATGACGGCATTATCATATTTGAAATTTCAGATGATGATGAATTTGAAGAACTCGAAGATATTGAACTTACTGAAGAAGAGATACTTGAGCTTGAAAAGGAAATGGAGATTGCTGTTAAGGAACTTGAACTCATTGAAGAGTCCGAAGAATTACTTGAAGAACTTGGTCTCTTACTTACCGAAGAGGAATACGAAGAGTTAACTGAAGAAGAAATCTTTGAGTTAGAAAAAGAACTAGAAGAATATGTAGAAGTAATTCTTGAAATTGAAGAATACATAGATGATATAGAAGTATTTGAAACAGAAATAATTATTATTGAAGAAGATATAAACCTAATAGATATATTTATTGCGAATGATTTATTTCCACCTGACCCTGAAGATGTACTAAAAGATTTAGAATCTATACAAGATGAATTAATAGAAGAAGAATCTATATCTAAAGAAGAGGTCGAGATTATTGAGGAGATTATAGAAGAGGAAGATGAAGAAGTTTTTGAAATATTTGAAATCTTTACAGAACAAGATGATGAAGAAGTTCTTACTGAAGAGATGGTTGAGGAAGAAGTTGCAGAGCTAGAAGAAGTAATAGAAGAGATTATCGTTATTGATATTCCTGAAGTTACGGAAGAAGAATTAGAAGAGTTTACTGAAGAGGAGTTAGTTGAATATGAGGAAGCCAAAGAAGAAGCTATCGAAGAGTTTGTACAAGAGCTTGAAACCGAAGAAGTTATCGAAATAATTGAACAAGTTAATGACATTGGGGTTGAAAATCTTAGTGAAGTAAGCGAAGAAGCAATTCAAATCATTGCTGAAGTGGTTGAAGAGGTTATTCAAATAGCCCAAGAAGAAGAGATAACACAAGAACAAGCCGAAGCAGTAGCTGAAGTATTAGGATTCGAAGAAGAAACAGGAGCAGAAGATGTTCAGATTATTGCTGAAGCAATTAAGACTGATGAGAATGTTGCTCAAGCTGTTGATGAGTTTGTTGAAAGAGCAGTAGAAAATGCTGATAAATCTTCTCAACCTTACACTCTTGCCGACGCAACCACAGAAATTGCTTTTGAGTCTTTCATTGAGTCGCCTATAAGTGTTATCATAGATGTAGATTTAGGCGCAATAGATTTGAAAAATATCTCAGATGATATGAGTCAAGACCAAAAGGATAAGGCACAGGAAGTAATTGTGCCAACCATATTGGTAAGGATTGTATCGTTTGCATTAAGGAGATTTGATTGATAAATAAATTGTGGTCTTGGTTTGTTCAAGCAATTAAAGAGACTTTAAACCTCTTGTGGACTTTGGTGGGTTTAATAATTGCTTGTTTGACACTTACTGGGCAAGCTCAAACTATTACGGCAATGGCAACGCTTATAACTTTAACAGTTTGGTTACTTACAATTGGTTTCAGGAAAGGATAATGACTCATAATGGATATACTCAAAAAGAAATGCTTGGACTTTTACTTAAAGGTCAAGACCAACTTAGTGGGCGTATTGACGAGCTTCACGAAAAAGTTAACTCTAAAATTTCAAGAAGTGAACTCTTGGCTTGGACAACGGTTTTGGCGGTCTTAATCGCTGGGTTGTCTCAATTCGTCTAAAAACAGGGTACTTAAAGCCGTTTTAAGCGCTTTATAATTCCTAATGGAACACTTGCCCATAACGAATATCCCATAATCATTGGGGTTTTTAATTATATTATTTTAACTATTTGTCATAATCTTAAGTTATAATTAAATAAGTGATTATTGGAGATTATGTCGAATGTAATAGCACTCGAAAATGACGGCGATAAAACTATGCTTATTCTCAAAGATGAGAATGAAAATATTAGTAATGTTGTATTACCAGTTGGAATATGGCATTTAAAGCCGAGAAAAGCTAATGACTTATTTACTAGCACCTTTGATGAGTTGTCTAATCGCAACTCCGCTAACGCCTAACGGCTTAGACGAATATAGGGATTGTAAAGAGGTCGAGATACAGATTGAAACTGTATTGCATTGGCAACCTCTAATTGAATTTTACTTTAAAGAGGAAGATGTGATTCAAGCAATGAGAATAGTATTCTGCGAGTCAACAGGTTATGCTTCCGCTATCGGAAATAATACAAACGGAACACAAGACAAAGGCTTATGGCAATTTAATGACAATACTTTTGATTGGCTAAAAAATAAATTAACTAATATGACTGGTTCTTGGAATAGATTAGACCCTACATTCTCAACTAAATTAGCAAGTTGGCTTGTTTATAATGACGGTTGGTATCATTGGAACAGCAGTAAACATTGTTGGGGTTCAGATGTCTAAAATAGAATGGCAAGAAGATGAAACATTCTCAGAATATAAAGCTAGGAAGAATGCTGGTATGCAAGGAATGGGTCAAAAGAATGTTAAGAATAAAGATAACTGGTCTCCTGCTCAGAAGCGTGGATTAAATAATAAAAATAAAGGTAGAAGAAAACAAAACATTGCTCGAAAGAAACTTAGAATACCTGATACAAAGTTTCGCTCTCAAATGGGACACGAAGAAAACTGGCGTGGAGAAGTAAGAGTAGAAGTAAAATCAGGGAAACAAGTTCAAACTCTATGGAATAAATTTTTAAAAGCTAAGTTACAATCAGAAGATAATAAAAGGATAGGAGACGCTAGACCTTTTGTATTTGTTGCTATGCCTGACGGTGTTAATAACGGGTTAGTGGTTATGGAATTAGATAAGCTAGAAGAAACTATATACGCATTCCTTGAAACTTGGGAGCGTGATACATAAGGAAAGGACGCAGGGCTTGTGGACAAAGAAATAGAAAAGATAATAAAGAAGCGCAAAGATGTTGCTCACGACGAGGAACTAGGGAATAACTACTATCCAAGTGGTTGGAAACCTAATGCGACTTGGGTTAATAAAGATAACAGAGGAGAGATTACAGCAATCTCTAAAGAAGAGAATCCTAAATTTAATTATTTACTTTCAGATAATGGGTTTGACCCAAAGGTATTTGAAATAATGGAAGATACAATTAGGTTTAGTACTTGGCAGACTCAAAGAAAAGGTGGAGAAATAGTTGACCTCTATGCTTTTAAATTTCAAATCCGAAAAAAGAATCCTCATCACGATAAATATTATGATGAACTTCTTAAAGAGATTAAAAAGAAAACTCCAATAAAGAAACAAAGGAAAGTTAAAGCAGATACTTCTTGGGTATTTTGTATGAGCGACTTCCAATTGGGTAAAAAAGATTTCAAGTATAAAGGTAAAAAAGGTTCTGTTGCAACTGTTGCAAGAATTAATGAAGCTTTAGAAAAAGGAGTTCAACAATTAGAGAACTTTAAAAAGACTGGAAAGAAGATTGATACTATCTATTTAATTTCTCTTGGGGATTTAGTTGAGGGTACTTGTCATTTCTATCCTAATCAAGCTTATGTAATTGACTTGGATAGGTCTCAACAAGAACACTTAATGCGAAGAATGATTATAAAAATTATTGATACATTTCTTCCTTATGGAAATGAAATTGTTTTATCAGGTGTAGTTTCCAATCACTCAGAGAATAGAAGTGCTAAGGCTAGTGTTGCAACAACTAGATTAGATGACTCAGGCCAAGCACAACTACAAGTGATAGGAGAAATCCTTGAGCAAAATAAAATGTATGATAAAGTTAAAGTCCTTGTACCTGACGGATATCATTTAACTTTAAAGATTTCTAATCGTTTGGTGGGTTTTACTCACGGACACCTTGCAGGTTTCGGCGGTGGAGATTCTTGGAAGAAAATGGAAACCTTTTGGAAAGGTCAGATGTATGGTAAGAGTCCTTTGGCGGACTGCTCGATTTTAATATCGGGTCATTATCATCACTTCCGTGCTGTTGAACAAGGAGCAGGAAAAGATGATATGAGATTGTGGTTACAATGTCCAAGTGTTGACGACTCAGAGGAACTTTTTGCAAGGACTGGATTAAAAACTAAACAAGGTGTATTAACTTTGACTGTAAATGAGCAGGGTTGGGACGACTTAAAGATACTTTAAAGCTTATAAACATTGAGGTTTTCCTTAGCTAGCATAATCTTAGATTAAATGCAAGCTTATTTAAAAATAATCATAATAAAAGATTGTATTAGTAATCAAAGATTGTAATGTTATAGGTATAGAGATTAAGAGTCAGTCTCTCAAAATTTAGACTCCCAAGTGAGAGCCACACTATAAAACGAGGGGCAAGGAAAACCTAAAACTAAAACAGAGAGCTTTAGTGAGTATGTTGCTATAAATGGCGGGTCGCACCTGCATAGGATAGTAAGGTAGGATTGCACCGATTCTAGTGCAAATCCTGTAAAGTAGCATTGGTATATAACAATGTGAACAGTCTGAAAAAACTCAAATGCCTTACTAATAAAAACACAATACTAGATGACAACCTTATAGCTTTAAGCATACTCTCCAAAGCTCTTTGTAATGAGTGTATTAAGAAACTATCAACATTTAGCAGTTAAATGCTCAAGAGAGAGCTTAGGAGATATCCATTAACTGTTACTAAGAGTATGAACTCTAGGAAAGTTGCTAAGAGTGGAATAAGTCTTTATTAATTTATTAATAGAGTGTGAGGAGCTTGAGCGGGTAATAGCGTCGAAATTCAGGACAGACCACCATTGAAAGTGGCCATATAGGAACTACTTCAGTAAATGTACAGTGTGCAAACCACCCGCCTTAAATTATTGTTAGATAAGGTGTCCGAGAGGACTAGTAAGAGTATGAAGTAAAAGAACGCCTTTTAAAGTAAATGATAATTAGCAGAAATCGGCTAACGAGTTTAACCCATTTCCTTGAACGGAAGTTGGCAAGAAATTAGAAGTTATAGTTATATGATTGTATAAGAGGACAGAGTAACGACAAGCTGTAAGATTATACATAACGATAGTTTCTTAATACACTCATAAATTGAGAACTTAAAGATATAGGTTTCCATAGGTAAATTTCTGCGTTCATTAGGGTTGTATAAATTGCAAGTTATATTAACCACCTTTTAAGGTAAGCGTGTGATAACTTTGAGTTTGCGAAAGCCTAATTTAAGAAACAATGCTTAATGTGTGTAAGCCTGTATCTTTAAGTTCTCAGTTAAAAGAATTTAAAGGAACTCGGATAATAAAGTGCTAAGGCCTAAGTAGAGATTAATGTGGAGTATATAAACTGATACCCAACAAAGTGGAATAAAGGCAGGAATATATGTTGATAGCATTCAAAGCGCGAACAGGACAGTTTTAATTGCGTTAAACCAAGCATAGCAATTATTAGGATAACCAAAGGTGGCAAGTGTTATGAGTGGGTGTAAAGCGCCTAGTTAACAGCTCATAAGTCCGAGTTGCTTTAAGTTCTTAACAAAGAACTTAACAATATAAATAAAGGAGAATATATGATTGACTTAAATATGCTTGATGTATCAGGCGACGACTTATGGAACTCAATTGATTTGCTTGTTGTAATAGGCAATATAATCTTTTGGCGTTTCTTTTATGTAGTAGTTATTAAAGAAGTTTTTTCTGATTTCTTTTTAGATATGAAAATGGAAAAGGAATGGAAAGAATATAATAAAACTGTTGCAGACTTTAAATCTTCTATTACAATAGATGATTATGACGCATAAAGATATGTTCCAAAATAATTTTCAAAACGAATTATTGAGGAATGAAATCCGTAGAAAAATGTTTAACTGGGCAATGGCTTCAGAAGAGTTTGGTTATGACTCTTTAACTAAAGAAGAATGTTTAGTTGCAACAAATAGGGCATTAGCAAAAGCAAGGAAGAAACTCTATCCTACGGTAGATTCTTTAGCTTACGAGACTTTTGAAGAAGAACTCGAAATATTAAATGGTGGAATCAAAGGAGAAGAAGAATGACGCTTGAAATATTAGGAACTGCTGAGATTGGAGAATGGCTTTCAGTTAAGCGACAAGAAGTTGCTCAATGGAAGTTTCAGGGTAAGTTACCCGAACCTGACTACAATCTTAGAGCTACTCCAGTTTGGAAAAGGGAAACCTTAATGAATTGGAAAGAACAAAATAGTTGGGTAAACAAACGAATAGGAAGCGGAGTATAAAATGAATAAAGATGAATTAATAGTAAGGCAAGTTGCAATCAAAGGAGCTATTGAACTTGTTATAGCTGACAAAGATAATGGAACAGATATGTTTGAATTGGCACAATCAATTCAGGATTGGGTGTTAGAGCCGTTTAAGAGTGAGAATGTCTCACAACAGAAGCCCTTTTCTGAGACGGCTCAGACACCAACAGTTCAAGTTACAAAACCAAATAGTGATTTGAAGTGTCCTGTATGCGATTCTAAGGTGTTTGACAACAGAGGAAACAAGCTTTCGCCTAAGAGTGCAGACTTTAAATGTGGGAGTAAAGAATGTCCTGAAATACAAAAGACAGGATATGCTTGGTCTGCTTGGAGTGATGATATACCAGCAGAATTAATAAACTCTAGTAACATTGTTACACCAAAGGCAATTGAGCCTGAGGACGATTTAACCGCACCCTTTTAGTCACGAGGGTTAAGGAGAACAGGTTGGGTCTAGGTTTTTTTTGGGTTATATTCATTTCCCACCTTTTGTTTGACCTAGACTCAATCATAAAAGGAGATAAATGAAAATTGAAAGAGATAACTATTTTGCAATAATCCCGCAATGGATTTTAGATTCAGGGATTAATCCAAGAGCAATGGTTCTATATTGTATTCTTTGGACTTATGCAGATAAAGAAGATAAGTCTTGCTTTCCGTCAGTTCAAACTTTAGCGAATCGTGTTGGGGTCAATAAAGCGACCACTCACAGATTGTTAAACGAGCTTAAAGGAATACAAGCAATAGAAGTTAGGAATAGATTTAAAGATAATTCAAAGCAATCTAATCTTTATATCCTCAAAACTTCTAAGCCTAGTGTTATGAATGATACTACCCCTAGTATTACTAATGATACGACCCTAGTATCATCAGTTAGTCATAGAACTATAACCAATGAACTAGAATCAGATATGCAAGCAAGTAAATTGTCTGAAGAAGATAGTAAAATACGAAAGGCAATCTTTAAAACATTTACTTCAGAACTTGGATATGAACCTAAAACTCAAATGGAAAAGTCAGGTTGGTTCAAATGTGCAAAGGAATTACAAATAGCAGGTGCAACACCTGAAGATGTTAAGTTCGCAATTCAATCGTACAAAAAGCATTGGAACAATGTTGATGTAACTCCTTACGCAATAACAAAATGGTTTGGCAAGTTCGAGTCGCTAGGAAAAGAAGAGAAACAGAAACAAGCTTACATAGATAATCCAAAACTTAGATGTGATGAGAATGGACATAGCATTATAGATTTTGGAAACATAAAGATTTGTAATGTCTGCAAAGAGGAGTGGACTTAATGAAGAGATATGATTTTAAATTTGATGATGATGAAGTCATAACTGTTAAAGGTAAGGGACTCAAGGAAGCTATAAGAGATTACAAACAACAGAATCCTAAACAACTCGAAGCAACTGTTGAGTGGTTGGCTAAGAGCGGTAAGGAGATGAAGAAGTTGATAAGGTTACGAGAAGTTAATATCGGTATTGATAGACACGGGAATATAATTAGATGAGCTACAAAGGTACAACTGGGAAAGCGGTCTTAATAATATTTCTTTATATTGTTTTTATCTTTACTGCTTTTAATTTATTTTATGATTGGAGATTCTAATGACGATTAAAGACATAGGATTTAGTTATGAGTACATAACTGAAAAGGATAAAAGAAATGCGGTTGAAAGACAGCTCGCCGAACTAGAAGCAAATCATTTTAGTTTAACTTTAATAGAGCCGTCTAAATTAAAAGAGAGCCAACAGCACATTCAATGGAGACAACAGAAGCTCACGATTGAAAATACAATAAAGAAACTAAGAGAGACAAAGAGAACGATGTTTACAGGAGAGGAAGAGTAATGGCTTCTGAATTATTTGAAAAGAGATTAGCTTTAACTAGACACTTGCTTGCTTTAGGTTATGACCGTACTTGGTTAGCGACGCTTAAGATGAGTGATTTAGAAACTCTAGTTGAGAACAAAGAGGTAAATCAAAATGATGTTACTGCTGAAAGAGCAGAAGAGATATTAAGAGAAGAAGATATTAAAGCTGAACTAGAAATCATAGAACAAAAAAGAGGAAACACAAGAGAACCATTTATTCAGTTAGACTGAAAGGAAACTCGGCAGGAATTATTCCATAGCGCTTGAACTCGCAAGAGCAAAGGCGCTCCTGCCGTTTTTTCATTTTAAAATGACTTAGGCGCAGACTTAGGCGCAATTTCACAATCACACAAAGTAAAAGTTCTAGCCCTTTTTTGAGGTCAAAATTAGAGAATTATTTAAAGTTTTTTTAAGAAATCTGAAAAGCCCAATGTTTATAGGCTTATTTTTATAATAAATATAATAAAAGATTATGATATTAGTAATCTTCGATTAAGATATTAGTATATGAAAAACATAAAGGTAATCGCAGACAACACAGAGATAATAATCGACTTACTAAAGATGATTCTTAACTCAGTAGCAGGAGTAATATAAAAATGAATCAAGAAAAAAATATATATAAATCAGAAATATTAGACCAAGAATATAACTTAACTACTTTTAAAGGAAGAAAAGTTATAAGATTTGATTGCGTTAAATGTAACAATAAAGGGTTCATTCCAAGCTTTAGTCATATGTACGAGGGAGAATGTTTTGCTTGTGAGGGAAAAGGCTTTATAACTAGAACTATGCAAACAATAAAAAGGTGGGAAAAAGAAGCTTTACAAGTTAGAAAAGAATGTGAAGAATTTGCATTACTTAAAGAATATACACACACAGTTGAAAGACTTACACTAAAAGAAGAAGAACTATATAGATTGAGTAAAGTAGATTGTTTAGAGGACGGACTACAAGAAATAACAGGAACTGTTGAAAACATTTACGGTAAAGATACACCATACGGTTTTGTAGTAAAAATGGTTTTAAATGTTAATGGAAACTTACTTTGGGTTAATCAAACAAAAGCATTAGAGGAAGTTACAAAAGGAGAAACAATCACAATCGACCTTGATGTAACAATGTTTAACATTGATGAAAGAAAAGGTTCAGCAAAAGCTGGCAGAAGAAAACTAAAGGAAATATAAAAATGAGTTATATATCTGAAAAAGGATTCGCTGGCAAAGTAATGAATGAAGCTTTAGCTGTTAATTACGGAAGATTTAATAATGAATCAAAAGGTAAGGAAGTAATCATTCAAGGAATTAATAATCCTAGCCAAGTTAAGCATAACGATTTGTTACTTTGTGATTTAGTAAAGATGATTGATGAAGCTTCAAAAGAACTTCGTAAAGCTAAAAGGAATAGAACAGATGTTCTTAATGAAGAAATTAAGATTGCTCAAACAAAATTAGATAGCCTAAGAAAAGAACTTAGCGAAAGAAACAAACTTGATTAAATTTATTATTCAAAACTTTTTGAGAAAAGAATATCATCACTTCAGAGATTATGTTGAGTATGATGAATCCAAAATGCACCCTTTTGATTATGGAAACAACAAAAACAAAATAGAGTTTGATAAAAGAGTTGCTGATTTTAGGAAAAAGTATTTAAACCAAATTCTTTGCACAGAGTGTTTCTATTATTATCCGAAAGAAGAAATGATTTATACTGATAAGCCGTATGTAAAATTAGGATTAGATTCAGAATATTGGTGGTATTGTTCTGATGAATGTATTGATTACAGAAAGAATTTAAACAAGTTCGTTTAGCAATGCTAACATTGTCCTATGACAGAAAAAGCTAGCTGGAAAGAGGGAAGCGCTCTTGTCCGAAACGAAAAACTTATAGATACATTACTAGATTCAATTGCGAGTGGAATGTATGTTAACCTTGCGTGCCAATCAGTTGGAATAGATACATCAACCTTATATCAATGGAAGAAAAAAGGTCAACAAGGAATCCACCCTTACGATAAAGTTTGGAAAAGATTACAAATAGCTGAAGCTAAGGCTATTGAAAGAAGATTAAATAGAATTGATGAAGCAGGTCAGAATGGTAATTGGCAAGCAGACGCTTGGTATCTCGAGAGAAGATATCCTCACTTGTTTGGCAAGAGAGATACAATTGCAATAGAATCCGAAGATAGACCTAAAGTTACGCTAAAGTGGGCAGACGGAAATATATTGGAGAATGATGAAGAAGAAGATATTAAAGTTCTTGAGACAAAAGAAGTTGTTAAACCCGAATTGGAAGAAAACAATGATTGAAGATTACAACCAAGAGTTTGAAAAGATAATAGATTTTAATGATTTAGAATATCTTGAAGATTTTGATTCTTTAAATCCTGAAGAGTTTGTTCTTCCTGCTGTTATATTTATTCCAAAAATAATTGATAATAATGTTATGTACACATCTATTCCAGTTGATGTTAATTTAGTTGAATCATTTCTTATTTGGATTACAACTGAAGAATAATGCAATCTGCATTAGAACAGACGGCAGTTGGTGGTTATGAAATTACTTTACCCGCATTACACGAAGCACAAAAGGTTGTAGCAAGTTCAGAAGCAAGATTTAAAGTATTATCTGCTGGTCGTCGTTGGGGTAAAACTAAATTAGGTGTTTGGCTTTGTCTTAAATACGCTTGGCAAGGAAAAAGGGCTTGGTGGATTGCTCCGTCTTACTCAATGACTAATGAAGCTTGGGTTGACCTTAGACAAATAGGTAAAGAGTACGGAATTGTAGTTAAAGAAGCTGAAAGAACAATTATTACTCCTACTGGTGGTTCAGTTCAAGTTCGTTCTGCTGATGACCCAATGAAATTAAGAGGTGCAGGTTTAGACTTCGTTGTTTTAGATGAGTGCGCCTTTATGAAACCTCAAACTTGGTCTGAAGTAATAAGACCCGCTTTAACAGAAAAAAAAGGTTCAGCTTTATTCATAAGTACACCTAAAGGCTATAACTGGTTCGAGAAAATCTATTCTGAAGCAAATCAGTTAGAGAATTGGGAAAGATTTACTTATCCAACTATTTCAAATCCTATTATTGACCCTGAAGAGCTTGAACACGCTAAAAAAGAGATTGGTTCGTTCCTTTTCTCACAAGAGTATGAAGCTCAGTTCATTGAAGCTACTGGTGGTTTATTTAAAGCTGATTGGTTTAAGTTTTATTCAGTTGAACAGTTCGGGAAGAAGATTAAATACAGATTAAGCAAGGATAGAACAATTAAGTTAAAAGATTGTAAGAGAGTTGCTACTGTTGACCTTGCAACATCAACTAAACAAACTGCTGACTATACAGTTATAACTTCCGTTGCGATAACACCGAACAATGAATTGATTGTCTTAGATATAGACCAACAGAGATTAGAAGCTCCCGATATTATTCCTCTATTAGAACGAAAAGTAGACCAATTTGATTTACAATATATAGGAATAGAAAAAGCAGGGTATCAGTTAGCTTTTATACAAATGGCTAAAAGACAAGGCTTGAATATTCGTGAACTGAAAGCTGATAGAGACAAAGTATCAAGAGCTTATCCGTTAGTTGCTAAAATGGAATCAGGAGATATCTATTTTCCAAAGAATGCAATGTGGTTAGGTAATGTACAAACGGAACTATTAAGATTTCCTGAAGCAGAACACGACGATATTGTTGACTCTTTAGCTTATGCAGTTTTAGAAACTAAAAGGCGAAAGACTTTAAAAGCGTGGTAAGGTTATGTACAATAGAGACGCAAGGTCTCGGTTGTGCCTTTTAGGGTTGCGTCCACAACCTTGCCCTTGCATAGAGATAGGTAATAATGGCAGAACGAAAAAGTTTTAGAGAGATAATCTCTAGCATTAGGTTTACAGATAACAGAACGAGCTACAAGAGAAGCACGGGTTATGATTTCCTTAGAGACGACCCAAACGACAGCGCTTATGGAAGCAATCTATCTTTTATTCAAGGTTATAACACAAGAGCAGGAGATTGGAATGTTGAGGGACTTGGAAACGGTCAATCTAACTCAGCAGTAGTCGCTTGCTTACAAGTATTAGGAACTTCATTCTCAGAAGCTGAACTAAAGGTTTATTTCGAAAATGAAGTAGGAGAACTAGAAGTATTTCCTAAACACCCGCTATCAAATCTATTTAAAAGACCAAATCCTTTTATGAGTGGAGATGTTGTTCAAAACTATCTCATTACAGCAATGCACATCTCAGGAGACGCTTATTTACTAAAACAAAAGAACGACGCGGGAGAAGTAGTCGCTTTATATCCTCTTATGCCTGAGAATGTTACTCCTAAAGGTTCAGAAGAAACATTAATTGAATATTACTCTTATGAGACTAATAATAAAACAGTCGCGCTTGAAAGAGATATGATTGTTCACTTCAGACTAGGACTAGACCCTAAGAACCATAGAAAAGGTTTCTCGCCATTAAAAACTATTCTTAGAGAGATATACGGAGATGAATCAGCAGGACAGTTAGCAACAGCTTTATTAGCTAATATGGGTGTTCCAAGTTTCTTAATTACTCCTAAAGATGAATACGGTTTCTCAGAAGAAGAGGGTCAAGCTATCTCAAAGACATTCCAAAGGAAAGTATCAGGAAAGAATAGAGGTAAGCCTTTAGTTCTTTCAGGTGGAGTTAATGTTGAAAAGCTTGCATTTAGTCCTAAAGACCTCGAGATAGGAGCATTAAGAGAAGAGTTTGAGTCAAGAGCTTCTGCTGTTCTAGGTGTTCCAGCTATTCTTGCGGGATTACAAGTAGGTTTAAAGAATGCTACTTATGCTAATGCTAAGACTTTAAGAGAGTTCTTTACAGAACAAAAGCTCATTCCTTTATGGAATTTGGTCGCGGGAGAGATATCTGCTCAATTATTACCTGATTATGTAGAAGCAGATAAGTTAGTTACTAAGTATGACCTTACTGATGTTAGAGCCTTACAAACAGATACTAATGAGATATACGAAAGAATGAATGTAGCTGTTCAAGGTGGTTGGGCTACTGTTGCTGAAGCTAGGCAGGCAGTTGGATTACCAATAGATACTAACCAAGATGTTTACTTATTAGGTACAGAAAAGGTTATTGTGCCTGCTGATATGTTGAAAGAACAACAGTTACAGGTAGAAACCCCGCTAGAACAACCAGTACAAGACCCTTTAGCTTCGCAAGAAGAACCTGAAACTTCCTCGCAAGAGAATGCTGAATACAAAGTAATAAAAGTAATAGAGG
>Ga0315316_10001851_pt1 | contig 15044 bp, 9 predicted proteins | sample M160m3416metaG_FD_203702 | JGI IMG/M metagenome (GOLD analysis project Ga0315316, IMG submission 203702) | Ammonia-oxidizing marine archaeal communities from Monterey Bay, California, United States - M1 60m 3416 | ecosystem: Environmental > Aquatic > Marine > Intertidal zone | place: USA...
AATAGGCCAAATGATTTAGCAGTTAAATTAGCAACTGAACAATGGTTAAAGTTACATAGTATTAAATATCACAGATTATTATTAGATAAGCCTAATAACCCTGTGTATGTTGATGAGACTCCTTCCCATGCAAAGTTTTATAAACACCTTGGGGACTTGAGTATTGTAGCAGAAATGTACGAGGAATGGAAAAATGATAGACAACACAAATAGAGAAGCAGAAACGTTAGGAAGTGTCGGACCAATAGTTAAAATAACATGGAACGATGCAGCAAGTACTTTTAAGAGTTATAGAATAAATGCAGAAAACCCAGAAGAACATCTTACTAGATGTGAAACTGTTGGAGAAATGGTAGCAAAAGATAAGAAAGCTATAATTCTAGTCATGCACGGGTCACAATGTGATGGTGCAGATATAATGGCTATACCAACAGACTGGGCTACCAAAATTGAGGTCTTAAAAGAATGTACTACAGAGAATTCGGAATCCCAGCAAGAATAGCTAGGGCATATTCGCCAGATGAATTAGAAGAACACGTAGAAAAGTTTAACGGTGATAAAAACTGTTATACAAGCGTATACTGTTTTGACAACAATAGTGATATAGAAGGTAAAGCTAATTATGATTCAGCTATTGTTAATGGTATATGGTTTGATTTTGACCACAATAGAGATGTAAGTATTTGTTTGAAAGATATAAGAAAATTTATGAGGCAATATTGTAAACCACGTAATATTATCCCAAGGATATATCTTACTGGTGGCAAGGGTTTCCAGATGAATATAGATTTTCAAACACCAGTAGAATTAACAGACAGTCAAAAAAGACAAGCCTTAAGAGAGTATTTAACTCATTTAAAAGAAACTTATAAATTAAAGACGCTTGACCAAGCTTGCATTAATAATAGTGTAGCTTGTTTAAGAAGGATACCCAACACGCAGTATATTAGTAAACTGACTGGGGAACCTACAGGTGTCTGGTGTGTACCTTTATCGGTAGACGAAGTGATGACTTTGGATATAGAAGAAATCTACGGTCTAGCAATGGAACCTAGAGATAAACCTACCATAGTCAGAAGTGGGAGGGCACAAAGAGATATGATTGATTTTCTTTGTGATAAAGCAGGTATAAAACACACCATTTCTAATAGTGCTGATTATCTATTAGAACAGCTTAGAGAGTCGTCTGTAGGCTCTATAAAGCATATATATAGTAAAGATAGGCTCTATAAAGCACCTAGAGAGTGTATAATTAAGCTAATAATCTCTAATATAGCTAGGGGTAATAGTAACTACGAAGAGAATAAAGCTATCGTAGCTGAACTACTCAACGCGAATTGGAGCCTAACAAATATTTCTACTGTATTTAGATTTATCTATAATGAGCCTGCTGGAGACCATGGGTGGTATAACGACGACCCATCTGTACCCGGCAGACAAATCGTAAAGTTCAACAATAATTTTGGACTCAGGTATAGGGCAGAGACTCTAAAAGAGAGAAACCTGTGTAAAAACCCCAACTGTCCATGTATATGAGCGAAAGCTTTATATACTATCACGGAGATATATAACTATGGCAAATAACGAAAGGTTGACCAAACGGGTCAAAAAAATGGAAGAATGGCTAGAAGAGAATGGTAGTGGACCTACTTTAGACAACTTTAATTGGTTGATAGAAATCATAAGAGGAAACGATATGCGAATGCGTGACATGGAGAATAATTACAATGCATTTAATAAATTGTTCCAAGAATACATGACAGAGCATGAATTGCTCGAAGATTGGAATAAATGGTTAGAGGAGAAAGACAATGCCATTCAAAAGCAACAAGCAGAGGAAGTATCTGTACAAGAAGAAGCCGCAGGTAGCGAAGAAGTTATCAGCGCACCAAAAAACGAAGAAGAGGAGTAAGAAGTAAGTATGGCACCAAAGACTAAAAAGAAATTTAAAGACACCAGTGCCAACCGAAAGAAGAGATGGAGTAAGAAATCCCCTATGGCACGTACTGGAAAACAGAACGGTTCATGGAAGGGTGGAAAATCCGCTCATTACTATAGAAGGAAAGCTAACGCTGGAAAGAACGAAGTAGTACATCACGTAAGTGGTGGAAAAGGTGGCAAAGGTAAACCCGGAGTCCATACTGCTGGAACTGCCAAGCGTAGTAACCTTAAAAAAGTAACTGCTGCACAGCATAATAAATTACATCCAGAAAAAGGACGTAAAGCAGCAGCTGCAAGAAAACGTAAAGGTACAAAACGTAAAGCACCAGCTAAACGTAAAACCACACGTAAGAAAACAACAAGGAAAAAGAAATAATGTGTAAAATAGAAGAGTGCTGTGGCAACTGCGATTGTAGTTGCGATTGCTGTAAAGGTGAATAGTTATGAAATGTAACTGTTCAAATTGCGAATGTCAGAAATGTAATTCTGATGAAGTACCTTATGAAGGTGCTTGGGCATGTGATGAAGAATGTAACAGTGGTTCAGAAATGAGCGAGTGTTGCAAAGAGGACTAAATATGGCAAAAGAAGCAAAAAAAGAAGAAAAAAAAGAAGTAGTCGAAGAAGTTAAAAAAGAAGAACCAAAAAAAGAAGCACCAAAGGCTAAGTTAGTAACTAAGGTGTGGAACGGCGTAGGATGGGTAGAAGTCGATGAAGACTCTCCAGATTACAATCCCGGTAAACAACCACAAGGATAATGGTTCTAACAAGTAACTCTAAGAAAAAGCCAGTTAAACGTATACTGGTGGACTACCAATAATGATAGAATGTCCCATCTGTAAGAGCAGAGCTATCATGTACAGTTATCCAACTGGGGACAAAATATGTGTAAAATGCAGAGACTCACCATAAACTTTATATAGGTGGGTCTCCTATAATAATGAACCGTAAGGAAGTGAGATATTGTTTAAAAACGAAGTAGCAGAATTTATTTATAAAAGAACTTATTCTAGATGGCTAGAAGAAGAAAATAGAAGAGAAGATTGGCCTGAGACTATTGAGAGATTCATTAGTTTTATAATTTCAGAAAGGCCCGACATACCAGAGAAAACTGTAAACAAGATTAGAAAGTATATGATGGAATTCGCAGTAATGCCATCTATGAGATTTTTATGGGCAGCTGGTCCAGCAGCTAAAGCTGATAACACTACGATTTATAATTGCTCTTTTGCAAAGATAAACTCAATAGAAGCTTTTGCAGAGTGTCTTTATATCCTTATGTGTGGCACTGGGTTCGGATTTTCAGTTGAACAAAAAGAAATTAGTAAATTACCTGAAGTTCCAGAAATAAAATCTGGACAGCCAGTAAAACCAATACTTATTGAAGATTCTAAAAAAGGTTGGGCTGATTCAGTAAAGACTCTTATGGAGTGTTTATATAACGGTCAGAACCAATATTTCGATTACTCAGGGATTCGACTAGAAGGAGCTAGACTCATGACAATGGGTGGTAGAGCGTCTGGTCCACAACCTCTAGTAAAACTGCACGATTTCATTCGTGAAACAATGCATAATGCACAAGGACGTCAACTCACGTCTCTCGAAGCTCATGATATATGTAATCAGATAGCTGAGATTGTTGTAGTTGGTGGAGTACGTCGCAGCTCTCAAATATCCTTGTCGGACCTCCATGACGAAGACATGCGACATGCAAAGGAGTGGCCTTATCCCATCAAACGTGCTATGGCTAATAATAGTGCTATTTATAGGGAAAAGCCCTCCGCTGGAGAATTCCTAACAGAATGGGCTGCTTTAGCTCTATCAGGCACTGGAGAAAGAGGTATATTTAATCTAGATGCTGCACAGAAAAAGGCTCCATCAAGAAGATACGCTCCATTAATACAAGGAACTAATCCTTGTGGAGAGATAATGCTTAGAGATATGGAGTTCTGTAATCTTAGTGAAGTTGTCATAAGAGCTGAAGATGATTTAGATACTCTATTAGACAAAGTAGAGACTGCTACATGGTTAGGAGTTATACAGAGCTCATTTACTGACTTTCCTTATCTAAGAGAAACATGGAAAAAGAATTGTGACAAGGAATGCCTGTTAGGCGTTAGTTTGACTGGTCAGATGGATAACCCTGCTGTATTGAGCTCGGAGGCCTTAAAGGCCCTTAAAAGCCGTGTTATACGCATATCTCGTAAAGCATCAGGGATATTGGGTACAAAGATGCCTACTGCTACTACTTGTGTGAAGCCAAGTGGGACTGTTTCTCAATTAGTAGATTCAGCCAGTGGAGTTCATCCAAGATACTCTCAGTATTATATAAGAAGGTATAGAATATCAGCTAATGACCCACTATTTAAAATGATGAAAGATGTTGGTATACCATGTAATCCTGAAAATGGACAAACAGAAGAAGATGCTAATACTTGGGTATTAGAATTTCCTGTTAAATCACCTGAAGGGTGTATTACGCGTAAAGATGTAACTGCTTTAGACCAACTAAGTCATTATAAGAATTTACAACATAACTGGTGTGAACATAATGCCAGTATGACTGTATATGTTAGAGATGATGAATGGTTCGAAGTAGGTAATTGGGTATACAAAAACTGGGATATTATAAATGGTGTTTCTTTCCTACCTTATGACGGAGGACACTATAAATTAGCCCCATATGAGGAAATTGACGTCCATTCCTACGAAAGGCTTATAAAGGACCTCCCCCGAATAGTATATAGCGAACTTGCAAAATACGAATCTGAGGACAATACTCAAGGGAAACAAGAGCTTGCTTGCTCAGGAGATAAATGTGACATCTGAAAAAGATATAATAACAGGAACCAAAAAACTAGGAAGAAACGCAAATTTAACCCAAGATGGTAAATTAGACCAAGGTATTCACTCTTTACAGGGTACAGAAATGCCTTCAGGAACTATTGTTGCTAGAACAGCAGCTGACGAACCTGATAGTGGTAGTTTAGGTTCAAGAAGTAAGAATAACAAATCAAATAAAAGTTATTAGTCTGATTCATCAATGGCTTGTTGACGCTTATTTAATGTAAGTGTCACTGACATTCTCGTTTTAGTAAAACTTAATCTTTTACTGGTAACTTTATGTTTACCACGTATTTCATCATCCTCTACGTCTAGAGAAACTATATCCCCTATGTTTAAATAATGACCTTTAGTGGCATTGAGAGTAATTCTTTTTTCATTCCATATACGATGCATTTCTAAATGTTCTATAACCATATCTTGTATCTCAGCAGGAGTTTCTTCAAAGGCCTCTAACGGAGGTAAATAATCAGTCCTTAATTGATGTGGACCTAAAGGTTCTGAACCTATCTGATATCTTACATCACCTATCATAGCAAATGTTGGTGTTGGGGTTTTTTTATATGAAATAGAAATTATTCCATCTGTATCAGTGAAACGAATGGCTGATGGCCCATCTATATTTTTATCTCTTAAAAAATGTATATTAGACTTTATACCATCATCTATCATTACTACTTCATATCTCTTAAACTGTGCAGCTTCTTTATCTGTATTCAGATTTATACCCATTTTTATTATATCATATGCTTTTGAAACAATTGATAATGGTACTTCAGTAAAAAAAGGTTGTACTGGAGTAGTTTCATTTAACATATCCAGACCAATGAATACTTTATCTTTATTGACTTTCCGTTTTATCCAATCATTCGTAAACTGGGCTAAAGTATGTCCTTCAAAAAGAGTTGTGTTAACATCTGGTGTATTATCACCTGCTAAAAAACATCTAGGGTCTAGCGCTACTAATTTTAAATCTTTATCTGAAGGAGTTACCGTTCTTATATATCCTCTGAACTGTGGTACACTATCTATACTACCATTATTCATATATATACAAACTTCCTTATTATGGAATTTAGAATTATTTAATACATTAGACTTAATTGCAATTGATGCTTTGTTTATTGAATTATTACCTCTATTATCTATTGTGAAATCAAATGAATAAGGTATTTCTACATTATCAATTATTAAACTAGGATTGCAATAAATACTTTGAGACATCGTCGAATACACCTCCTAATGAGATTTTCTCTGAAGTCATAACTCCAGTAGAAGACAATTCAATACAATATGAACATTCTAGTTGAACTGCCCATTTAGGCGACATACCTCCTGTTGCATAATCTTCAGACATACTTGTTATAACACCAAAGAACCTTGTTTTAGATGAATCTTTATGTGTTACATCTAGATAAACAGGTGTGCCATTCTGTTGATAACCCTTTATTAAATTTCTACCTGTATTATCACTACCTAAATCTATTCCTCCAAAAGATAACCTTCCTCCTTCTGCCCCTATTCTTCTTATATCAGTTTTACCTAATTTATCTGTTACCATATTATATTTCCCTTTCCTGCTGTATCCTATAGACTGAGCAAGAGCTATAGCATTAAGGTTAACATGGTGTGGGTCTATAACATCTATTACTACTGAATGTTGATTACCTAAAGGCCATGCATGTTGTATGGCCATATGAGTATCATTATTATTATCATTCTTTGCTGTCCATCCTACCAATATATGGTAATAAGGTAAATATGATGTCTTTGCTGAATCATTTAATATTGGTCCTTTCCAATTGTCTGTTGTAGCATAAGTTCCATTGTTCTCACACAAATCATTATCTGTACAATAAGCCCAATCTTCTGGTGGTAAGAATTTTAAAACACCGCTTGTTCTTAGTTGGTGAGTACCATCTATAAATGGTAATGGTTTCCAATCATATATTTGTGTAGTTGTATCTTTGTTTGGTGGAATAACTTGACTATACCACATAGATAATTTAACTTTTGCGGGGCCAGTGGCGGCTCCTGCGTCAATAAATGGTTTAAAAGAATGACCTGTCCTAAGATATATACCATTCCATTTTTTCTGTTGAGACATTCTAATGAAATTTTCTGGCATATCATTTTGGAAACTATTCGATGCTGTCCACGTTGAGACATTCCATTGTTGATTTGTTGCACTACCTCCTATTATTGGATTTGTACCATCATCATTCATAGCTATTGCGTCCTGCCAGTTTGATGAACCTCTTGCAACATTAGCAGCGTCTGAATGAGTAGCTACTGTACTTCCAAAGTATCCTCTTTTTACTCCTATTGTAACTGATGATATAGTCTTAATCTTCATATATTCACTGTCTATCTTAAGAACATCTCCAATAAACAAACCTGAAGCACTATCTACATCAAATGATACAGCAGTTGTGCTACTTATAGCTCCGTCTAAAGTTGTGAGATTAGAAAAATTAGCACTAATATTAGATATACCGCTTCTATTACTAGTTTTTAAAATAAATTTATTACTTCCTTTTTCGAAGAAATCATGAGGACCTCTCCAAGTTCCACCAGATACTGTTAATGGATATCCATCATCATCGTCTCCATAGCCATCACTAACTAAGGCATTTGATGATACCGTAAATGCTGTACCACTTGAATCAAAGTTAGATACTTGTGAAGTGTTAATTAATTGTACGTAATTTTGATTATATGTAGTATGTAATACTGTACCTGTAGCTCCTGTAGAAGCTTGTGTTAATGTAGCTCCCTTAGTATAACTCTTTCTAGCATTTAAACGTATTGTCATTATAGCATCTGGGGTTCTACTAGCTGTTAAATCTATTATAGACCTTGTTATGTTATCTCCTTCATTTGCAGCACTGTCATTTAAAAATCTAGCAGAGTCATCTTCTACCTGTACTCTACATAGTCTTGAAAAGTTCTCAAATCTACCATTAGAATCTGTTGAAAAGCCTGAATTATGATGTGTATAAGCTACTTCTTTAGTATAATCACTAAAATTATTAAAATAACTTGATAATTTACCTGTTAGTTCACCAACACTATTAGATATACCTGAATCAGTGTAAAGAGCAGCTCCTGAAGTTATAAGATTATTATCTAAATCAAAATAATAGTTTTTAATAATTGTATTACCTGCTCTAGTATGACTCTCTCCTCCATCTAATAAACTACTATATAATCTATCATTTAATTCTACTATTGGATTACCATTGGATAAAATAGCAACTGTTTCATCAGAATTAGTTGGGTAAGCTGTGCCATCTGTATCTAAATCGAAATTGTGTACTTTAATGTATACTCTATCATTATCTGCTAATGTGTCTACATCATTTAACTTAGCTTTGAATAACCTTCTAGCTGGGTTTATACTTCCTGAGGATGCTGAACCATCAGTACCACCTAAAGTTATACTTGGTGGGTCTTGTGTGGTATTACTACCGTTAACTGTAGTTATATCTGGGGCTGTCATATTTCCTGTAACTACTGGACTAACAGTAACAACATTAGAATCTGCTGAGGCTGTAAAATTAGCATTAGCATTAACTGCTGTAGCCATTGCGCTAGCTAAACTACTTGCACTGTCACCACTTGTAAATTCTACAGCTATAGCAGTATGGCCCCCTAAAGAACAATCTCCTCCTGCTGCTTCTCCTATTATATCTAAGGTTAATACAGTGCTTGCTCCAGAGTGTCCTGAATAATTTAATGCCCATGGATATGTATCATGTTCTATGTATCCAGCTGCGTGTGTAATTGTTACTACATTACCAGCTACTGAAGACGAGAATTGGTCACTAGTTGTTGTTCCACCACCAAAAGATGCTATAGTTATACCATTCTCAATGGCAGCATCAATAGTAGCGGCTATCTGATTAGCATTAGTATCACTAGATATATCTATCTTTTCAAGGAATCCAGAACTTGGTGCTGAAGGCGCAGCATTACTACCTGAACAGTCCAACCAAAATCGGTGTGTACTATTAACCGAAGCTCTTAAATCAATATAAGGGGCTACTCCAGAACCGGGATTTCCCATAGCTCCCGGTGTAGCATCTCCTACTACTAATCTAGCTGATTGTTGTACGGCTGCATGTTTAAAATGTACAATGAAATTTGTAGCGGAAATACCAGCAGTACCACCTGCTATCTTAATAAATTTCTCGTTAAAACTTCCACCAGCTGTTGGTGTACCATTTATATCTACTCTAGCTTCATCTCCTGCTCCAAAGGTAAATGTTTGTACTTCCACCGCTCCTGCACCAAAATCTCCTCCAGAAGGTGCACAGTCATCTCTTATATCTGTACTAGCCCATGTACCACTATGTATATCATCGTCTAGTTGTACTGGTATAGTATATTCTCTAATTTGAGCATCGTCATCTCCTTCTACTTCTAAAGTAACTTTTACATTACAATTAGTAGCATGACCTCCATTTGTTATATTACTTGAATCTGTCCATGCATATAATAATGGTTTCTGACCGCTTCTGAAAGCTATCCTCTCATTATCAATTCCTGCATAGATTCTTTTATTGTTTGATTTTATTACACCTATAGGAGGTAAATTAGCAGGTCTCATATGAGGTATACGGTATCCTATCGTATCACCTATACTACTAGTTTTTTCTTCTCTAACTATAAACTTATTCTGTCTACCAGCTGGAACTGTGTCTGTACCTGTTGATGCCTTAAAATATGACTTTAGTTTATATCCTGTATTATTATCATTAGTATACCATTTAGATAAAAATCCCATTTCAGACTCACATCTTATTAAAGGCCAAAAAGTACCTATCTTTGAATATGTATGGCTTGTTACTCCAAAGAAACCGGGTTTAACTAATTCTATCATCTGGAAATTTTGACCTGTAGGGGAATTATCATTACCATCGTCCCAATCTATATGGAAAGCTATTACTGGGTCATTTGATTCAAATCTAAACCAGTATCTATTAAATATATAAAAAGGTACATGGTCTGCTCTATTATAAATACCATTACCTATACTATTAACTGTAAAAGCATAAGGGAAACTATCTACAGCTGTAGATGAAGCTATTAATCCTGTTGCTCCTCCGTTTAATGCATTTTCTTCTGTGTCATAACACTTTATTATTGATGTTGCCATTTTATTATCTCCCGTCTATGTTGAAGGATGGTATCTTCCAACTCTGATTATTAGAATTAGCCACTGGATATCTTATATTATGATAATCCATGGTGAATAATCTAGCATGGTATGATTTTACTTCCCCTGAGATACTATCTGTTACTTCTTCTAATTCTTTTGTATAAATAAATGAATCCGTTCCATTCGGGAAGAAATATAAAGGACATTTATGTACTATACATTCTTCAATCTTACCAGTCCATTCTATAGTAGCTAAAGAACCTTCTGGTATCGTTCCCATAGCATTACCAATAACCCACGTGGAATTATTAGCATCATATAAAACTTCACCATAATCCCAATTATTAGTGCTTCCTGTTGCTAAAGACTTACCAGTTTGGTCTTCCAGAACTCCATTAATATATAATTTAAAATTACTTTCAAGTAACTCAGTATCCAATACTATAGCTACATGCATTGGTGTAGTATCGTCTAATAATGGGGCAGTAGTTGATTTAAGTTCAACATAACCAGTACCACTATAATAAGCTCTTGCGACTACTTGTTTGTTAGTACCATCATAATATAAAACCCACGAAGGACTTGTATCTGAACCATGCCCCATCATAGAGTAGTTATTAGTACTCATACTTGAATTAAATGTAAATATTCCTTGTGCTGTAAAGTGTTTTCTATAATCTGTCTTAGTATTTGGTACATATCCTGCATCAGTGACTGCTGGATATAATCCTAAATAGAATTCTCCTCCTCCTAATTTTGCATGTCCTGATAATCCTTCACATGTGTCATTTGTATAAGCCCAAACTATATTACCACCAGCTAAGCCAGTTGAAGTAGCATAGCTCATTTTTGTTTGTATATCACTAGCACTGTATGTACTTCCTATCCTTTCTTTACCTATAAAATCTTCATGATTATAAACTTTAATTTGTTTAGGTGTAATATCTGTATCGTATGTAACATTAGCTGTCCAAGTGTCTAAATTCTCATTTAGAGGTGCATAAGCTATCATATTATGGAATTTACCTGTAATAGGTTTATCATCCACCATTAAAAAACTATGCCATATATCATCTCCACCTATAGCGAAATCGAACTGAGGGTGATGAGGGTTTTCCTCATTAATATTAACTACCATTCCCGGATTAGGTGGCATTTCATCAAAGAACTCTGTAACTAATTTAGGTCTATCTTGAGCATTTGTAGTTTGAGAGGAATGTATATATAATGCATTAGTCTCTGCTTCTCCTGTAGATGCTGCTGAAATAACAAATGATAATGGTTTTCCTTCTGAGTTTGCAAGGTCACTAGCGCCAACTAATAATTTACTTAAATCAATAGTATTTCTATTATAATCAGGTCTAAAACTCCCTACTTGTCCTCCCATACCTGTTGTCATATCGTAAGCTCCAAATCCGAAATCTAAATCTGTGTGATATGCAGTATTTCCTTCTTGTAAATCATAAGACGATTTTGCATAGTAAGGGTTCTGGTCAGAAGAATTAACATACCATCTACTTTCATTAAATGTTGGTCCCATAGCAAATCCACCATATGTAGCATCTGTACCTGCCACCCTAGGTCTTTTTACTGGTGTTATACTACCATATCCTCGTGGTGGTATTTCATCTAAAGTCTCTTGTATTGCCTCAGTACCGCCATTAGGCCCCATACCTATATTAATACACAACCATCTCCTGTAAGGGGAAATCATACATCTTGGTAGGTTGTCATCTCGAAGTATTACAGATAAATCTCCTCCAACACCGTCATGTAGGGCAGTATAACCTTGCCAATCGTCGTTTCCTGTCATAGTAGAGTGGGAAGTTACTTTGGTAAAAGTTATCTGATTTTCATCTCTTTCTATAGTTCCTATAGCGCAAGTACCCATATTTTCTCCATTTACAAGACTTTGGTCTGTAGCAAAAGATAATGGTCTTCCATATTGATATAATATAAATAAATCATGACCTGTATCAACATCTTCATCTATTACTGTATTTCTATATAAGACATCTGCTTGTGATACTGTTAGTGTAGCCTTCTTGGCTGTTACGTCTGTAGCTTTTAATATATGTGTAGAAGCGTAAACATTCTCTCTTCTGAACCAACCCTTCTCCTTATTTGTATATGTTGATGCATCCATCATGTCTTTTTGAAATTGTAAAAATCCTTTATTTTGGAAATTATTAGCATACATTTTATGAGATGTACTCCTGTTCCTATCCCATACGTCTGTTTCTGCATTTCCTGTAACTATATGATTGCCTGCGGTATTACCTATACTTAAATTTCCGACAGTTCCACTCGCATGAAATGGGTTTTTACTAGCAGAAGAACCTAATTTACCTAACAAATCAATAGGGTCGCCACATAATCTAGTCTTTTCATCAGCAGAAGTGTACATAGCTGCTAAATTAGCATCTGGTATTGCTGTAGGCATCTGTTTTTGTGAAATAAAATCATTTAATAATAAGAAAGAAGGTTTACTAGTAGAAGATGCGCCATAATTACCACTGCCTTCATCAACAGCATTAGAAATCCAGTTCTCTCCACCTGCTTTAGTAAATCCTAATGATAGCACTGTTGGTAAATTAGTTAATGTTTTAATTTCCGCTTGGTCTGTACTAAAAGAAGATGTTCCTAAAGCATCTTGATAGAAGTCACTATTTACTCCATTATAATATTTAGGAAATTTACTGTTAGCCTTATTAAGCATATTTAATTGACCACTTGTTTTATTTTCGTTGTTTACAGACATATTCACTACATCTGGTTCTACTCCTTTTAAAGCTATTTGGTCTACTAATAATCTCATATCTGAAAAATTAGGGTTTTTATACTGTGTATCAGGAACTAGTGAATGTAAGTCAACACTTTGGTCTGATTTTATTATTGCTTTCTGGAAAACGTCATGTTTGTAAACATTATTAGCTGTCGTATTATCACTGCCTTTTTTGGCAATTTCATAACTATTAGAACCTGTTGAATTCCATCTATGGTTACATACCCATATCGTAAAGTATGGAGTCCATATAGAGTGGTCACCGGGATGTCCATCACCAAGACCTGCTCCATCTGCACTTCGCCCATCATGATATCCTAAATTATGTGCATACCTATAACTACCTGCTTGATTATCAAGGGCATTAACAGGGTCATTAGGGGCTGTTAAGACCATAGGTCCTTTTTTGGTAGTACCAAAACCATAATCACCACTGTCATCAGCAGTTGGTGGTAAAACATCATCAGATTCTGGGTCGTGTAACGTTAGCCAAAACCTACCTTGATGCTTAGCTTCGTTACCTTGTTCAGTAGTAGTGCTGCCATCATCGTTAGGTATTATTCCTGATGCTCCAAGTGGAGTGGTTGCAAATTTCATTCTTACAAATTTACCTGTAGGGAATTTACATCCATAAGACCCATTTGTCAAAGATGATTGATGTAGCATGTCATTATCCCATGAACCCTCTCCATAAGCAAGAGTTGTTTCGTTTCCAACGCCAATAGAATCTCCAGCTCCTGTCCATTTATAAGTAGATATAGGGTTTATATGGATTTGGTCAGCTGCGCCAGTACCATAGTCCATGGTAGGCATAAAGTATACTCCTGTAATTTTTTGTCCTGCTGTGAAAGTTCCTGCACCATCTGTATGTCTTTTTATATAACTCTGTAAATCATCATTGTCCTCTGGTTTCAAAGTACCAAAAGTAATAGCCATAGTTCTTCTCAAACTAGGCCTGTAATTAGTCGCAGCGTGGTAAGCCATAGCGTATGGTGTCCATCCATTGGCTATTTTCAAATCTAAAGTCAATTCCCATCTATTTCCTGTATCGGATATCTCTGGGTGTAATCCTACATTTGATGCTCCACTACCCCCGCTAGTTGCGCAAAACATTGTTTTAGGACATGGTAATCTTTTTGAAACAAATATATCTTGTTGTTCAGCACCACTAGGTGTACCATAACTAAAAGCTTCTTGGTTTCTTGGTAATTGGTTTGCATCGTAATCTGCATAAGCTCTCATTTCCATAGATTGTCCAGATATTGAATCACCTGTATGGAAATTAATAGATGTCTTTGCAGCCATTGTTTCGTTACCTACATAAGATATTTCTAATCCATCTGTTCTAACTTCACTCTTAGGGTAATCAGTTCTCTCTCTAACTTGGTCCCACCACGTTGATGTGGTTGTTATAGCTTGTGCATCTTTTTGTTCTAGAGGATTTAATATAGTTTCATAGGAATATTTAATACTTCCTGCTATACCTTTTTCTCCGACATGCATATTCTTCCATGATGCCTTTGAATACCAGACTGGGTCTCTTAATGGTCTTGCTAGACCTGAAGCATCTCCTCCTCCTACTGCACCCTCTAACGCGGTATCTCTTTTATGAACATCCCATAATGTCAAACCTGCTGAAAGTACTGTACCAACAATCGGTATTTTCTTACCTCCAGCTTTAGCTGCTGTAGTCACGTTACCTAATTTACCACCTGCTACTGTACCAGTCTTTCCAGATGTAGTTCTAAATATACCACCTGTATATTTATCAAAAGTTTTCATATATGGAGATGCTTTTAGATTATGTGCATTTGTTGGAGCGGATGTTGTACGCCCTGAGAATACATCTGTTATTTTCTTATAACCTGTAGGCTTTTGTTTATATACTGTCTCACCACCACCAACTCCTCCACCTTCTGCTATTGCCACTTGGGCAGCATAAGCAGTAGACCCGGTAGTACCAGCCTTATTGCTGCCACCTGTACCAATACCTTGTGATTGCCATGCAGGTCCCATTCCTCCTTCTCCTCTTTTAGTTAATGGTCCCCATGTCTTACCATTGTTTTTTAATTTAATAATTCTCGCTCCTTTAAAATTACTACCGTAGAATACATCTAGTTCCATCTTAGATAATCTAACTCCTGCCGCTTGTCTTGCTACACTATCGTGAGCTACATCTAGTGTAATATAAGGGTCTCCTTTCTTACGAACAGCTCCTTGTGTTACCTCTACTGTAGTATCTACATCAGATGTTCCCTCGAAATCTTCATAAAATCCTTGATATTCTGGATATGTATAATCCATAGAAGTT
>Ga0315316_10001852_pt1 | contig 15042 bp, 11 predicted proteins | sample M160m3416metaG_FD_203702 | JGI IMG/M metagenome (GOLD analysis project Ga0315316, IMG submission 203702) | Ammonia-oxidizing marine archaeal communities from Monterey Bay, California, United States - M1 60m 3416 | ecosystem: Environmental > Aquatic > Marine > Intertidal zone | place: USA...
CAGATCGATAACAAAGAACCGGTCCGGTTCTACGCCGCAAATTCCGACAGCCTCATCATAGACAACGTGTTCGAAGGGAATGGAATCAGCGCAGTCACGATGAATTCGACGGGCGCCCAGGTGGGAGATATCCGGAACATGCACGTGATTCGGAACCGAATGCTGCACCGAGGCAGGGATGAGACGGGAATGGAAGCGTTCATCGGGAACCCGGGAGGAGGGACTTGCTCGGGCATCTGGGTAACGGACAACCAAAGAATTACGTCGAGTAATGCCAACTGGGGAATCGGCGGACCTAATAACTGTTCGGCTATCACGGGCAGAGACAACACGGGTGTCGATCTCGAAGCCTCCCCCTACAACGGCACGATCCCGACGTGCGCGACGCTCGGCTGCGGCGCAGATCACTGAGAGTCGTGCGATTTTTGCCTTTTGGCACATGTCGAGCTCGAGTTGAGGTCGCAAGGAGAAGCTCGGAGAAGAGCCCGTAGACGTTGAACTCGTTTTTTTGTCTGGGGCACGAGAAGGAATGGACTCGCGCGCCAATCGGGCCCCTGCCGCCCGACCCGGACCGATCCCTTCGGTTTTATACAGACTGCCGACGTCCTTCCGGCTCGGCGGGTCGATGTGTCCGCGCAACTCGGGGACGCATGGATCTACTTCAGGTAGCGATTTGTGATCTCGTGCTCGCGAAGTTCGACGCTATCTTGCCAGGCCTGGATGGCCAGGGCCTGAGCGAGGCGGCGCTCGATCCAGAGCCGAAACCCGTATCGCTTGAGTCTCCAGCGCAGCCTCACCAGGCGACAGTGGAGTTCGATCAAGCGAGTCCGGGTGAGCCCGACCGACAGGCGTGGCTCGCCGCTCCATTCATAACCTCGCTGCTCCAGCATCTCCCCCGCACCCGCTTCCGACAACTGCACCTCGCGCGGTGTCTGCTTGCGACGCCATCGTTCCCGGATACCAGGATTGACCGCACTGTAGGTCGAGTTCTCCGGATAGGTCATCATCTCGCCTCGGTAAGGGACTCCGATGAAGTCGCATACTCTCGAGAGCGTGGAGTGCGTATCGCTCGCTAGATTCTCGAATCTGATTTCGATCCAACGCTCAGGCGGAATCCGAGCCTTCAGGCGTTCCCAGGACTCTTCTGTCTCGCGCCATTGCCGGGCCCCCGTAAAGTGGTTGCCTGCCCAGCCCTCGACCATGATTGATGCCCCGACGTCTCGAGGGTCCCGCAGCAGATGGATGTAGCGGCCTTCGGGCCACAGGTCCGGCAGGTGCTCAAAGCTCCGATGGACAGACACGCCGACGTGCTGCTTGGCCCCTCCGTTGCCGGCCTGCTTCATTTGGAACAAGAAACTGCGAACGAGCTCTGGGTAGTCGAGTGAGGGGTCGATCTCCAGCCCGTGCCAGAGGAAGTGCCGATTGACGCGAAGCCAGGCGTGAAAGCTCTCCATATTCGGGAGTTCGCCGCCTGCTTCTAGCAAGTCGACTGAGAACTCGAACTCACCGGGAAATGCAATCTCCGGATGATGGTCGAGCATGACTGCCAGCAGGGTGGTTCCTGAGCGCACCGACGCAACGAGGAATATCGGATTCTCTAGAGCGTTCTCAATCATCAATCTTCTGCGGCCTTACGATCACGGAAAGTATCGTCATCTTAGCATCGAGCACCTTCTCGCCCGCGTCTGACTCCCATGATGCTTCATGGTGCTCGCCATCCGTGTGTGGAGCAGGCGCATTGGCCCCCACCTCGGACGAACGGAATGCGACGCCGGATCGCCCCCACACTCGTCACGGGCAGTGCGGGGCGGGCGGTCCCCTCGCGCGCAGGGGCGAGTAGAGGCGACTAGAGGCGTACGGCGGCCTGGTCCGTCCGTCGCAGAGTTCTCAGCCCAGTCCGAATTATCGGAGGACGGCGTTCGCGACCCGGAGTGTGTGGACCACGACCGGTCCATCGGCGAGCCGAACCATCTGGATGTCGAGGTAGATCACAGCGGCGAAGCCCTTCATCAATTATTCGCCGCGGGCCGGTCATCATGTGCCTTCCGCATCTGCCGCGCTTCTGTCATGAGGTCAAAGGCGCGGCACCGCTGGCCCGCAGAGTGCATGCCCGGGGAGGGTGGATACGCTGGGCGAGGGCTAGTTGTGAAAAATGGACTGTGCGACGATGCTCAAAAGCCAGGTTGGATTTCCGGTCTCGGAAGTCTGTCGTCTGGGATCAGGGAGTCGCCACATCATCGGGGTAATCACCGAGCAGGCTGAATCCGCGAGTGCCTTTAGGTTTGCAGAGGCCTTGACGGGCGTGCCCCACACTCGTTGAGCACTCGGGGAATCGACTCACAGACAACGTACGGGCGAGCCCGGTCGAACGGAGCGAACGGATGACTGAAGATTCGACAATATATGCGCGGGCGGTTGCGAGGGTCGAAGGCGCGCTTGATCGAGCGACCGCAACGGGGCGGCGAAATATGAATGCGATGAGCCTCGCGACGGTCGGCCCGGCAGGCGCGCCTTCGGTTCGCCACGTTCTCCTGAAGTCGATGGATCGAAGGGGCCTCGTTTTCTTTACCGACGCTCGCAGCGAGAAAGCGCGGGATCTTGCGGACAATGCGCATGCGAGCGTGTGTTTCTATTGGGAACCGATCGAGGAGCAGGCACGCATCGACGGGGTGGTTGAGCGGGTCAGCGATGCCGAGGTCGCGGCTGATTTTGCGACCCGGCCGCGAGCAGGTCAGGTCATGATCAGCGTCTCGGCGCAGTCCCAGCCACTCGATTCACCTGAAACGCTGCGTGAGGCCGCAGCCCTCGGCGGGTCCAGCCTCCCTGATCCCGTCCGATGTCCTCCCGAGTGGATCGGTTTCCGTCTCAAACCCATTCGCATCGAGCATTGGCAGGGCAGACGCGATCGGATTCATACGCGAACGCTCTGCTGGTCGGAGCAGGGCAAATGGCAGGAATCCCTCCTCTATCCGTGAGCGGCGAGGTGTATAGAGGGAGCAAATTCTCTTCGGCGGGGCATGTTGGTCAGGTTGCCGGTTTTGGGTCGTTCCCAGAGGACAGGTTGAACTTCCTGCCGGTCCGGACCGATCGACCTGGAGAGCGAGAGCCGCGAGGCGCACGGGTAGGCCGGTGGGCGCCTGCGAAATGGATCGATTTCATGTCGACGGCGATGGACGGGTCTTGAAGCTCGAAGAGCGATGGTGGGCAGGCAATACGGAGGAGGAGGCGTGGATTGCTCTCCTCGTTCGGGACTCGATAGAATGCTTTGCTCTTGTCCGGATTAGGCCCGCCCAGTTCTGATTGAGGGACGAAGGGGTAGACGAGCCGGTTGCCCGGTAGCCTGACAGACCAATGGAGATTGTGATGCGTGACCCTGATCTGGAACGACGACTGAGCAAGCTCGCGGATCGACAGGAAATTCATGATTGCATCATCCGCTATTGCCGCGGAGTGGACCGTCTCGACGCGGAGATGTTGGCCTCGGCCTATCATGCCGACGCGATCGACGATCACGGAATCTACGTCGGAAACCCCAAAGAGTTTGCCGACTATTTTCTGGATTTTCATAAAAAGAATCAGAAATCAACACAGCACATCATTACCAACCATTATTGCGAGCTCGACGGCGACACTGCGCATTGCGAGACCTATTGGCTCTTCGCTGCGATGAACACGGAGGGTCCGGAGCTCTCTCTGGGTGGCGGACGATATATCGACCGGATGGAGCGGCGCGAAGGTCGCTGGGCGATCGCGGCGCGCAAATGTCTATACGATTGGCAGGGCAAACCCGAGGACTATTCGCTTCCACTCGAAATGATGGAAATGATGGACGGTGCTGGGCCCGCACGGCGTGACGATCGAGATCCGTCCTACGAGCGGCCGCTCACGATCGATCCGAAACGAATCGAGCATCCGCCCCAGGCAGCACGCGCCGATCATCGGTCGGACTAGTGCTGGCCTTGCAGTGGTACCGAACCGATCTGTCGTCGGAGAGAGGCGCTCGGCGGCTCGGTCCTCTGCGACTTCCCTGCCCCCCGAGCTCGGTGGGGAGGGGCACTCCCGGCTAAGGGCGGTCGGAACGCGATCGAATGCATGGGTAGAACCGGGCCTGGATCGAAGCCGGTTGGTCAGGCCCGGGGTCGATTGGAGAATTTCATGGCCGGCCCGATTCCGGAGAGGATGAGCGCGGCGATGAGCGTAAGGATTCCGATCGGATTCCCCGGGAGCGCGGCGACGGGCAGTCCGTCACACCGGTCGCCGATTCCATTTCCATTGCCATCGAGCTGGTCGGGATTGTAAGCCGTCGGGCAGTTGTCGGCGGCGTCGTTGACCCCGTCATTGTCCCTATCCGAATCACAGGCGTCACCTATGGAGTCGCCGTCCGTGTCCGTCTGATCCGGGTCCGAGACGTTGGGGCAAAGGTCGAGGGCATCTTCGATACCGTCTCCGTCCTGATCCGTGTCACAGGCGTCGCCCTGTCCGTCGCCATCGAGATCGGTCTGTCCCAGGTTGGATTGTGTAGGACAGTTGTCCAGAGGGTCGATGATGCCATCGTTGTCGAGGTCGTCATCGCATGCATCACCCACTCCGTCCCCGTCGACATCTTGCTGCGCCGGATTTGGCAGAAGGTTGCAGTTGTCTGCGGCGGCAGACAGGCCATCGCCATCGGCGTCGTCGTCACAGAGGTCGCCAAGGAGGTCTCCATCCACATCACCCTGGAGTGGATCGGGGAAGGATGGGCAGAGATCGCTGATATCCGGAACGTCATCCCCGTCGTCGTCCGTGTCACAGGCGTCGCCGAGCTCGTCCTCATCTTGGTCGGATTGCTCTGGATTCGAGATCTCGACACAGTTGTCCCGCTGATCGGCCACGCCATCGCCATCTTCATCCTGGAACGCAATGGCATCAAACTCGCCCATGAGGACGATATATGACTCGGAATGAATGCGTTCGATGGTTTGTGCCACGACAGGTTGAAGGGAAGTCCCCGCCTGATCGAAGTACTGGGGCGCGGGGATTTCGCTAAGGAAGGTGTCTCGAATGGAATCGAGACGATCAGCGACCAGCTGGGCCATGTGGCTCGATAATTGGCGGCCGCAGCCAGGTGGATTTCCGGCCTGCCAGGCGCTGTGGATGGAACAGGAGGGCAGGGCGCTCTCGACCATCGAGGCGGACCAGGGCCGTACTGAGCTGGTATGCGTCAGGTATTCGTCCTGAACCAATCCCGAGAAGGAGAAGTCGGTTTCGCTCTTGAACTGATCGACAACGAACTGTGCCCACAAGGTGCCGCCGATATCCCGAATGGAGAGGACCATCTGCGGTGCGTTCCAGTAGAGCGGCGCGAAGAGCGTGAGCCAGTCAGAGGGCATCCAGAGGAAGGGCGGCAAAGTCGGTGCGATGTCGATGGTGACGACATTGGCGAGCCCGATGTCTCCGAGGGCAGGGAAGAATTGGCTTAGGGTCGCCCCATCGAGTGGTGCGGGGCTGTTTTCCGATGTTCCCGGTGGAGCGGCCACACCGAGCTCCGCGTAGGTGGGCTCGATGCCGATCATCAATTCTGGCCAGGCTCGTGTTGCGAGGATGCCGTTGACGAAGCCGGTCCGGAAGGAGTAGGCGGTATCAAACGAGTTCGCCTCAGGGGTTTGGCCAGACTCGAAGTAGGGCATGTCATCGAATTCCGGGAGTCCGGGGGGGCCCTGGAAGAGTGGGTGGCTGCCAGGATTTCCGTGTTCCTTCACCACGGCAGGCTCGACCAGCGTCCCCTCGACCCAAGCCTCCTGGCTTGCCGCGAGACCGTGGAGTTCGTGTGTGTCCACGTCGCTGAAAGGAACGTTCGGGTCGAAGCCCGCGTAGGTCGCCGTGCCCAGGCCGAGGGGGCCGAGTAGATCCTCGACATGATCGCCATGGCCTTTCCCGGCCAGAGGTTGATTCCACGTCAGGTCCACCAATTCGAGGACCTCGTCAGCGTAACCCTCGAGCAACGTCTCCACTTCCGGTGTCAGATCATCTGCGAGGGTGCCCGAAGTGCAGCTCGTGCCCGGAGTGGGGGTCACGCTGAAGTCATCGAGCATCAATCCGGCGGTGCCGTCATCCACCACTTTGAGTCGCTGCGGGTCGACGGTGCCGGCCTCGAGGCCGAAGACCTCGGGGTTCGATACGGTGCCGATCGCGAAGGGGAAGTCGGGATTGGTACATGTAGAGCAGACGACGCCCGCTTCGACCTGGTTGTCCTCGCATACGGACCATTCGGAAAGAATGGGGTGGGCGGCGACTTCGCTGGCCTCGACGTCTCGACGTGGGCGCGGCGCACACAAGGGCCCGCCCTCTGCGTATCGAATTTTAAAGTCCGCAAGGCTGACGTCGACCAGCGCCTCGAGTCCCTCGAAGAGGACATCTGCCTCCAATGAGTCGGGTGCCGCCGCGATTCTCAGGTCCACGAGCGAGAGTTGGTTGACCGATTCCGTGTGGAGCTCGCCGTCGATCGTGTCGAAGCAGACTTCGAAGTCGGCCTGGGAAGGCCACTCATCAACACAGGCGGAAGCTGCCGCCGTGCAGGCAGCCGCCACACAGATCGGACCTGCAACGGGTCCGAGGGAGCTGCATACCACCGCCCCTGGCCCACCTGAACAGATCTCATCCGCGGCCTTCCAGGCACCAAATGCGATATAGGAGTCCGTCAACACCGTGGGCCAGGCCGAGGTCTCCTTGAAGGCATCGATCTCGCTGAGCGGAAGGCAGAACTGCGGAGAGAGATTGGCTTCTGCTTCAAAGGAGACATTTTCGACGTTGTCGGTCAACGCCTGATTGAAGGCTGCCAAACTCGGAATCGGTAAGGGATCGACATGAGTGACCTCGAGTTTGTCGAGGCCTGCTGGGCTGACCTGGTGCATGACTTCACCGGGGTCACTGCTTTTGGCTGATCGCTCGAAAATGATCCGACCGTCGAACATGACCACGCGATCGACCGAGACGATCTCGGATGTCGGCGTGTAGACCAGGATCGCGAGAAGCGGGACAGCGGGGATCAGCGGGTCCGAGAGGACGTGACCAAAGGGCACATTGTTCCACGTGATCCCGGGACCAAACCATGGAGGTGCGCCGGGACCTATGCCCACTTCGAGGAGTGTCCCAAGCGAAACGGATTGGGCGGCTGAGCTACTCACCGAGATCACGTAGTCCGTCGCATTGGCACCGGGCGGTAGCTCGACGATGACCGCGATGTCGATGACGTTGCCCAGGCCGATACTGGCAGGGGCAATGACCTGCCCGTGCAAGCCAGGCGGAAAGCGAACCGTTTGAGCAGAGGCCGACGAGATGGGCACCAGTCCCATCGCGATCGCGAGCATCTGGAGGCATAGGCTGCGGCTGACCTTGAGAAGGACCGCACCGATACTCGGGGGAAAGCGAAAGGGTGTATGGGGACCGGCAGCGAGGGCATGGCTTTCTGGTCGGGATTCATTGGGCGAGTCATCTGGCCCGGTTGCATTTGGCGAAGGCTCTCCCTTTACGGGAACGCGATCAACGATCCATGCTTGCTCTGCAACCGCCTGCGCGAAGGGGAATGTATGGGGGGGCAATGTCGTACGTCTTGCCTTTCGACCGCGGAGGGGTGCAGAACGACAGCCACAAGGCCAGGACACTTCTTGACCTACGATCACTCCCATCGGCAGTCACCCCGTGAGCTTCGTGATTGGTCCTGGCAGACGGGTGAAATCGGAGACGCGGTCGCGTCGCGAGCCCCGCGCTCGGTGTTGGTGATTCGGACTCGTGGGTTCTGGCACATTCCGCCTGGGCCCGCCTGAGGACTGCGAACTGAGTCGTCGATGGAATGCGATCGGGGACTTATTTATCGAGAGAAAATGCCGCAGGCGACGAGCCCGCTGGGGGGGACCTGAACTGATGAGGATCCACCCCACCATGACTCGCTGTGGGGTTGGGCCGTGCAATCCGAAAACGAAAAGCCCCTGATCGGATCGACACGTATGAAATTGTGTGGCTGACTAAGTGGACCCAGTCCGGGGCCTCGGCGGCGATCCGGTCGGGGTGGATTTCAATCGTTTCCAGCCTGTTTCGGCTTCAGAATGAAATCCGCAATCCGGGCAGAGGCCGGGTCGTTCGTTTCGACGAGTCTCTCGATGATGGAGAGGTGGTTCCGGTCCGCGATTTCGATGGTTTCGACCGTCTCCTGACCTGCGGCCTCTAGCGCCGCGGCGGCCTGTTCGATCTGATCGCGGCGCCATTGATCATCACCATCTGCGTAGACGAAGAGCAGCGGGGGTTTGCCAGGGCCGAGGTAACGGCTCGGCGAAGCCGTGCGCCAGATTGCGACATCGGAGCCCCACACGCTCTTCGGGCGGCTTGGCGCAACTTCTTCGACGTCGAGAAACGGACTGATCGCGATCGTCCCTCGAATCGCTGAAGGTGACTGCCCGACTTTGGCCAGATAGGAGTCGTCGAAGCTCAAGAGCGTAGCGAGATAGGCGCCTGCGGAATGGCCAGCGAGATAGATACGCTTTGGGTCTCCTCCGTAGGTCGCGATGTTTCTTACGGTCCATGCGAATGCGGCGGCGGCATCTTGAGCATGGGCGGGGTGTGCCACATCGGGCGAGAGCCGGTAGTTAGAGGCCACGACGCCGATTCCGCGGGGCACGAGGGCCTTCGCTAGGGCCCCCCCTTGTTGTTTGTCCCCGATCAACAAGCCGCCTCCATGCAGAAAGAGAACCACGGGCGTGGCGGTGGCGCCGACGGGCATGAATAGATCGAGTCGGTCACGGCCGTCCGCGTATTCGGCCCCTTCGATGTAGCGGAGATCCCGCTGTTCTTCGATTGTCGGTACGGCGGTCTGTTCTGCGCGAGCAGGCGATTGGATCGCGACGAGCTGTGCAAGTCCAAGGACGAAGAAGCTCAGTTTGATTCGCCGCATGATTCGACTCCTGTGTTTCTCTTCGCCGATGGAAAGTCCGTTTCGGCATTGAGGGGTCCCCTCTCGGTGAGGGCTCGACCAGCATTGCAGGAAACGGAGAGGAGTGCATGCCCGTTGGGCTTCCATTTTGACGAGCGATGGCCATTGCGATCTCGGGGGTGGCGCCCGTGGGTCGTGGCTTGGTGGCCGAGACCAGACACGGCCGAGAGGGGAGGGAGAGGCCTGGCAATGGGTGGAGATGGGAGAGAAAGGCCCTCGTAGCCAGCTCAAGCAGGTCGAGTCTTCTCTCGCGTTCAGCCCTTGAAAAGGCCCGTCGTGAATGGCCTCCACCGCGGCATCCCACGGTTCACCGGCGAGTTCATAAAGAGGCGCCAGCATCTTCAGGAAGGCTCTATCATGCGGACATGAACTATAAAATCATTGGATCGGCCCCTCGATCGTCGTTTTTCACAGAGAGGAGGCAGCAGCGATTTCCCTCCCGCAGCGCTTCGCGAAACCGAGTCGGGGACTCTGAGGCAGGGTACCTAAGTGCGGTCCGGGCCGTGTTGGGACTCGGTCTCTGTCTGGGGTCGTGGGCGATCGCCGTGACGCCCGCGCAGGCCGACGAAGAAAAGATCTCTTGTCTGGGTCGTCTCGAGCCCGGTCTTGGGATCGTGCATCTCGCGAGCCCCTCGGTTGGAGGCGGCGTGATCGCCTCGCTCCATGTGTCTGAAGGGGATTGGGTCGATGAAGGGCAACTCCTCGCAACGCTCGATGATCATGCGCTCCGCTCTGCCGACGTCGCTCGGCTCCAGGCCGAACTTTCCAACGCGAAGCGTGAGGAAGAGCGCGCGCAGACGATTTTTAAGCGATCCGCCGCGTCGGCCGCGACTCTCGACGCGGCGGTGCTGCGAGTCCGCGTGGCCGAAGCGAACCTGGCCGCGGCGCGGGCTCGGCTCGAACTCACCCAAATTCGCGCCCCGATCCAGGGCCAAATCCTCGAGATTCACACGCGGCCTGGGGAGCGTGTCGGGGAGGATGGATTCCTGGAGATGGGAGACACCAAGAGAATGATGGCGGTGGCAGAGGTGTACGAGACGGATATCGGCTCGGTTCAGCAAGGGAAGCAGGCGCGGGTCACGAGCCCCGCGCTCGAGGAGCCACTCACGGGATCCGTAGACATCATTGCCTTGAAGATTGGGCGCATGGACGTGCTCGGTACGGATCCGATCGCCAAGACCGACGCTCGGGTGGTGGAAGTCCGCGTCAAGCTCGACTCCTCGGAAGCCGTCGAGCGGCTCACCAACTTGCAGGTCGAGATCGAGATCGACCGGTGATGCGCGGCGTACCGCTTGCGTGGCTCCAGCTCAAACGAGAGAAGCTCAGGCTGATTGCGGCGATGGCAGGTGTCGCCTTTGGCGTCGTGCTGATTTTCGTCCAACTGGGGTTTCAGGACGCGCTCTTTGACAGTTCGGTTCGTCTGCACTCGACGCTGGACTATGAGATCGCGATGATTAGTCCGAAGACAGACACGGTGGTGCAACCCAAATCTTTCGCCCGGACTCGGCTATTCCAGTTGCCGGGCATCGAAGGGGTTGAAGGCGTCACTCCGGTCTACTTGGGGAGCGCTACATGGCGTAGCCCGTCAGTCGCTTCCGATACGCGACCGATTTTCGTGTTCGGCTTCGACCCAAGCCTCTCGGGGTTCAGCTGGCCAGGCATTGCAGAGGGGCTCTCGGCGATCCGAAAGCCTGACCGCGTGCTCTTCGATCGAAATTCTCGTATCGAGTACGGCCCGGTGGCGGAACTGTTCGAGCATCCGGAGCCTGTCGAGACGGAGATCAACGATCGTCGGATTCAGGTCAGTGGCTTATATGAATTTGGAACCTCCTTCGGAATCGACGGCAGCATCGTAACGAGCGACCTCAACTTTCATCGGATCTTTCCAAGCCGGGACGCGACCCATGTCGATCTGGGGCTGGTTCATCTGCAGTCCGGTGCCGATCCAGACGTCGTGCGCGATCGGATCATCGCGGCGATTCCCGGCGATGTGGATGTACTTACCCAGGCCGACTTCGTCGCACGGGAGATTCGCTACTGGAGCGAGTCGACCGCCATCGGTTTCATTTTTGGCTTTGGCGTGATCATGGGCATCGTGGTCGGGACGATCATCGTCTATCAGATCCTCTTCTCGGATGTCCAGGACAGTCTGGCCGAATACGCCACGCTGAAGGCCATGGGCTATCCGCATCGATATCTCGTCGGGGTGGTTCTTAGGGAGGCGGTCCTGCTTGCTTGTCTTTCCTATGTCCCCGCCATGTTCGTGACGCTCTTCGTGTACGGGCAGGCGGGCGCGGCGACGAACCTGCCGATTGCGATGACGACCGAGCGCGCGTTGACCGTGCTTTTGCTCACGATCGTCATGTGCTGCACGTCGGCTGGTCTGGCGATCCGAAAGCTGCGCTCGGCGCAGCCCGCGGAGATTTTCTGATGACCGCGCTCGCGCCGATCGAAGTGCAGGGTGCTTCCTATTTTTACGGCCGCAATGCCCTCCGTAAGCAGATTCTTTTTGATGTCTCTGCGGAGGTGCAAGAGGGCGAGATCGTCATCTTGACCGGTCCATCGGGCTCCGGGAAGACGACCCTCCTGACTCTGATGGGAGCGCTTCGGTCTGCCCAAGATGGCAGTGTCAAAATATTGGGGGAAGAATTACGAGGCGCGCGCGAAAAGACGCTGACCGCCGTCCGCCGGAAAATTGGTTATATCTTTCAGAGTCATAATCTCCTCAAGGCTCTGAGCGTCGAACAGAACGTTCAGATGGCGGTGCAACTCGAAGAGCGTGCGTCGCGTCCAGAGGAGCGCGAACGCATCCTCAGTGTGCTCGATCGTGTCGGCATGGCGGACCACATTGCGAAGCGCGTCGATCAGTTGTCCGGTGGCCAACGGCAGCGTGTCGCGATCGCCCGGGCTCTCGTCAATCGCCCTAGGATCATTCTGGCAGACGAACCGACGGCCTCTCTCGACAAGGAGTCGGGCCGCGACGTCGCACAGCTGATTCAACAGCTTGCGCGAGAAGAAGGTGCGAGCGTGGTGCTCGTGACGCACGACAACCGAATTCTTGATATCGCCGATCGTATCCTTCACCTCGAAGACGGGCGAATGGTGGAATTGCGCGAGGCGGTTGCGGGCGAGGCGAGTCGGATGCTGAGTATGCTGGCGGAACATGACCCGGCCGGCCATCGCAATCTGTTGCTCTTCGCCAACGCGATGGCCCGCGTCGCGCACGCCGACCGATCGGTCTCCGACGAGGAAGTCGTTGTGATTCGCGACGTGCTCGCCGAGGTTGCCGAACTGGCTCCGGGGGAAGTCGACTTTGTCGTGTCGATTGCGCTCGATCAAATCGAAGGGGATGCCAGCAGCCAGAAGTCCAGTCTCGCCGAGCTCGAAGAGGCACAAAAGGAACGGCTCAAGAACGCGCTGCGAGCCGTGGCGCAGGCCGATGGAAACTTGACCGACAGCGAGCGGGCCGAGATCGAGCGGATCGAAGCGGAGCTCGGCCTCTCATAGGCCAAAGGGCTCCATCACGGACTCGAGCTAGGGGGCCTGGGGCGACTTCCCAGTCCATGCCTAGACGGTCTTGATCCCCTTGTAGGTGTCCGCGGAGCGCAAGACGGCGATGCGGTGGACGAGACGGCGACCCTCGAAGTCGTTGACGGCGTAGTGCTGCACCGCTTGCTGATCCCACATCAGCAGATCACCTTCCTGCCATGAGTGGCGAAAGGCGAACTCGGGCTTCTGTAGGTGCGACATGAGCATCCCCAGAATCGCCTCGCCTTCGTTGGGCGGAAGCCCCTCGATGAAGCGTGTGTAGGTCTGGTTGATCGTCAACCATTTGCGACCCGTGACGGGATGGGTTCGGACGAGGGGGTGGGAGTGGAGCAGGCCCTTGACCAAGGCCTCTCCCATCTGCTGGGAGAGAGGAATGCCACTTCGCCAGCCCATCTCGTAGAGATGGCCGTAGTCGTGGACCGAAGTCAGATCATCGATCAGCGTCTTCATTTTGTCGGAGAGCGCGTCATAGGCGGCGGCCGTGCTCCGAAACGCCGTATCCCCGCCTGATTCCGGGATGATCTTCCCGTGCAGGACGTTGACGAGGGGAGGTTCCTCGAGGAAGGTTTCATCCGCGTGCCAGGAGTCCGCTCGATGGCCCGCCTCGGAGTCGACGACGGTGATATGAGACGCCTGCTCGTCCACCGCGAATTGGTCGGTTGCGTGGAGCTCGAGCTCGCCAAAGTGAAGTGCGATCTCGACGTGCTGTTCCGGTGTCATGTCGAGAGCCGGCATGGAGATCACCTGATGCGCATACAAGGCCTCGGCGATGCCCTCGAGAATCGCAGGTGTTAGCGGCTTCGAAAAATCGACGCCCTCGACTCGTGCACCCAATAATCCGCCCTGTTTCTTGATGACTAGACTCAAAACGAACTCTCCATGGCTCTTGTTGCTTGTGTTCGGGGACGTGTCTGGCGTGCAGATTACCCGATTCGTGCCACGCCCGGGCATGCCGCTAACATCGCGGCAGCGCGTCTCCCGTGCTGAAAACGTGAACCGAGTGACGCAGAAAGCCCATCACATGGCAGAGAGCGGTGTCCAGGAGCTTCCCGAAGGACCGATTGACGTTGTGGGAGACGTACACGGCGAATCGGATGCGCTCGTCAATTTGCTCAAGAAGCTCGGCTACGACGATTTGGGGCGCCACGGCGATGGGCGGCGTCTCGTCTTTGTGGGGGATCTCATCGATCGGGGCCCCGATAGCCCCGCCGTGCTTCGCATGGTCAAGAGGCTGGTCGAGAGCGGCTTTGCCCAATGTGTCGCCGGCAATCATGAGATCAACGCCATCCGAAACGAGGCCGAAAAGGATCGATCGGGTGAAGGCTGGTGGTACGGCCGAAACGAAGAGCCCTACCAATCCGTCGCCGTCGATCCGCGTGAGAAGGAAGAGTCGTTTCTTCCCTTTCTCAGGGAGCTGCCGGGGGCGCTCGAGCGCGAAGATCTTCGCGTCGTACACGCTTGTTGGCATGCACCCTCGATCGAGCGGCTTCGGGATGCCTCGAACGTGATCGATGCCTTCTATCGAGAAGCGGAGGCGAACAAGAAGAATCTGGAAGACCTGGGGCGATCGCTTCGCGAACGGGTGGGCGCGGAAAAATTCGAGTGGGCACGAATCAAGAACGAGGACGTCAAGCTGGAGCTGATTCCCGAACTCGCCGCCTACGACGAAGCCAACCAGATGGGGAATGCGATCAAAGTCGCGACTTCGGGGATCGAGCGCGCTGCCCGGGATAGCTACTGGGCCTCCGGGAAGTGGCGGATGGTCGAACGCGTTCCCTGGTGGGAGGAGTACGCGGGCCCGCCGGTCATCGTTGGGCATTATTGGCGCCGCTACGACCCGAGCGTCAGCGTGGCGCAGAGCAAGCGCAACGCAGACCTCTTTGGGGGCACGGCGCCCAACGAGACGCTCGGTCCGGCGGCCCAGGTGATGTGTATCGACTACTCGGTCGGCATGCGCTTCCTCGAGCGGGGCCGAGCGGCGGGGGCAGAGCCGAAGGCCTACGAGGCGTGTCTTGCGGCGTTGCGCCTCCCGGAATGGCAGCTGGTCTTCGACGACGAGCGTCCGAGTCTCGATGTCGTGAGAGAACCCGCCGCGTAAAACGACTGCGGTCAGACGCGGCTCGAAGATCCGGGGCGATCGACACGGCGATCCGAAAAGCGGGTTCGGTCGATGGGAAGGTGCTCTGGCACAGGCGCGTCCTTGCCACGTCTCAGGGGGGGGGGCGCGGCCGTGGTGAAGGGCGGCGTGGGTCGGTGAGCCTATCGAGGTGGCATAGAAACGATTGAATGGCATCTCGTCTCGTGCGACCGGGTCGAGAGATGGCGTGTCAATCTTACTTCCGAGAAAGCCCGGGTCCGACCATCCCAAATTGTCGGCGAGGAAGATCGCGACATTGGGTTTCGCACCATTCGAGGTTGAAACGAGTGCCGTAAGGAGACCGGGGACCAGTATGGCGCAAGTACTCAATTCCATTCCGATTGTCCTAGGTGAGTCAGGACAGCGCAGACAGCCTCAGGCCTCACGTCACAAC
>Ga0315316_10001855_pt1 | contig 15022 bp, 17 predicted proteins | sample M160m3416metaG_FD_203702 | JGI IMG/M metagenome (GOLD analysis project Ga0315316, IMG submission 203702) | Ammonia-oxidizing marine archaeal communities from Monterey Bay, California, United States - M1 60m 3416 | ecosystem: Environmental > Aquatic > Marine > Intertidal zone | place: USA...
AACTTGCACCATCTTCCATTTCAATTTTTGCGGTTGTACCGTGTTCTAAAATTTCTATCATTTCCATCAAATCTTCATGTCTTAGGTAGAGTGTTTTTTCTTCATCATCTGTAAATAACCATGTAATTCGACAACCTTTTTCTCCTGGTAAATATGGTGTTTCGATCTTGAAATCTTCTGACATTAAACTATGTTATTTTATGAGTTGAAAAGTCTATTCAATACATTCTGTCTAGTCTGTTTATTCTAATCTTCAGACTTTAAAATAGCATAAACAAAATAATGTTGGATTGGATATATTACAATTAGCTGAAGATTACTACTACTACACTTTTGCAGTTGTATTTGCAATAGGTCTCTTACAGGGTGCAATTCTTGCTCGTGGTATAAGGAAAAAATTTCCCAGATTAAAAAAATATGCCAAAGGTGTTTCAATAATAATTCTAATATTATTTTCAATTAACGCCTCTGGAAATATTTCAAAATTTGCAGAACCATCAAAAGTTGAATTTACTGAATTTATTATTCCTGAAACTCCTGAAGGTGCATTTCTATTACTTATTGATGTATTGGGCTTAAATGCAGGAATTATAGCAATTACTGGAATATTCCTTTCCATTACTTTGATACTCTTATTCAGATTTGCAGATTTAAATCAAATTTCTCGTTATTTCATTTTTACAATTAGTGTAATTGTCTTTATTGTTGCCATGTTAGGTAGATTTACCGACTATGTTCCGAGCACTTTTCAAATTATCTTATATGTGATGTACCAACTTGGTATGACGCTTGGACTATTCGTTATAATGCGTAGACGTGAAAAAGATCCTTTAGGGGATTTAGGTTAATCTATTTTTCTAAGAATACTCTCAAACCTGCGCATCTATTACGAATTGTTACTTCTGTGACTCCTGATGCCTCTGAAATTTCTTTTTGTGTTTTATTTCCACCTTCGGTGATACATGCAAGATACAATGCGGCCGCTGCTAATCCTGTAGGATCTTTTCCTGCAATAACTCCAATCTTTTTTGCTTTTTTTAAAATTTCCACTGCTTTTCGTTTTGTCTTCTCTCCTAATCCTGCAATGCTCGCAATTCTTGGAATTCCACTAATTGGATCTGCAACTGGAACTTTGAGGTCCAATTCTCTAAAGATCAATCTGTAACATCGTGCTACATCTTTTCGTCTAATGTTTATGCCATCTGCAACATTATCTAAAGTTCTAGGAGTCTCGGTATCTCTACATGCAGCATAAACACTTGCTGCAACTAATCCTTGAATTGAACGACCTTTTACCAATTTTTTGTCAATTGCTTTTCGATAAATGTATGCAGCTTTTTCAATCACTGCATCAGTTAATGATAGTTTGTCTTTTAATTTATCCATTTCACTAAGTGCTTGTCTCAAATTTTTATCTACCGATGAATGAGCTTGTGATCTACTATCCCATGTTCTGATTCTATCAAAAGATTGTTTCATTGCTGATGAAAGTGGTTTTCCTGTTGCATCTTTATTTACCGCACCAATTACTGTAGATAATCCCATATCATGTATTGTGATTGAGGTTCCAGTTCCAGTCCTACTCTTATCTACTCCGTCATTGGCAAAAGATCTCCATTCTGGTCCACTGGCTTCACTTCCTTCTGATAACACAATCCCACATGTTTTACAAAAAACTTCTCCTGAATTGTCATCCGTGATTAGTGTACTCTTGTTACATGAAGGACATCTTTGTTCATTAGATGATTTCAACAAACTCTAAACGCATTCGATGTTAATATGATTTCACAACTAATCTTATGGTTAATCGTATGTCTTTGTTCGTAAAACTATTCTATATTTTTAGACTAAACAGCGAAACTCTTTATTCACCCATGAAATTAATTTCAGTATGGTAAAACCCAAAAAATCTTTGGTGACAAAAAAACCTAAAGTTGTTGGTGTTGAAATTCTCAAAAAAAATGGTTTAGATGTAGATAAACTAGTAAAACAACTAATAACAAATGCATCTGTTGAATTCACTGCTTACTATTATTTTACAAACCTCAGAATGCATTGTACTGGGATGGAAGGTGAAGGTATCAAAGGAATTATTGAGGATGCGCGCCTTGAAGACTTGAGTCATTTTGAATCATGTATTGAACGAATTTTTCAATTAGGTGGGAGTTTACCAAATGATGCACAAGCATTTACAAAAATGTCTGGATGTGAATTTTTACAATTACCAAAAAATCCAACTGACATTAAAGCAATTTTGGAAAAATGTCTAAAAGCAGAACAAGGCGCTATTGTTAATTGGGATATTGTTTGTAAAATGACATACAATAAAGATCCTGCCACATATGATATTGCAAAAGATATTCTGATGGAGGAAATAGAGCATGAGAGTTGGTTCTTGGAGTTGTTGTATGGACGACCTTCTGGTCACATGAGACGTAAATTTTCAGGTGAACGTCCTCATACACAAAAACATTCTAGAGCATTAGGTTAATCCTTTTCTAAAATTATTGAATCTGTGATTATTTTTCATCAATATCTAAAATACAATATGCGTATTGTGTACTATTCATAGAAGGAAACATGATGCTATTTTTATCATCACTATGTTTTAGTCCTATACCGTGACCCAATTCATGAGTCATGATATACTCTACTGTATCAACATGATATAATTGAAAATTTCCATCACATCCATAACCTCCTAGTGCTACTTCAACAACTCCTTTTCCAAGATTTGCATGTCCAAGGACTCCTTCTCCTAAGTCTCTGACAACCCATGTCACCCAAAGATTTGCATTAGTTTTTGATTTGGTTGTAACAAAATTTATTTTAACTTTTTTCCCATCGTTTGCATTAAATTCTGTTCCTTCCCACATCTTGAATGAATTTATCAATGTACTAACATGATCCAATGGTAATCCTGATGGTTGATCATTTACATAAATTTTGTATTCTAAATGATATGTGTCATCTATTAGTACATATTCTGGGTTTGGAAATCCTTTATTTCCAATCTCAATTTGTTGATCATAATTCCACTTTACATAATCTCTCAAAAATTTCTTTATAACATCGTTACTTGGATTTGGGTATTCGATGTATCTCTTATCTTTATTCACCATGTTTTCAATTCTGTCTAAATACCTGGAAAATTCCCATTGATTTCTATCTATGATTTTCTGTTTATTTTCTGATACTTCCTGTATATTTGACGTATCTATAATTAGTAATCCATTATCAACCAGAAAATTAATTCCCTTCAAAAATTCGTTATCCGGAATTTTGTCTGTAGCCCACCATCCTGCTGTATTTTTAATCCATGATGGAATTACTTGTAATGATGATTCAACATTTCCTGAAACTTCAACACTTATGATTTGATTTTCTACAAGAAATTGTAAAGATCTCACAAATTCGTTATCCGGAATTTTGTCTGTAGCCCACCATCCTGCTGTATTTTTAACCCATGGTGGAACTGTTTGTGGAATATTTAATGTAAATATCTCTGGTTTCTCAACTTCATTGTAAGGATATTTCTTTACATTTTTTGTTGCAAATTCATAATAATTTTTTACAATATGATTTTCTGGTTCTAATTCATAAGCTTGTTCAAAATATGTTAATGCCTGTTTATACTCTCCATAATTTCCAAATCCCACACCTAATCCAATTAATGCTGTAATATTTTTCGGGTCATGTTGTTTTACCTTATAAAATTCTAAAATTGAAGCCTTGTGTCTTTCAAGATTATCTAATGCGATTCCTTTCATTAATGATATTTTTACATTTGTCGGTGAAATTTCTAAAATTTTATCATACAGTTCTAACGCTTGATGATATTCTCCAATCATAAAATGTTCATTTGCTTTTTTAGATAGATTTGGAATATCTCTTGTTTCATTAGCAAATGAGTCATTAATACTAGGAGATAAAAATAATACAAAAACTGCTGATATGATTAATGAATAATTTCCAAATTTCCTCTTACACATACAAATTATTTTTTTTTTTCAAAATTAAATGATTCTACAAAATGGACTTTGTAATAGATCTACGACAAAACTACGTCGCCTACAAATATTCTCTTTGTTTCAGTTTTAGTTTTTAGTCTTAATGCGCCATCATTGTCTATTCCTTGTGATATCCCTGAAATTTTTCCATTTGTTGTATTTATTGTAATTTTTTTACCAATCCCTGATGCTCTTTTTGTCCATTCCTTAATAATTTTTGATTTCCCCCCATTATCTAACTGTGATAGATTTTTTTCTAATTGTAATAGAAATTCTTTGAGAAGTAATTTTGGAGGTGTTTTATCATCCTTTTTTCTAAGTGAATTTATTCCATAAAAATTTGGAGTTTTTGATAATCTCTTTTCAAGTTTTTTTGCATCAATATCAAAATTAATTCCAATACCTAGAATTAGATAATCAATATTGTTTGCTTGAAATGATGCATCAACTAGTATGCCTGCAACTTTTTTCCCATTCATTGTAATATCATTTGGCCATTTTACTTCAGTTTCTACTCCTAAAATTGATTTGATTGATTTTGATAATGCTACTGCACTTAAAATTGGAATTAGTGTTGAATTTGAAACATCAAATTTTGGGTGAATGATTAATGAAAACCAAATCCCACCTTTTGGAGATGTCCACTTTCTATCTAAACGTCCTCTCCCTGCTGTTTGTTTTTCAGCAATAATTATCGTTCCATTTTCTTTTTTATCTGATGCAATTTGCTGTGCAAAATCTTGTGTTGAATCAATTTCTTGAAAATAATAAACTCTTTTTCCAATTACATTGGTTTTAAGATTTGTTATAATTTCCCACGGTAATAATTTTTCTGTTTCATTAACTAATCTATATCCTAATTTCTGTTTTGATTCAATTTTGTAACCTAATTTTTGAATTTTTTTAATATGTTTCCACACTGCAACTCTACTAATTTTTAAAACATCACTAAGATCTTGGCCTGATAAATATTCTGAATCATGTGTTTTGAAAAAAGATAGTACCTTCACTAATCCTATGTTATCAAATGATGTGTATGACATTAGAAGCCTATGTCTATGTCAAATCCACCATCATCTCCAGTGTTGGATCCTCCCATATCGTCTGCACCGTCATCCATTCCTTGCATATCATCTGTTGGAATGAAGCTTGCCATACTTGTACCAATCATACTAAACATCATTGAAAACATCATCATATCAATTATCCCAAACATCATCATTGAAGGTAAAAATGATTTATCTTCTTTTAGTTTTTGTTCTAATTCTTGTTTATTGCCTGATTTGTAGGTATTTTCTAATTGATTCCATTTTTCTTGCAAGATTTTTAATTCACGTTCAAATTTTCTGTAACCTTTTTCTGTTGGATTAATTTCAATTTTCGTGCCCCGCCAACTCTTTTTTTCATCTACTCTAATTAATTCTAAATTTTCTAATTTTTGTAAAATCAATTCTAAATCTTTTGGCTCAACATTTGACTCTTGAGAAATTTTATCAAATTTGGATATACCTCTGCTAATCAATCCTAGAACAACTGTTTCCTTATTTTCTTCATCCATGATAGATTATCTTACATTTTCTTTTTAAAATATTGCCTAAAAATGTAGTTGAATTTTATATTATGAAGACATAGCACGTTTGTGAGTGAAACTAAGATCATACCTATTTTTCCATTAGATTTGGTATTATTCCCGAATCAAGATCTTCCTTTGAGAATCTTTGAACCTCGATACAAGCAGATGATTGATGATTGCATGCTTGGTGAGAAAGAGTTTGGAGTTTGTCTTGGACATGATAGTGCAACTCTGTCTAATTGGCAGGCGCCGTATGATATTGGAACACTTGCAAAAATAGTTGATTGTAAAGATGTAGATTCCATTAGTGGTCATTTATTTGTAAATGTTCGTGGTCGTAGGAAATTCAGAATTATTCGTTTAATTTCTCCATCTCTCAAAAAAATTGATGATTATGATCCTTTCACAGTGGAAGGCGCAAAAACTATAGAACAACTACATCATAATGATGGAGTTGAAAAAAAAATGTACATTCAGGCTGAAATTGAAATGTTATCTGATATTGATGAATCAATTTCTCTTAATGATTGGGAAAATTTAGTAGATTTATGGAAAAATAAAATTAAAAAAACTAATGGTGATCTTGATTTAACCTCTCATCAACTGGATCATGTTTTGGAGCAATATTATCTAAAAACTGAAACTCCAACAATGGAGTACATTCATTCATTATGTGCACTTGCCTCACAAACGCCATTAGATCTACAACCAATTTTGGAATCTACTAATTTGGAACAATTACTTCAAAGAACTACGAAATTACTGGAATCTGATATAAACCACGAATAGCTTTAAACCTAAAGTTCATAAACGATGAAAAACTATGAGCTAAAATTCGGAAACATAACATGGAAAAATTTGGAACATTAGAATTTGTATTGGATCGTTATTCTGGAACTTGGTGCTGGAAAATTTCTGGAAATCGCGCCGTGAACATGGTATCAAAATTAATTCCTCGTGGTTGGTATGGCGACAAACCTGATGAAGTTATTGTATCTGATAATGATGAAAATATTAAAAAACTAAAAATGATTGATGATCGTTACTCTTTTGAAATCATGTCTAATTCTGTTTGGAAACGAAAAATTGCACCATTAACAATTAAAAAAGTGCGTGTACCAAAAATTGAAAAATTACAACAAGCAGTACCTAGTAAACAATTCAAAGGCACTCTTCTAGATTTTCAAAGAGAAGGTCTTGATTTTCTAATAAAATCAAGTGGTAATGCTCTGCTTGCAGATGAGATGGGGCTTGGTAAGACTGTTCAAACACTTGCATACATATCAAAAGAGAAAAATTCTTTTCCTGCACTAATTATTGCCCCGCTTGTTACTTTAACAAATTGGCAACGAGAAATTGAAAAGTTTCTAAAGAAAAAAGGAAAAAACGGTAAGATTGTTGATAATGAATCTCCGTCTAGTATTATGATTCGAAATGGAAAATTATCTGATATTGGAGAATATGACTTTTACATAATTAATTATGAATTACTTTCTAAACGATTGCCTGATTTATTAAAACTTGGAATTCGTTCTGTTGTTTGTGATGAAGTTCAACACTTAAGGTCTAAGACAACTCAAAAATATGCTGCAGTAAAATCACTTGCAACTGCTGAAAGTGTGAAATATAGGGTTGGTCTTTCTGGTACTCCAATCTACAATCGTGGTTCTGAAATTTGGCCAATTGTTGATATCTTAAAACCTGGACTTCTTGGAAGCTTTAAAGAATTTTGTGAATATTTTTGTTATGTAAATGAAAAAGGTAAAGCAATTGTACTTGAAAATAAACGTGATACCTTACGTAATCAGCTAACTAAACATGTCATGTTAAGACGAAAAAAATCTGATGTTCTAAAAGAACTAAAAGATAAGGTTCGTTATCCTGAAATGATTCATGCAGATGAAAAATTCTATAAAGCTGAATTAAGTAAAATTTGGAAAAAACTTGAAGAAGAACAAAAATATGCTGAATCTGCATTTGATAAATCTGCATCTTATCATCGTGCAATTGAAAGTGAAAGACAGGCTGCTGGTCTTGCAAAACTTGCACATGTTACAAATTTTGTAAATAATATTATGGAAATTGAAGAAAGTGTTGTTGTATTTTGCCACCATAAGGCAATTCATACTTTACTTCATCAAAGTTTGGCAGATTATAATCCTGCATCTATAATTGGTGGTCAAACAGATGTTGTTCGACAACGTGAAATTGATAGATTTCAAAAAGGCCAAACAAAATTAATGATTGCCGGATTGAGAGCAGGGAATGTTGGAATTAATCTTACAAATGCAAAATATGTTATATTTGCAGAACTCGATTGGAGTCCTGCAATTCATCGTCAAGCTGAAGATAGATTACATCGAATTGGCCAGAAAAACACTGTATTTGCATATTATCTGGTAGGAAAGGGAACTCTTGATGAACATGTTTCAGAAATTTTAGTTGATAAGAGTTATGAAATTGATACAATCCTTGACAAACAAGGTGAATCATTTGAAAATAAAGAAAAGGCAAAGATGATTCTTGCTCAAATTCATGATAAACTCGGAAGGAAATTATAATATCAATATTTTTTAGTAAAAATTTTTTAGAAGTAATATGGATTTCATACTTGAGGAAGAAATGATTGATCTTTTGACATTTTGTTTACAAAATCCTGATTCTGAAAAAGTAGAATCAAAAAAATCTCGATTCAAGGAAATTGGTAAAGAACTTTTTGAAGATGGCGGAGTGGATGCAATGGAAAATTTCTTTTTTGCAGTGGAAAATAGGATAGAGGGTGAAATAGAGAAATCACCAAAACCATATCGTTCAATATGGAATGATATCTCTGATGAATGGAACTACCCGTAGAAAAATTTCCTAAAAAAGATTATTTGATGTTCAGTTATGCTTTACCAATTCTGAACATCGAGATGCCACATGTTGGGCATGTACCTTTTGTTGCTGGTTTTCCATTTTTCATGGTTACAGCTTGGGTACCATTCATTTCTCTTTTGTCTCTGCATTTTACACAGTAACCTATTACCATATCATTACAACTGATCTCTCTTATTAGCAAAAACCTGTTAAATTTTTTCAACACTTTTGGTTATTTTCTGGCGTGAATTTAGGAACAAATACAATCGTTTACGTTATATTTTATCTGATAATGAAATGACTTATGAAAACAGCCTATATGATGGTTATAATTTTTCTCCTAATTTTACCTATGACAAATGCATTTGCTGCTGAACTTACACTGAATATTGACAAGACCATATATGAAAAATCTGATTTCATTTCTGTATGGGGCTCAAGTAATTTAGAATCTATTTTTATTTCTGTAAAAGATTCGGATGGAAATAATGTCTGGAATGAGAGTCTAAAATCTGATGATGACAATAAATTTTCTACATTGATCATTGCAGGAATTGGAGGGTGGCAAAAAAGTGGAAATTATCTTGTTATTGCAGAATCTGGTGATAATGTGGTAAATACAAAATTTTTCTATGATTCTGGTGCACAAGTAAATCCTCCTTCTGCGGTATCTGATTACTATGTTAGTGCTGAAGATCTATATCTTACATTCACCATTGCAATAATTATTGTTATAGGAATTTTCATTTATCTTGCAAGACACATCATATTGAGAAAGAAAACAAGTTATGATAATGTCAAACTTGATTCTAAAAAAAATCGCGATTATGAAAAATATCATTCTGAATGGTCTGAAGAAGAAATTTTTGGTTCTCATAAAAGAAATACCGAGGCAAAAGAATTTCGTGAAATGTATAATGATAATTCCTTGCCGAATTATTATCTTATATTGGGATTAACAAATGATTCATCTCAATCTGAAATCAAAAACCAATATCGAAAACTCGCAAAACAATATCATCCTGACAGAAACAAGAACTCATCAGAAGAAAAAATGGCTCAAATCAATAAAGCGTATGAGATATTATCTGATAAAAAATTAAAAGCAGAATATGATAAATTTTGTAAATTACTATGATTCTATAATCACATCTTTGACTGTTAGATAGAGTAGAATTTTAGATGCTTTTTGCATACTATTTGTAAGATTTGTTACGATTGATATTGTTTGATCTTTTTCAATATATGCTTGCAAAATTATGTCTAGAAAATCCTTGTTAGGTCCGAGCATTGCCTTTGAGAGATATTTTAAAATCGTTATATCCGAAATAGTCGCTTCTACTTTCAATTCTTTCATTTCAGCAAAATACATTCCACCTCTTGTTGTAGGTTCAGTTATTGGATTATTTGTTTGAAAAATTCTGATTTCATCTATGATGAATGTTCTATTTTCAATTAATATACTAAAATTTGAACTATTTTTTTGTACTATTCCTTTTAGTTCTTTTTCATTCATCAATAATTTGTTTAAATTAAAAAATATATGTCAATACAATTATGGTATTATATGGCAGAATCTATAACAAAAGAACATCTTAAACAAGAACAAGACCAATTTGTTATTATTGATGTTAGAGAACCCGATGAATTTACAAACGGAGCTATTGAAAATTCTCAAAACATGCCTCTAGGTCTGGCTATCAGAAATGCAAAAAAAGGTCAAATTGATCATCTCAAAGATAAGAAAATTTGTGTATATTGTGCATCTGGATATCGTGGAAATATTGCAGCTGATGAATTAGTAAAGGCTGGCTTCTCTGCAATAAATCTTGAAGGTGGCTACATGACCTGGACACAATAACTTGAGTTCTAATACAATCAAAAAAGCAGAAAAACTTGTTGAAAATGGTGGGGTTGTAAAAATTGAAGATAATCTCTTTCAAGTGAAATCTTCAAGCGATCCTTCCAAATCTTATTTTGTAACATCTGATTCTTGTGAATGCCCTGGATTCAAAAATTTCTACAAATTTCATCACGGTAAAGGATTGAAAGCAAACTGCTCCCATCTGGAAGCAATTCGTATATTTTTAAAAGAAAATAAATAAAAAATGATGTTTCAATCAATCAGATTGTTTATATATACATATTCGGTTGTTATACCAGTGATTAACTCTAAACACACACTGACAATTTTGGCAAGCTTGATGCTAGTTGTAGCAATGCCTATGGCATTTGCTGATGGACATGCATCTGATGGTTTGACAATTGAAGCAGACGCAGTTGAGGGTTCAACAACAATCACCATCACAGGACATGCTACATCAAGTAATACTCCTGTAACAGTCATGGTTCTTGCACCAAATGGAAACGTTGTTTCTATTGATCAGATTAACCCTGATTCTGATGGTTCATTCACTTCAACAATCGGTGTTGGTGGTCCAATGTGGAAACAAGACGGCGTGTATTCAATTACCGCACAGCAAGGTTCTGCCTCAATGAACAAAGCAACTGTTGAAGTAGAGATTGCTGATGGCGCAGTCGTTCCAGAATTTGGTACAATTGCCTCTCTAGTACTTGTTGTTGCAATTTCTTCAATCGTAGTATTATCTGCAAAAGGCAGACTTAGTTTCACACCAAGAATCTAAACTGTCCACTTTTCTTATTTTCTATTTTTATTTAGGTAGTCTATACACTTCTTAAGCTCCTTTTTTGTTGTAATTGTATAGTGGACATTGAAAAATTTCAAGATGATGTATATGCAATAACTGAACTCTTGTCAAAGAATTTATCGCCTGAATTAACTCCTAAATTGAACTTTGTTAGGCAAAATCTAATTGAATATTACAAAAGAAATTTAGTAAAAATTAATCATTCAGTCTTAGAATTAATTTGTGCAGCAGAATTAATCGCTCATGGCTTCTCTGTAGATGTTGAAAAATCAATATCTGATATTTTAGTGTGTGATTTATTTGGAAAAAAGGGCGATGGAACTACCATTATCGAAATCGAGACTGGATTCACTCCTCCTGAACATGCATTAGACACTGTGGATTACTATGTGGCAAGAATTGTTAGTAAGATTGCTCGTTATAGTAAACATTGCGAAAAGTTTTCTCTTGCTACTCCTGTAGTGAATATCTTACCCATATCTGAACTATTCTTACTTCCTCCAAATGCAAGAAATCCTGATGATGTAAAAAAACTCAAAAATTTCTGTGACCGTTTTTATAAAAATCCTAAAATAAATTTGGAAGATATTCAAAACGCTCACATTCATTCTGTTTATCTAATAAACACTGACAAAGGATTTGCTAAAGAGATGGATCCTGAATTATATCTACAAATGACAAAACAATTAATGAAACAAAGTGAAATTGATCTTTAATTTTATAAATTTGATCTTCGTTAACAATGATTTCTCATAAGGTTTAATACACGATTATCTAGGATGATTGCCATATGACTAAATACAAGTCCACAGCCGAAGTAATGAAAATTATTAGTGACAAAAGTAAGATCCGAAATTTTGGTGTTATTGCACACGTGGACCATGGTAAAACCACCATGAGTGATAGTCTTTTAGCACACTCTGGAATTATCTCTCCATCAACTGCTGGAAGTGCATTGGCAATGGACTCGATGAAGGCAGAACAAGAGAGAGGAATTACAATTGTTCAAGCTAATGTTACATTACATTATCAAGAAGATGACCAAGATTATGTTATTAACATGATTGATACTCCTGGTCATGTTGACTTTTCTGGGCGTGTGATCAGAAGTCTTAGGGCAATTGATGGTGCAGTTGTAGTTTGTGATGCAGTAGAGGGAATCATGACTCAGACTGAAACTGTAACTAGAATGTCACTTGAAGAAAGAGTAAGACCTGTTTTGTATATTAACAAAATTGATCGACTAATAAAAGAACTAAGATTAACACCTGAAAAAATGCAAGAAACACTTGCAAATGTTGTTTCAAACTTTAATGAATTAATTGACACTTATGCTGAAGATGAATACAAAGAAAAATGGAAAGTATCTATTCAAGATGGTAGTGTAACATTTGGTTCTGCAAAGGACAAGTGGGCTATCAATGTGGATATAATGAAGAAGAAAGGTGTTACATTCAAAGATGTTATTGACGCATATTCTGATTCTGGTAAAGTTGAAGATTTAGTAGAAAAAGCACCTCTGGCTGAAGGTGTACTTGGAATGGTAGTAAAACATCATCCGCCCCCACATGTTGCACAAAAGTATAGAATCCCAAAAATCTGGAAAGGTGACTTGGAATCTGATACCGGTAAAGCACTTCTTGCTTGTGATGATGATGGTCCTACAATTATGATGTGTGTGAATATGACAATTGATCCTGCAGCTGGTCCTGTAGCAATTGGAAGGTTATTCTCTGGAAAAATCAAGGATGGCCAAACAATTAACATTATTGATACAAAACGCGAAGGTCGTGTTCAATCTGTAAATTTTTTCATGTCAAATGTACGAGAACAAGTCGGTGAATTAGGAGCAGGAAACATCCCTGCATTACTAGGATTAACTGATGTTCGTGCAGGACAAACTCTTTCGACCGTAAAAGGCATTCCAGTATTTGAAGCATCAAAATATGTTTCAGAACCTGTTGTACAAATGGCAATTGAACCAAAGCATCCAAAAGATTTACCAAAACTTGTAGAAGTTTTAAGAAAACTCACAATTGAAGATCCAAATCTTGTGATCAAAATTGACGAAGAAAGTGGTGAAACTATTATGGCTGGAATGGGTGTATTACATCTTGATGTGGCAGTTAATCTAATCAAAGATGCTAAAGTTGATATTGTAACCTCTGAACCATTAATCAATTACAGAGAGACAATTAACGGAGGCTGTGAACCTGTTATGGCAAAATCTCCAAACCGTCACAATAAAATTTTCATGAAGGTAGAACCACTAGAGCCTGAAATTGCTGAAATGTGTAGAAATGGCACTCTTAGTGAAATGAAGGATAAAAAAGAAACTGCTCAAATATTGCGTGACAAAGGTTGGTCTCCAGATGTGGCAAAGAAGGTAATGAGATTTGATTCACGCGGAAATGTTATGATTAACGGAACAAAAGGTGTTCAATTTGTAGATGAATCTACTGATTCGTTGCTATCTGGATTTGATGAAGTAATGAGTGAAGGAGGTCTAACAAAAGAACAGGTGAGAAACTGTAAATTTACATTTACACACTTTGTTCCTCATGAAGACACTGCTCACAGAGGTTTGTCACAAATTGGTCCTGCATCAAGACGTGCATGTCTTGCAGCATTTTTGTCTGCAGAACCTGTATTGCTAGAACCAATGCTTGCAATTGAGGTTCGTGTTCCGACTGATCTAATAGGAAACGTTTCATCGGTACTACAAGGTAAACGTGGTAAAGTTTTGGATATGCAACAAAAAGGTGCAACAAGTATTGTAATTGGTGAAGTTCCTGCCGTTGAGACCTTTGATATATCTGAAAAGATGCGTGGCCAAACAGCTGGTAAGGCAATGTGGAATACACACTTCAAAGCATGGACTCCAGTTCCAAAATCTATTGCTGCCACTTTGACTGAAGATATTCGAAAAAGAAAAGGACTAAGCCCAAATCCTCCTGCGCCAACTGAATTTATCGACAGAGACTGATGGTCAAAATCGAAACTTTTGATGCAAACACTTTTTGGAAAAAATCGTATGCCCATCAACGTGGACAATTATTAAAACGTGTTCAAGTTCCTGACGATCAAATCAAAATTTTGGTAAACAAAACGTATCTTGAACTTCCTGCACCTCTTCGTTATGAAATAGAAACAAGTGGTATTACGAAAGCGGAACTTGGCTAATCGTTTTTAATTTTTTGTCTTGTAGTGACATTAAATGTCTGATCAAATGTTACCTTTTCATCATTTTTTACAGCTTTAGTTAATTTTGGGTCTGCAAATGATGCTATCTTTGCATCCTTCAATTTTTTACAAAGATTTCTAATTGTAACGCTACTGATATTTGCTGCTTTTGATACTTGAGTCTGTGAGACTTTTTCAGCATTTACTATTGCGGCAAGATACACAACTGTTGCAGCCATTGCAACAGGATTTTTACCGCTGGTAATCATCAATTCTTCTGCTTTAATCAAGAATTTTATTGCATCTCGTTTAGTTTTTTCAGATGCTCCTACTTCTGTTGTAATTCTTGTAATGAAGCTTACTGGATTGTATGTCTCCAATGTCAAATCTAAATCTCGTACTAGCATTCTGTAAATTCTATGTATACTCGTTCTTCGTAAATTTGTTGCATTTGCAACATCTTGGATGGTTCGTGGTGTATTTGTAAATCTGCATGATGCATACACGCAGGCACTTAAAATAACTGGTATGCTCCTACCTCTTCCAATTTTCTTGGCCAAGGTTTTTCGATAAATATATGCTGCTTGTTCAACAGCTGCATCTGTAAGTGATAATTTTGCTTTGAGACCTTCTAGTAGAGTGAAAGCTTTTTGCATATTCCTATGACCTGGGAGTGCTTTACTGTTCTTATCCCACATTCTTAAACGATAAAATGTTCTCTTCATTTC
>Ga0315316_10001858_pt1 | contig 15011 bp, 15 predicted proteins | sample M160m3416metaG_FD_203702 | JGI IMG/M metagenome (GOLD analysis project Ga0315316, IMG submission 203702) | Ammonia-oxidizing marine archaeal communities from Monterey Bay, California, United States - M1 60m 3416 | ecosystem: Environmental > Aquatic > Marine > Intertidal zone | place: USA...
TATCTAAGATCATGCCCAGGTCGATCTTCAACAAATTCTATAAGTTCTTCTGATTTATTCATAAGTTCAAGAATTTTTTTAATTACAGTTAGATTATCGATTTCGTTGTTAGCCGAGATATTATATGATTCACCAGATTTACCTTTTTCAAGAGCAAGATGGACTGCGTCACAATGATCATTAACAAATATCCAATCTCGTATATTTGAACCATTACCATAAACTGGTATTTTTTTATTATTATAAGCTAAAACAATAGTTTTTGGAATTAATTTTTCAAGGAATTGTCTGGGTCCGTAGTTATTTGTACATCGAGTGATAATGACATCAGAACCATATGTTATAGAGTATGAATTGATTAAGAGTTCAGCTGCAGCTTTTGTTGCAGCATATGGACTTGATGGATTAAATTTTGAGTTTTCAGTAGCAGTTCCAGTAGATAAGCTACCAAAAACTTCATCTGTAGAGATCTGAATCATTCGTTTATTTTGTTTAGATATTATGTCCAGAATAGTAAATGCCCCACGTATGTTTGATACCAAGAATGGATTTGCATCACTAATACTTCTATCTACAAATGATTCTGCGGCAAAATTAATTACAGCATCACATTTTTGAATTTGATCCTCCATAAATTTTTTATTTGTAATATTGCCTTTGATGAATTCATAGTTTTTTAAATTCTTAACTTCGGATAGATTTCTATGATCAGATCCGTATAATTCAGCATCAACATTTAGAATTTCATAACCATCATATTCTTTTAATAACTTAAGAATGAAATTACTTCCAATAAATCCTAAACCACCAGTTACAAGTAATTTCATATAATTATGGTTTTTCTAAACCTAATAAAATATTGTATAGTTTAGTAAGTATCATTAAATCCAAACTTTTATTGCGAAATATTGGATTCATGATTTATGAATAAAGAAGATTTCATTATTGAACTTGAGAAATATCAAACTAAGGATGTTAAAGATGGACATGTAAATGGAGAATTGACTGTGATATGGAGAGATTGGGACAAAATTATTCAAAATAAACCAAAGATGGTTTATGTAAGTACAGTCAATCCAGGTGAGATAAAAGGACCACATCTTCATAAAAATAGAACTAGTTACTTTTCATGTATACATGGAAGAGTGATTTTTGTAATAAAAAAAGGAGATGGAGAATATATCGAAATAGAAGCAGATTCAAAAAAACCAATTTTAGTAAAAATTCCTAGAGGCATCATATCAGCTCATATCAATCCAACAGAGAATATTGGTCGAATACTTACTTTAGCAGATGTTGCTTGGAGACCTAATGACAATGAAATGGAAAATGTGATTTTTGATGATTATGATTGGGAGAAATGGCGTTAATAGAATTATAATTTGTTAGATTCTATTTAATACTTGTAGAATTCTAGCTAGTTGTATAATAGAAAATTACACAAAAAAATATGAATCAAAAAAAATATGATGTTTTTACAGGTATTACAAAGAAGCAAACATACATTTCTTTATTATTAATTTTAAGCGTTGGGATTATAGTAAGACTGTATTTTTTGCCATCAAGTCTTCCACTTACATTAGATTCTTTTGTATATTTTGTTTATTCTTTGGCATTGGTTGAACAAGGACCATTTCCAACAGATTATTTAAGAGTTAATTTTGGCTGGTCAACATTTCTATCAACATTTTTCATCTTTTTCAGAGATAGTGAGATGTTAGAATTAATGAATGTGCAAAGAGTAGTTTCAATTCTTATTTCAGTAGGAACTATAATCCCAATTTATTATTTGGCAAAGATTTTTTTTAGAAAAGAGACTTCAATATTAGCAGCTGCAGTTTTTATTTTTGAACCACATATTATTATGAATTCAATAAATGGAGGTACAATCCCATTGTTTATTCTTCTAGTTACACTAGTAATTTTCTTTTCTTTCTATCAAAAAAGATATCATTTTGTTTTTGCATTTATTTGTACAGCATTAGCCGCTTTTGTAAGATATGAAGGACTACTACTTTTATTACCATTGATTGTTGCAATATTTTTAGAAAAAAACTATTTAAGAAAAAAAATTCTAAATTTCGGCATATCCTTCACAGTGTTTTTTTTAGTTATGATCCCAATTTCATTAATAGGTTATAATGCAGGTGAAGTAATTTGTAATTCATGCTTACCGGATTTTCTAAATGAAATACCAATAATTGCACACATATTCAGTGGAGGAGATTTTGTTACACAAATAGCTTATTCAAATGAATTAGGCCCTAATGAGAAATTTGCAAAGATGGAACAAAATGAAGGATTAACTGTTTTTCTATTTGATTCAATTATAGGATACATAAAATTTTTCATTTTTGTATCAATACCTATTTTGATTTTAGGGTTATTGTTTTCAATGATTTTTATTTCTAAGAAGATTACAAGGAATAGAATAGTTGTTGTTATTTTTTCAATAATACTCTCGATATCTGGATTATATGCATTTGGGAGAGGAATAGAGGAAACTCGATATATTTTCCCTTTAATACCAATAATGATTTTATTTTCATTAACATCATTTGAGAGATTATTAACAAAAAAATATGTTAAAAAAATTGGAGTTTGTTTAATTATTGCTACTCTTTGTGTGTCTATTACTTTTATTGGATTTCAAAAAAGCGATTATCAGCAAGAAAAAGAAATTTACAAATCTGCATTATTTATAGTAGATAATGCAAAAGGAGTAAATCTTGAACCAGGTGGAAGATTTATGAAGATTGCAGAGATGGAGAATAATTGGAAACAATTACCACTCACGGATGATAATGGAAAAATTTTTGTTGAGACAAAGAGATTAAGCATAAATAATTATCACACAGTTGAGAAATATTTACAAGACTCACAAAAATTTGGACTAACTCATATTGTCGTATATAATGAAAATGATAAAAAATTTCTTACAGAAGTTTTTTACAATGAAAAAGAATATTCATACTTAACAAAAGTGTATGATTCAAGTATACTAGGACATAAAAAATATATTAAAATTTTTGAGATTGATTTTGAACAATTTGGTCATAGTATTTTAAAATAATATTTTGATTTCAATGAAATAAATATGGAATTATTTTCTTTCTAATAGTAGAGCTTCATCAACATTACCTTGGGATTTATGGGTAGATAAATACCAATCAATAGTTTTTTTCAAACCATCATCAAGATTAAATTTAGGATGCCAACCAAGTAAATTAGTTGCACGTTGATTATCCAAAGCACGTGATAATGCACCAACGGGTTTTGAAGTATCAAATTCTAAATTATTAGGTTTCCAACCAATTATTTTAAAAATCATATTAACAACATCTATCATTTTGTATCTTTGTCCAGTTCCTAAATTTATTGGAGTTCCATCAGTAATTTTTTCTGCAGATAAAATTGTTCCATCAACTATATCTTCAACATATGTAAAATCTCTTTCTTGATTTCCATCACCCCAAATTTGATATGGATCCATTTTTGCTAATGCTTTATAGATTAATGCAATTATTGCATGTGTTTCATTTTCTCTAGGACCATATGCAGTAACAAAACGTACAGGACATCCTTTCAACCCGTATTGTTTTTTGAATGCATGTAATTGCATTTCGCTCATTAGTTTTTCCCAACCATATTCAATATCAGCACTCATGAAAGCATCTAAATTAGTTGGATCAGCATCTTTTTCTTTTAATTTATAATCGGAACCAATAGTATCTTGTAATTTTGTTGGATAAACACATGCCGTGCTAGCAAAAACAAGATTTTGTACATTTGAATCATTACAACCTTCAAAAACATGGTGATCAATTGAATAATTTGAACTAACATCTGCCGGGTGAGTTGTAATGTAGCCCCTTCCACCATGTACTGCAGCTAAATGAAAGACAATTTCTTGATCTCTAAATATTTCATCTAAATCAGATTTTGATATATATTCTAAATCTTGATTTAGAAAAGTAATTTTTTCTTTTGATTGATCAAGATTTTCAAGAGTCCCACTACTAAGATTATCGACAACTGTAACTTTGGAATTTAAAGATACCAATTTATCGACAAGATGACTTCCAATAAAACTAGCTCCACCAGTAACTAGTACATTGGTTTCATTCCAAAAATTTTGGGAAAACTGATTCATTATTTACAAATATTAGGATAGGATTTTAAAAACTGTTCTGCCCACTCATAAGTAATTCTCAAACCTTCTTGCAGACCAACTTTAGGTTTCCAGCCTAAAACTTCCTCTGCGAGACTACAATCTGCAGCTCTTCCTAAATCACCAGTAGGTTTTGTTAAATCGTATTTTTTTTCAATATTTTTACCAGATATTTCAATTACCGCATCTGCAATTTCATTAATAGTTGTTTTAGTACTATTTCCAATTTGTATAGGTCCTTTGTTAATTCCTTTTTCCATTGAAAGAATTAATGCATCAACAATATCTGTCACATACATAAATGCCCTACTTTGTTCTCCATTGCCCCAAATTAGAAAGTCTTCTTCTGGATATCTTATTGCTTTTCTAATTGTAGCTGGTATAACTTGAGATTTTTCTTTCGAGAGATCACTATTAGGGCCATAAACATTATGTAATCTCAAAATTGCTGCATCCAATAATCCAGTTTTACTATATAATTCGCATTCATATTCACCCATTAATTTTCCCCAACCATATGATGATTCAGGATGTGCAGGATACATATCATCTTCTTTAAACAAAGGATGATTTGGATCGTTTTGTTTTTCTAAAGGATATGCACATGCTGCACCAACATAAGCTAAGTTCTCAAGTTTCTCATTACGTGCAGCTTCAAACATGTTTGAATTAATTAAAACATTACTTCTGTAAACAAATGCTTCATTTCCAAAAACAAAATCTATTCCAGCAACAACATCTGCAAGATGAAATATTGTATCCATTCCTTTTACAGCTTGTTCACAATTTTTCATTTCACGAAGATCTAATTCAAAAAAGTTTTTCTCAAAATCTAAAATTGGAGTTCCATTTTCATCTAAAAGATATTCTTTTTTTCCTCTCCATAAATTGTCAGCAATTCGAATATTTGCACCTTTTTTTATTAATTCTCTAGCAAGATGAGAACCTATGTGACCAGCACCACCTGTGATCAAGACATTTCTACCTGACCAATTCATATGTTTTAATTTTGAATATACATTATAAGTCTTAGATAATATGATAGATTCGATTATATCTTATTACTAAATTTCAATATTATGAAATTACATGTTGGTTGTGGTAATGTAATTATTTCTGGATGGAGTAATTTAGATATTGAAAAACTACCAGGAGTAGATATACAAGATGATATTAGAACACTTGGAAAAATTCAAAATAATTCATGTGAAATAATTTATGCATCACATGTTTTAGAACATGTTGGAAGAAATGAATTTGGAAATGTTTTAAAAATATGGAATAGAAAATTAAAAACAAATGGGATTTTAAGAATAGCAGTACCAGATTTTGAGAAAGCAATAGAATGGTATAAAAAAACAGGTAATATTTTAGACATAGTTGGTTTAGTTAGTGGTGGTCAAAAATCTGATTTTGATTATCATCAAATGATTTATGATAAAAAATATCTTACAGAAATTTTGGAAAAATGTGGATTTAGTGATATTCACGAGTGGAATTGGAGAAAAACGGAACACAGTATGCATGATGATTATAGTCAATCATACTTGCCACATATGGATAAAGAAAATGGAATGTTAATGAGTTTAAACTTGGAAGGAAGGAAGAATTTAGAATTAAGTGATGAGGAATATAATTTTGGAAAATCACCATGGAGAAAAAACTAGTTCAGATTAATTTTTCAAATATTTCCACTAGTTTCTCAGTAGCATTATAATTTGTTAGGTTTTTCATGGTATAATCACAACCTGCTTCTGCAATTTCTTTCCAATTAGGATTTTCAGGATCAGATAGATAATTTTTAAATTTTTCTTCATAATTTTTTTCATTAATAAATATTGCAGTTTCGTTATCTTTGAAACCTAAATAATCACCATGATTTTTTTGAGTTATTTCCATAAATGTTAAGCAGCCAGCTGCTGGAATTTCCCAATATTTTTGAGTTGGGTAATAGGTAGTTGCAGCAATTGCAGATTGATACTGAGATAGATATTCAGGATAATTTGAATTCGGAAATTGTGCACCTCTAATACCACGATAATCAACATATGAAAGAGCATTACATTTTGTTCTTAATTTATAAAAATACCATCCATTATTTCTTGGTTTAAGAAGAGATACTGCAACTCTAGATTTTAAATTTAATTTTCCTGTTGCTCCAGAATTTAATATTCTGTCTTTAATTCTTAAATTAAATGATTTAAGATTTTTATAAATATCAGGTTCTAATCCGAAGATGACATTTTCATAATTATATGATTCAGGATAATATTTATAAAAATAATTTTTTGGAATTGTTCCAAAATAACAATCAATTTTCCATTGGTTGTGGAATGATGATTGATCATATTTTTGTGCATGATGTGGATCCCCAACTCTAGAAACCACAGGAATTTCAGATTTATTTATTCCAATTAAATTTTTAGGTGTTGCATCAGTTCTATTATTAGCAAGTAAGATTATATCACAATTTCCTTTAAGCTTAGTGACATCAAATTCATTTTCACATGGATATAATGATAATTCTAATCGTTCATTTTTATTCAGTGAATCTAAAAAAAAGTCTTTAGTTGTTCTATCAAAATGTTTAGGATCAAAATAATTATAATCTTTTTTAAAAATTAGAGATACCTTAATTTTGTTTTTCATGTACTTATGGAAATAATGAAAGTACTAATATAAAATTGACATTACTAAATGATGTTTCTGTCAATTGTTATGATATGTTATTTATCCCAATCAAATTTTCTATTAACTAGTCTATAGAGTTCTTGATTGCGAGGTTTATAAAATTCTATAAGTAAATTTCTTGTTTTCTCTTTCATTGGAGAATATTCACGTTTGTTTTTTTGTGAAGTATCATTAATTTTGATATCTGAAAGACCTAAAAAATTAAAGATTTGATTTAAAGTGTCATTTGTATTGTTTGCAAGATCTTCTGATGAAATCATTAGAAGTTGATCTTTTGGAAATAGTTCATACCATATTTTTAATTGATCTGCATAAAATCCTCTAGATAAAATTCTATTGTAATATATATCGACTAAAAATGATTCGTCATTTAATTTTGTTTTTGCTTCATTAATTTCATCTAATTCAGACTGTATTACATCTTCAAATGAACAATCAATATCCCCATCTTGAAATGCAATCATATAATTTGAATATGCACGATCAATAGGATTTCTTAAACTTGCAATAATTTTTGAATTTGAAAAGTATTTTAGAATTCTTTTTACTACAAGAGGATTATAGATATAAAACGGTGTTACATCATATGTTAGAAATTTTCCATATTTCTTTTCAATTTTATTTTTTGTAAATTTAGTAGGAAATAATGATCTATACCAATTTAATCCCAAATGAAAATTATCATCAAAGTATCCTAATTCATCATATGCTGAACCTTCAATACATGGATGTTGACTCAAATAATGAAATAATGAAGTTGTTCCACTTCGAACTACACCTATTACAAAAAAATCAGGTAATACACGTAAAGGACTAGTCATGTAATTAGTAGGTCGTGTGCAAAATCCATAACGAAATTTTTGATAAGTTTTTGTCAAAATTCCATATGATTTTGTATTATATTTCATGATAATTTCTTATGTTTCCAATTAAAAAATCAATAGATGGATTAATACTAATAGCAATACTGTCAAAAAAATTTATAAAAAATTAGGTTATTATATTTAAAGAATAAATTTTAATTAGACAATATGATATTTCGAAAATTTTTTCTAAACACATATCTAAAAATTATAAAAAAAATTACCAAAGGTAAAGGATATGGAAAAAAGTATAATATAATAAAATCTTTTAGTGAAAAAATTGAGTCATCTTTGATATCAGATTCTGCAGAAGTGTGGGCAGGGAAAATGTTCCTTCATCCAAATGATGCGTTTAGATTATCTATTTATGGAATTCATAGCAAAATTGACTTTGAAATTTTTAAAAAATATGTAAAAGAAGGTGATAATGTCATTGACATTGGTGCAAACATTGGTTATTTTACTTTAATGTTAGCAAAATTAGTAGGTCCAACTGGCAAAGTATTTGCCTTTGAACCAGATCCTAGGAATATTTCATTACTGAAAAAAAACATAGAGACTAATGACTATCAGAATGTTGTAGTAGTTCCAAAAGCAGTATCAAATGTAAATGAAAAATGTACTTTATTTACTAGTCAAAGTAGTTTTGGGCAAAATAGAATTTATGAACCTAAAAAAACTAAGAATCAGGAATATGTACCAATTGAATCTGAAACGATTTCTTTAGATGATTTCTTTAAGAATAATGAAAAGATTGAAAATATTTCATTTATAAAAATAGATGTTGAAGGAGCTGAGAAATTTGTACTTGAAGGAATGGAAAAGATTTTAGATTTAAATAAAAATATTAAAGTTTTTTCAGAGATTGATTTGGACAGATTAGATGATGCGGGTTCAAGTTATATAGAAATGATTGAACTTTTGGAAAAAAAAGGATTCACAGTATTTCTCGTCAATGATACAAATAATGAAATTGTCAAGGGAAACATCAAATCAATAGGAAAAATCCTAAAAGAAAATTTAGGTTCTCAGAATATTTTATGCATAAGAGAAAAATCCAATATAGACTAGATTAATTTTGTTTATCAATATTGGAAAAAAACTTCCAGTCATCTTTATTTCTAAATTTTCGAGATGATGTAAAATCTGATAATTCTTTTTGAAGATCTGATAATTCTTTGATCTCATCATCAGATAATATTTTATTATTTTGAGATTTTACAAGTAATTTACTTAATTTAAGATTCAATTTTAGCATTAATTCGGTGTTAACTATTGCCCTCATAATGTATGGATTTACTTCATAGAAAATATCCACTTCAGCTTTTCGTGCACTAGTTTTCTTCCAATGTGCATATCCAACAAAGACAAGTAAAGGAATTCCAATTGCAACAATGATCAAAACATATTGAATGAATGTTGGAAATATGGAAACTAAAACAGGATATCGTTCAATTGCAAGATAATAAGTTACTACTAAAGTATTAGTTGCAGCCATGATAAATGTAAAGTAATTAGACCACCCTTGACGAAAGTAAAACCATCCTCTAAATCCGGTATTTTTGCTCATAGGAAAAATTCTTCATATCATTTAATATTGATTACTATAAAACTATATGATAAGTAATGAAAATAGGTATTATTTCAGATAGTCATGATGATATAGATAATGTAAATAAAGCAATAGATATTTTTGAACAAAATGTGGTAAAGGTTGTAATTCATGCAGGAGATATAATTTCTCCACCCATTGTTAAAGAATTTAAGAGATTGACGGAAAACAAAGTAGAATTTTTTGGAATATTTGGAAATAATGATGGTGAAAAAAGAGGTTTAGAGAATGCATTTTCTTTTATCAATGGAAAATTATTAGGTGATGAAGGAAAGATAGAGATTGATGGTTTAAAATTTTGTATTTATCATGGCCAGGATTTAAAGAAAAAAGAAAAAATTATTACTTCACAAAAATTTGATGTGGTTATTTTTGGTCATAGTCATACAAAATTTTCCGAGATCATTGATATGAAAAAACGTTCTACCATAATTTTGAATCCAGGTTCAAGCCATAGTGAAACAAAAACCAATTTTTCTGAACCTCAATATTTCCCTCAACCTTCAATAGTTATTTTTGATACAATTTCAAAAAGTATAGAATTCATAGATTTGTAGGTAGAAATGAGTAAGAAGACTAATATGATTTTTCAAAAATTTCAGATTAATGTTGATAATATCTCAAAATGTAATAAATTATGAGCTAGAAATTCCAAAAGATGCCATTTTGAGAATTAATTTAGCTTGGTGTAATAGCATAATTGAATTAGAAAATATTTTGAAAGCTCGTCAAGAAAATAAGATTTTCATTGATTTGCCTATTGGTAGAATAAAACCACCAAATAATAGATATACACTAAAAGAAATTATCCCACTTTTTGAGATTTATAAAAATATACATTATTTTGCAGTATCCAATATTGAAAATGATATTGATTTAGATGAATTTTTAAATTTAATACCAAAAAATATTACTATTGTACCAAAAATAGAGAGTCCAACTGGAGTTAAAAATATAGAAAAAATTATCAAAAAATTAGATTATGAACAACGACTTGTAATGTTAGATCATGATGATTTGTTTTCAAATCTCAAAAAAGAAAATGAGAATCCATCTAATTTTCAGAAATATATCAAAATCTTAATTGAAAAATGTAAAGAAAATAATGTTAATCTCCTAAGAACTGTAGGCGTAGTATTCAGCGATGATGAAAAACGTGAAACACAGTATATTAAATAATAAAAATATTATTTTAGAATATAATGTCATTTTATAGATTTGTCTATCATCAATTATTGAAGAGACATTATTATGCAATTACTGCATCAAACAGAGTTTTACCTGATTTTTTAATAATTGGTGCAAAGAGATGTGGCACAACTTCATTATTTTCACATCTTCCCGAACATCCATCTATTGGAAATTCACATCATGATAATATGGGATTCTTTAATGATAATTTTCATTTAGGAATTAATTGGTATAAATCATTTTTTCCAACCATAAAATATAAAAATAAAATTAAAAAAAAATATGGTAAATTTCTCACATTCGATGTAACAACCCGATATATGGAATGTAAAACAACCGCAGAAAATATAAAAAAAACAAAGCCAGAAATGAAAATAATAGTCATATTAAGAAATCCTATTGACAGAGCTTATTCACAATTTAACTTGTCAGTAAAAGAAAATAGTGAAAAGTTTGATTTTGAACAAGCAATACTAGAAGAAATGAACAGATTGGAAGTAGAAATATCAAATCAAAATATAAAAAAATTAGAATTTCCAAAAAAATATAGGCATTATATTAAAAAAAGTTTGTATGCTGTGCAATTAAAACCATGGTTTAATATTTTTCCAAAAGAGAACATTCTTGTTTTATCCACAGAAGAATTTAAAAAAAATGCTGAATGTACTTACAAGGCAATTTTTGAATTTTTAGATATACCTGAAATAAAAATAACAAATAAAGAACATATGGAAAAAGGAGATTATTCACCTATGAATGAAAATACACGCCAAAGATTACGAGAATTTTTTAAAAAACACAATATAGAATTGTTTGAACTTGTAGGGAAAAAATTTGAATGGGAAAATTAAGCCAATCTTTCTATGATTAGAGAAATTATAGAATCAGATATTTTATGTTCATAATGAGTATCATCAGTAATTAGTTCAAAATTTCCTGGACCATTTTTTGAAAGAAACTGGTTAACTAAATCAGGGTATGAGTCTTGATAATTTCCAGAAAAACAGCAGGGATCATATTTATTGATAATTTGTGTATGTTTTTGATTTTCTCCAAATGAACTCATAACATATAATTCAAGATAATTTGTAATTGAATAAAATTTGGGATTAAATTGTTCATAATCTCCTACATCGTCTATTGTGTTTCTTAATGAGAAAGGAAGTGAATCTGCAACAGAAAAAGAATTTGTAATTCTACTATCGATTGCAGAGTAAACAGTTGTTACCCAACCTCCACCAGAAATTCCAATCATATTATATTCATCAAAAGAAAAATTTTTGTCAATATGATTTAGTGTGATATTAACAGGAGAAAAGAAATATGTCATGCTAGAAAAATCATTTGAATCTAAAAGAACAAATTGATTATGTTTAAAAAATTTCACATGACCAAGATTTTCTAATTCTACAGTAGGTTGATTGTTTAATCCAATTAAAGGCATAGAAAATGCTGCAACAGAAAAACCAGAATTTATGAATTTTTCAATAACATTTTTTCCATTAATGAAACCACCAGAGTGGCCTTGATGATAAATTATTAATTTTCCATTACTTTGTTCAGGAAGAAAAAGGTATGAATATGAATGAAAATCATTTTCCATAAAAATTGAGATTTTATCAATTTGTTTTAGATTTGTAATATTATCAAATCTAGAATCATGAAAGTTTTTTTCAACTAAATCCGGATAGTTTGTAGATAAATTTTGTGAATTCCATATAAAATCTATTAACTTAATCTTTTTTTCAGAAAGTTCAGATTGATTTATGATATTAATCTGATTTGAAAGATTAGTAATGAATTCTTTATCTTCTGATTGAGTATTAGGCATATTATTACTTAATTGAGTATCAAGTGATTTTAATTCTTGTACAGGAGATGATAAACCAATGAATATTCCAAAGATGAAAATCACAGTTAATGATATACCAAAAATCAATACAATTCTTTTAGTCATAAAAATTGTTTTCTTCCATCCTTTTAAGATATTCTGATTAATGTTCAATTAAACAATTAATCATTTACTGATAAATTATGAGAGATTTAATATTAGAAGTTTATTTATAAAATTGTATTGAAAATATTGATAGCATATGGAAGTTTGGGAAAATTATTTCATTTAAAAGAATTTTCAACTGCATTAGAAAAACAAAATGTACAAGTGAAATTGGTCAAAGATACAGATTTTAGTAGAGGATTTCCTAGTAAGACATTTTCTGATTGGATAAATGGAGATGATAAATTTAAAAAATTGATAAAAGATTTTAATCCTGATGTAATTTTTACTGATCGTCAAGCACATTTTGCTTTACATTCAATTAAATCAGGAATTCCAACATTTATTTTACTTAGAGGTCATTATTGGCAAGAATACTTCTGGGGAATGAAAACCTTAGGAAAAAATCTTAAAACTCGATGTGTAATTTGGTTTAGAAATAGAATTTCTGAAAAAGTTTTCCGGGATGCAACAGGTGTGATTCCAATATGCAGATATTTAGAAGATGTTGTTAAAGAAAAGTATCCAAAACAGTATACAGGAGTGTTTTTAGAAGGAATTAATTCTGAACGTTGGCATCATACACAGAAAATGGAATTGAAACATCCTTGCGTGGGATTAGTACAAGATGCAAATTGGTGGGGAAAGACAAAAGAATTATTAGTTTTAGAAGATGTTCTTCAAAAAATGCCTGATGTAAATTTCTATTGGGCAGGAGATGGCCAATATCGTAAACAAATTACAGAAAGATTAGAAAAATATGATAATTTCAAATGGTTAGGACGATTAGAATATCCTGATAAAATAAGAGAGTTTTTAGATACACTTGATGTGTATGCATTGATTACTGGCATGGATCTTGCCCCACTTACATTAAAAGAAGCACAATTGATGGGAAAGCCGGTTATTGCAACAGATGTTGGAGGAGATGGAGAAATGATGATTGATGGTAAAACGGGATATTTAGTAAAAGAAGGTAATTCAAATGATATCATAGAGAAATTGTCAATTTTACTTGAAGATGAAAATTTAGCAGATAATATGGGTAAAGAAGGCATAAAGTTTGTAAAACAAGAATTCAATTGGGAATTAGTAACAAAAAGATTTTTAGAGATAATTAATCCATATGTAAAAATAAAATAATTTTATTTTGAATATTTTTTATGAATAGTTTTTGAGTTTTTTACTTGTTTTGAATATTTTTGATTTATAGATTTTATTAGATCTAGTGTTTGGTTTTGTATTAATTCCAAGTTTGGAATTACACAATGACCACCTATGAAACCAGGGAACATTTTTGGTCTATTACCCAATATTTTATGAATTTCATCTGAAAACTCCCACATTTCATCATAGTTAACATTGTGTTGTATTGCAATAGTATTGGTAAGTTGAGCATAATTTATCAACCATCCAAGATATGTTGTATCGCAGAGAATTTTTGCAAGCTCCAAAGTTTCGGGTTTTGACATTTGTTGAGTTTTAATTCCAGATTTTTTCATAGTTTTTCGGTACTGTGAAACAGCCCAATCTTTTTTTGGTGCATTTTTTGATATAGCAAAAAATTTGGTATATGTTTGAAGATCTTTTAACATTCTTTTATGAACGCCTCTTGTTGCGCTAAATATTATAGGTATATTAAATTTTTTTTGTATACGTTCGGTAGTTCCAGGACTAATAGTACTATGTATAACTACACATTCAGGTTCAAATTTCTTGCATAATTGAAGCACATTAGAATTAAAATTTTTATTTACAGGTATAGCGATATGTAAAAAACGTGTTTTTATAGTTTGAAATTTTATGAATTTTTTTTCATTCATTAATTTTTTATTTACATCATAACCAACAACATTTTCTTTTTTAGATATTAATTTAAGAATTGGGAGACCAATTTCACCTAATCCAACAACAATGTCTTTCTTCATTATTTTATTCACTTGATATACTAAATTAATCTAGTGTAGTATTACTATCCATTTCCTTTGTAATGAATAATCTATACCATATTTCAAATGCAAGAATTCCAAAAAATTTATTGACATATTTTATATCTAATCCAAAGGAATCAATATGTTTGTTAATCCAATCATCGTTAATCCATCCATCTTTGACTACTCTAGAATCAGTAAGAAATTCTTTACACAGATTATGTCCATTTTTTTTCCATAGATTAATTGTATTTACATTAAAACCTAATTTTTGATGTCCAACTAGATGATCATGTCCATTTTTTTGCAATATTTTTCTAAAAGGTAATTTTCCCAAATCATTAATTGAATCATATTTTTTTGAATGTGCAAGATGAGGACCAATAGAAAGTAGATCATGATTTAAAATTGGAGTCAGTAGTTCCATGTTAAAATTTTTTATTATGTTGGTATTTATCGGATTAAAATTATATAGAAGTTTTCCATTATAATCAGCAAGAAATACTTGTTCTAGTCTCGATAAGTCATTATCAAAATATGGTAACAAAAGATTATG
>Ga0315316_10001859_pt1 | contig 14996 bp, 20 predicted proteins | sample M160m3416metaG_FD_203702 | JGI IMG/M metagenome (GOLD analysis project Ga0315316, IMG submission 203702) | Ammonia-oxidizing marine archaeal communities from Monterey Bay, California, United States - M1 60m 3416 | ecosystem: Environmental > Aquatic > Marine > Intertidal zone | place: USA...
TATAAGATACGTTAATTGTTTTTATATTTAATCGATGAGTTACATTACTTCAGTTTTTTTAATTCCACTAGTTTCTATTTCATATCGAAGTGGAGCTGGAAGTTCCAGATATGGTTTATTTACCAAAATCTTAATTTGATCATCAGGTACTTGAACATGTTTTAGTAATTTGCCGCGTTGATGTGCATAAGCTTTTTTCCAGAATGTAATTCCATCAAAGGTTTCAATTTTGACCATTAGTCTCTATCGATAAATTCAGTTGGTTCTGGCGGAGATGGACTTAATCCCTTTCTCTTTCTAATATCTTCAGTTAGAGTTGCAGCAATTGATTTTGGGACAGGAGTCCATGCTTTGAAATGTGTATTCCACATTGCTTTACCAGCTGTTTGACCACGCATTTTCTCAGAGATATCAAATGTTTCAACTGCAGGAACCTCACCAATTACAATACTTGTTGCACCTTTTTGTTGCATATCCAAAACTTTACCACGTTTCCCTTGTAAAACAGATGAAACATTTCCTATTAGATCAGTTGGAACCCGTACCTCAATTGCAAGCATTGGTTCAAGCAATACAGGTTCTGCGGATAAAAATGCTGCAAGACATGCACGTCGTGATGCAGGACCAATTTGTGACAGGCCTCTGTGAGCAGTGTCTTCGTGTGGAACAAAGTGAGTAAATGTGAATTTACAGTTTCTTACTTGTTCTTTTGTTAAACCTCCCTCACTCATTACTTCATCAAATCCAGATAGTAATGAATCAGTAGATTCATCTACAAATTGAACACCTCTTGTGCCATTAATCATAACGTTTCCACGGGAATCAAATCTCATAACCTTCTTTGCAACATCTGGTTCCCAACCTTTATCACGTAATATTTGAGCAGTTTCTTTTTTATCCTTCATTTCACTTAATGTTCCATTTCTACACATCTCAGCAATTTCAGGTTCCAACGGTTCAACTTTCATGAAAATTTTATTATGACGGTTTGGTGATTTTGCCATAACAGGTTCACACCCACCGTTGATTGTTTCTCTGTAATTGATTAATGGTTCAGAAGTTACAATCTCAACTTTTGCATCTTTAATTAGATTGACTGCAACATCAAGGTGTAATACACCCATTCCAGCCATTATAGTTTCACCACTTTCTTCATCAATTTTTATTACAAGATTTGGATCTTCAATTGTAAGTTTTCTTAAAACCTCTACAAGTTTTGGTAAATCTTTTGGATGTTTTGGTTCAATTGCCATTTGAACAACAGGTTCTGAAACATATTTTGATGCTTCAAAAACCGGAATTCCTTTTACGGTAGAAATAGTTTGCCCTGCACGAACATCAGCCAATCCAAGTAAAGCAGGAATATTTCCAGCACCTAATTCACCAACTTGCTCTCTTACATTTGACATGAAAAAATTTACAGATTGAACACGACCTTCCCGTTTTGTGTCAATAATATTAATTGTTTGTCCATCTTTAATTTTTCCTGAGAATAATCGTCCAATAGCAACGGGACCTGCAGCAGGATCAATTGTCATATTTACACACATCATAATTGTAGGACCATTATCATCACAGGCAAGAAGTGCTTTACCAGTATCAGATTCTAGATCACCTTTCCAGATTTTTGGAATTCTATACTTTTGTGCAACATGTGGTGGAGGATGATGTTTGACTACCATTCCCAGAACACCTTCAGCTAGTGGTGCCTTTTCTACCAAATCTTCTACTTTACCGGAATCAGAATATGCATCTATGACATCTTTGAAGGTTACACCCTTTTTCTTCATAATATCAATATTGATAGCCCATTTGTCTTTTGCAGAACCAAATGTCACACTACCATCTTGTATAGATACTTTCCATTTTTCTTTGTATTCGTCTTCAGCATATGTATCGATTAAATCATTAAAATTTGAAACAACACTTGCAAGTGTTTCTTGCATTTTTTCAGGGGTTAATCTCAGTTCTTTGATTAAACGATCAATTTTATTGATATACAAAACAGGTCTTACTCTTTCTTCAAGAGACATTCTAGTTACAGTTTCAGTTTGAGTCATGATTCCTTCTACTGCATCACATACTACGACAGCACCATCAATTGCCCTAAGACTTCTAATAACACGTCCAGAAAAATCAACGTGTCCAGGAGTGTCAATCATGTTAATGACATAATCATTGCCATCTTCTTGATAATGTAATGTAACGTTAGCCTGAACAATTGTAATTCCTCTCTCTTGTTCTGCTTTCATCGAGTCCATTGCCAATGCACTTCCTGCAGTGGATGGAGATATGATTCCAGAGTGTGCCAAAAGGCTATCACTCATAGTAGTTTTTCCATGATCCACGTGTGCAATGACACCAAAGTTTCTAATCTTATTTTTATCACTAATAATTTTCATCACTTCATCTGTGGACTTGTATTTAGTCATATGGCAATCATCCTAGATAGTCTGGTATTAAACCTTATGAGAAAATCAAGATGTGAAGATCAAATTTATGAAATTAAAGATCAATTTCACTTTGCTCAATCAATTGTTTTGTCATTTGAAGATATATTTCAGGATCCATCTCTTTGGCAAATCCTTTGTCAGTGTTTATCAAATAAACAGAATGAATATGAGCATTTTTGATATCTTCTAAATTAATCTGTGGGTTTTTGTAAAAACGGTCACACAAATTTTTTAATTTCATTACATCATCATGTTTTCTTGAATTTGGAGGAAGCAAAAAAATATTTGAAATTGGTAAAATATTTACAACAGGAGTAGCAAGAGAGAACTTTCGGCAGTATTTACTATAACGAGCGATTTTACTGACAATTCTTGCAGCATAGTAATCTACAGTATCTAATGCGTGCTCTGGAGGAGTGAAGCCAGTCTCAATCTCAATTATAGCCGTTCCATCTCCTTTTTTTCCAAATAAATCACAAACCAATACATCAGAGATTGATTTTTCAACATCAACCGAGAATCCGTGTGAGATTAACTCAGCTGCACAGATTAATTCGAGAACAGAATGATTGATTTTGACAAGATTTTTTTTATAATATTCAATTAGATTTTGCCTAACAAAGTTCAATTTAGGTGTCAATTCATGGGGCATGTGTTCCGACAAGAGCTCAGTTATAGAATAAACATCATCTTGAAATTTTTCAACATCCAACTATACACTATCAAAAGATTTGTGTCTTAAGAAGCTTCATACACATTTAAAGAAAAATAGAAAATAAGAAAAGTGGACAGTTAGATTCGTGGTGCGAAACTAAGTCTGCCTTTTGCAGATAATACTATAATTGAAGAGATTGCAACAACAAGTATTAGAGATGCAATTGTACCAAATTCTGGGACGACTGCGCCGTCAGCAACCTCTACCTCAACAGATGCTTTATCCATATTGTTAGAACCTTGTGATGCAGTAATTGTATATACACCATCTTGTTTCCACATTGGACCACCAACACCTATTGTTGAAGTGAATGCACCATCAGAATCAGGGTTTATTTGATCAATAGCAACTACGTTACCGTTTGGTGCAACCGCCTTGATTATTACAGGAGAAATTGTTGATGTAGCATGTCCTGTGATGGTGATTGTTGTTGAACCCTCAACTGCATCTGCTTCAATTGTCAAACCTGCATCATGTCCGTCAGCAAATGCCATAGGCATTGCTACAACTAGCATCAAGCTTGCCAAAATTGTCAGTGTGTGTTTTGAGTTAATCACTGGTAGAAGTACCGAATAGGTGTTTATAAACAATCTGATTGATTGAATCAACATTTTTTATTTATTTTCTTTTAAAAATATACGAATTGCTTCTAGATGGGAGCAATTCGCTTTCAATCCTTTTCCATGATGAAATTTATAGAAGTTTTTGAATCCAGGACATTCACAAGAATCAGAAGTTACAAAATAAGATTTAGCAGGGTCACTAGAAGATTTTACTTGGAAAAGATCATCTTCAATTTTTATAACCCCGCCATTTTGAACAAGTTTTTCAGCCTTTCTAATTGTGTTAGAGCTCAATTATTGAGCCCATGTCATATAGCCGCCTTCAAGATTGACTGCATTGAATCCAGCTTTTACTAATTCATTAGCTGCAATGTTTCCTCGGTAACCAGATGCACAATAAACGCAAATTTTCTTGTCTTTAAGATCATCAATCTGACCTTTTTTTGCATTTCTTATAGCAAGCCCTAAAGGCATATTTTGAGAGTTTTCAATTGCTCCATTTGCGACTTCATCAGGTTCTCGAACGTCAATTATGACAAATTGACCCTGTTCTTGTTTAAGTTGGTCTTTTGTTATTGATTCTACCATATCTACTTGTAATTGTATTGACATATATTTTTTAATTTAATCGAAATATTGGATGAATGAGAAAGAACTGCAACAAATAGTACAAAAAAATAGTTCAAATTTTAAAATTATAATTGAAAAATATGTATGTAAAATAAATGAAATAAAGATTTTTCAAACTGATAATCCAATAACAGAGCCTACGACAAGGGGTGGAGTGTATTTTGCAGAAATGAAAGAACTTAAGGTTGAAGCCACCATTTTTGATACAACTGTTTCAAAATATCTCTCAAATGCAATGCTTGGACCAAATAAAGACTTTCTGGATATAATTTTAAAAGCAGAAGAAGATGAAACTGGGAAAAAGATTTCACTTGTAACAAATCTCACAAATAGTATGCAAAACGCATCAAAAATTGTTCTTTATCTAACACTCAAAGATGCAATTATAGAATCATAATAATTTACAAAATTTATCATATTCGGCTTTTAAATTTTTATCAGAGAGTATTTCATATGCCTTGTTAATTTTAGCCATTTTTTCTTCTGAAGAATTCTTGTTTCTATCAGGATGATATTGTTTTGCAAGTTTTCTATATTGGTTTTTAATTTCAGATTGTGAAGAATCATTTGTGAGCCCCAATACAAGGTAATAGTTTGGTAACAAATTATCGTTGTACATTTCACGAAATTCTTTTGAATCGGTATTTGTTTTACGTGAACCAAAAACTTCTTCATCCGACCATTCAGAATGATACTTTTCATAGTCACGATTTTTTTTAGAGTCTAGTTTAACTTGATCATAACTTGTTTTCTTTCGTAATATTATATGACGTGCCAGATAGATGAAAATTCCTGCAACAATAATTACTGCTATAGTAAATGTTAGGTAAAGATCATCAGGACTAACATAATAATCAGATACTGCAGAAGGAGGATTAACTTGTGCACCAGAGTCATAGAAAAATTTTGCATTAGATACCGAGTCACCAGATTCTGCCACTACCAAATAATTTCCACTTTTTTGCCATTCACCAATTCCTGCAATTATTAGAGTAGAAAATTTACTTTCATCGTCAGGGTTTAATCTTTCATTCCAGACATTATTTCCGTCAGGATCCTTTATCGATATAAAAACAGAATCAAATTCCGTCAACCCCCAAACAGAGATAAAATCAGATTTTTCATAGATTGTCTTGTCAATGTTAAGAGTCAATTCATCAGCAAAGACATTGGAAAAAGGTAAAATCAGAATAAATAAAAATCCAAAATATACTGTTTTCATAAATGATTTTATTAAAAGATAAAATATAACGTAAACTGTTTGATTTGTACCTAAAATTTACATCAGAAAATAACTAAAAGTGTTTAAAAAAATTAACAGGTTTTTGCTAATAAGAGAGATCAGTCTATAGTGTATGGTAATAGGTTACTGTGTAAAATGCAGAGACAAAAGAGAAATGAATAGTACCCAAGCTGTAACCATGAAAAATGGTAAACCAGCAACAAAAGGTACATGCCCAACATGCGGTATTTCGATGTTCAGAATTGGTAAAGCATAACTGAGCATCAAATAATCTTTTTTAGGAAATTTTTCTAGGGATATTTCCATTCATCAGATATACCATTCCATAATGAACGGAATTGTTTTGGTGATTTTTCAATTTCACCTTCAATTCTATTTTCCACTGCAAAAAAGAAATTCTCCATTGCATCAACCCCACCATCATCAAAAATTTCGTTTCCAATTTCTTTGAGTCTAGACATTTTGGATTCCACTTCATTGGAATTAGGATTTTGTAAACAAAATGTTAAGAGATCAATCATCTCTTCTTCAAGCATAAAATCCATGGTTATTCTAAAAATTTTAGACTAAAAAATATTGATGTTATAATTCAGTTCCAAGTTTATCATGAATTTGAGCTAAAATCATTTTTGCCTTTTCTTTATTTTCAAATGATTCCCCTTGTTTGTCAAGTATAGTATCAATCTCATAACTCTTATCAACTAAAATTTCAGATACATGCTCATCAAGTGTTCCTTTTCCTACTAGATAATATGCAAAGACAGTATTTTTCTGACCAATTCTGTGTAACCTATCTTCCGCTTGTCGATGAATTGCAGGACTCCAGTCAAGTTCAGCAAATATAACATATTTTGCATTTGTGAGGTTAATTCCAACATTTCCTGCCCTTAGACCTGCAATCATTAATTTTGTTTCCCCTTTTTGAAATCTATCAATTTCACGTTGGCGGACAACATCAGTTTGACCTCCAATAATTGATGCCGGATTATAATTTGATAAACTCTGATGTAATAAATTATGAATTGCTCTATGATGGCAAAATACTACAACACTTTCTTCTATTTCCATTATGTTGGTTACAAAATCAGTCACATGTTTCAGTTTTGCAAGACCTGCAGCTTGTCTTTCACTCTCTATTGCACGATGGTATGATGCAGATTTATCAAATGCAGATTCTGCATATTTTTGTTCTTCTTCAAGTTTTTTCCAAATTTTACTTAATTCAGCCTTGTAGAATTTTTCATCTGCATGAATCATTTCAGGGTAACGAACTTTATCTTTTAATTCTTTAAGAACATCTGATTTTTTTCTTCTTAACATCACATGTTTTGTTAATTGATTACGTAATGTATCACGTTTATTTTCAAGTACAATTGCTTTTCCTTTTTCATTTACATAACAAAAATACTCACAAAATTCCTTGAAACTTCCAAGAAGACCAGGTTTTAAAATATCAACAATAGGCCAGATTTCAGAACCACGATTATAAATTGGAGTTCCAGATAGACCAACCCTATACTTTAATCCTTCAAGTGCTGCCAATTCTTTAACTGCTGCATATTTCTGAGTAGTTTTTGATCTTAGATGCTGTACCTCATCACATACAACTGAACGAATTCCAAGTTTAAGTAAATCAGGTAATCGTTTATGTAATAATTCATAATTTATTATGTAAAAATCATATTCACCAATATCTGCAAGTTTTCCATTTCGAATCATAGTAGTTGATGGAACTTCGTTATCAATAATCTTACCATTTTTACCTTTTTTCTTAAGAAATTTTTCAATCTCTCTTTGCCAATTTGTTAAGGTAACAAGTGGTGCAACAATTAAGGCAGGAAATGAGTTTTTTTCTTTTGATAAATATGCAAGCGTTTGAACGGTTTTCCCAAGACCCATCTCATCAGCAAGAAGTGCATTTCCACTTGATTTAATTAGAAAATCAAGTCCCTCTCGTTGAAAGTCCAACAGAGTTCCTTTGAATTGTTTGCTGGGCATAACCTGTTGTAATTTTTCAATTTTAGGTACACGTGTTTTTTTAATTGTTAGCGGCGCAATCTTTCTTTTCCATACAGATTTTGATAAAAGTTCAAAAGAATAACGTTCATCAATCATTTTTAATTTTTTGATATTTTCATCATTGTCTGAAACAATTACTTCATCTGGTTTGTCTCCATACCATCCACGCGGGATTAATTTTGAAACCATGTTCACGGCACGATTTCCAGAAATCTTCCAGCACCAAGTGCCAGAATAACGATCCAGTACAAATTCTAAGGTTCCAAATTTATCCATGTTATGTTTCCGAATTTTAGCTCATAGTTTTTCATCGTTTATGAACTTTGGTTTTTAGTTATTCATGCTTTATATCAGATTCTAGTAGTTTAACGGATCTTTCAAGTAATTGATCCATATTGGTACATTCCAAGATTGGCTGTAGATCTAACGGAGTATCAGAAGCTAGTGCACATAAGGAGTGTACATACTCCATAGTAGGAGTTTCGGTTTTCAGATAATATTGTTCTAGTACATGATCAAGCTGATGTGATGTTAAATCAGAATTTCCTGTACTTTTTTTGATTTTATTTTTCCATAAATCTACCAAATTTTCCCAATCAACTAAAGAAATTGATTCATCAATTTCTGAAATCATTTCAATTTCAGCCTGAATATACATTTTTTTTTCAACTCCATCAGAGTGATGAAGTTGTTCAATAACTTTTGTTCCATCTAAAGTGAATGGATCATAATCCTCAGTTTTTTTAAGTGATGGAGGAATCAAATGAATAATTCGAAATTTCCTACGACCTCTAACATTTAAAAATAAATGACCACTTGTAGAATCTACATCTTTACAGTCAACAATTTTTGCGATTGTACCAATGTCATATGGAGCTTGCCAGTTTGATAGGGTAGCACTATCATGTCCAAGACAAATTCCAAATTCTTTTCCTCCTAACATACAATCGTCAACCATTTGCTTATATCTTGGTTCAAAAATCCTTAAAGGAAGATCTTGGTTTGGAAATAATACCAAATCCAACGGAAATATTGGAATAACCTTAGTTTCGCTCACAAACGTAGTATGCATTCATAATATAAAATTCAACTACATTTTTAGGCAATATTTTAAAAAGAAAATATAAGATAACACATCATGGATGAAGAAAATAAAGAAACAGTGGTTCTAGGATTAATTAGTCGAGGCATATCCAAATTTGATAAAATTTCTCGAGAATCAAATGTTGAACCAAAAAATTTAGAAGTAATTTTGCAGAAATTGGAAAATTCAGGATTAATCAAGGTAGGTGAAAAGAAAGGTTTGCTCAGTACAAAAATTGAGATTAAACCGACAGAAGAAGGGTACAGGGAATTTGAACATCAGTTAAAAATTTTGCAAGATAAATGGAATCAACTAGAAAATACATACAAGTCAGGTAATAAGCAGGAATTAGAACAAAAGCTAAAAGAAGATAAATCATTTTTACCCTCAATGATGATGTTTGGAATAATAGATATGATGATGTTTTCCATGATGTTCAGTATGATTGGTGCAAATATGGGAAGTTTCATTCCAGCAGAAGACATGCAAGAAAGCGACAATGGTACAGGAGATATGGAAGGAACTGATTTTGGCAATGACGGTGGATTTGACATAGGTTTCTAATGTCATACACATCATTTGATAATATTGGTTTAGTCAAAGTGCTATCTTTTTTTCAAACACATGATTCCGAATATTTATCAGGTCAAGATCTTAGCGATGTCTTAAAGATAAGTAGAGTTGCAGTTTGGAAACATATAAAAAAAATTCAATCTTTAGGATATAATATAGAATCAAAACAAAAATTAGGATATAGACTAATAGACAATACTGAAAAATTACTTCCTTGGGAAATTACACAAAATCTTAAAACAGAATTTATTGGAAGAAGAGTATATTATTTTAAAGAAATTGATTCTACACAAGATTTTGCACAGCAAATTGCATTGGAAAAAAAAGAAAATGGGACGATCATTATTGCTGAAAAACAAACTGCAGGTAGAGGTAGACTGGAGAGAAAATGGAATTCACCGAAAGGAGGCATATCATTTTCATTAATTATCCATCCAAAGTTTGATGTTTCAAGTTCAACACTAATACCAATTGCAGCAGCCGTTGCATTAGCAAAGTCAATAAAATCAATTTTAAACATAGATGTGACAGTAAAATGGCCAAATGATATTACACTTGATGGGGGGAAAGTTGCAGGGATGCTTGTCGATGCATCATTTCAAGCAAATAATATTGATTATCTAATTTTAGGGGTTGGAATTAATTTTGACATAGATTCAAAAAAACTTGAAAAGCGATTATCCAAAAGTCCAAATTTTTATGGAGTAAATTCATTAAGAAAAAAAGATGACAAAACACCACCAAAGTCATTACTGAAAGAATTTCTGATACAATTCGAAAAAATTCTATTACAATTAAACAAAGGTGAAAAATCAAAAATTGTTAAAGAATGGATGAAGAGAACAGATAGTCTTGGTAAAAAAATCGTAATCAATACATCTGATGGAAAAGTTTCAGGAGTGTCTCAAGGAATAGATAGCGAAGGGGCATTAAAACTAAAAACAACTAGAGGAATAAAGAAAATTTTTGTTGGGGATATTCTTTCAGATTGACTTATTTCTAAATAATCATTTTTGTAGAATCATTTAATTTTGAAAAAGAAAAGTAAGTGTATGAGTAGTAAATTAAGCAAATTTTCATGGGTTATAGGATTAATTTTCATATTATTTTTGTCGCCAGCCATGAGCGTATCACTTGCTCAGGAAAATAATGACTTGCCAAACATGTACAAAAAAGCAAATGAACATTTTATGCTTGGAGAATATCATCAAGCAGTTGAACTATATGATGAAATTTTAGAAATCTCACCTACAAGTAAGAAAACATCACTGATGAAGGGAATTGCACTTAGTAATCTTGAGAGACATAAAAATTCAATTTTAGAATTTTACAAAGTAAATCAAGAAGATTCTAAAAACATCACTGCATTAATTGGACTTGGAGTTGGATTTGGAAACTTTGGGGAATACAAACAAGCATTAACATTTTTTGAACAAGCTTACGAATTAGACCCGGATAATCATATTATAAAAAATTATTATGAATTTGCAAAAAAAACGGTAAAAAAATATCCATACAACGAAGTTGAAAAACCTGAAATATTTACAATCAATATTCCACAAACAATACCAGCATGGATAAAGAATACTGCAGGATGGTGGGCAGATGATAAAATACCAGATAAGGAATTTTTGAAATCTTTACAATTTCTCGTAGAAAATAATATCATTAATGTAGGAACTATAGTTAAACCACAATCAACATTACAAACAATGCCAGCATGGATAAAGAATACTGCAGGATGGTGGGCAGATGATAAAATACCAGATAAGGAATTTTTGGATGGAATTAGTTTTTTAATTAAGAATGGATTATTGATCATAAATCTATCAAATATTCAGGAATTATCCGAAGAAATGCAAAAAAATAGAGATAGAAATGAATGGGAATTTTCCAGATATTTGGATAAAATCAAAAAAACAATAAATGAAGATACAAGGTATATTGAGTATCCAAATCCAAGTAACGACGTAATCAAAAAATTCTTGAGAGATTATAAAACATGGAATTATGATCAGCAAATTGAAATTGGAAATAAAAATTTCCCAAATCCAGAATATGTCTTAAGTGATAACGTATATCACTTAGAGTATAAAATTTATGTGAATGAACAACCAATAGGTTTACCATTAGATCATGTCAGTACACTGATAAATTCATTTAAGATGTGGGAAGATGCTGAATTTACTGCAAATGATGGTAAAAAAGTTAAGATACATTTTGTTACAACTGAAATGAAAACAAATGCAAATCTATGGGTGACATGGGTGGTAAGAGATATGGGAGAAGGAGTACTAGGACATGCAAATCTTGGAAAAGGAGTGGTAGAAGTAGCATTAGGAGGATATGGGTGTGATGGAAATTTCCAATTATTTCATGTTGATACAGTAGAATATATCATGACACATGAATTAGGTCATGGAATTGGCCTAAGACATAGCGAAGATCCAGATAGCATAATGTTTCCATCAATGAAGAATACACAGTATGCATATTGTATGTTAGATGTAGATAAGAAAATAAACACAGGTTCAATAATTTTGAAAAGTGATTAACCTAGAGATCTAGAATGTTTTTGTGTGTGAGGTCGTTCACCTGAAAACTTGCGTCGCATATGACCAGAAGGTCGTCCATACAATAATTCTAGGAACCAACTTTCATGTTCAATTTCTTCCATGAGTATATCTTTTGCAATATCATATGTTGCAGGATCTTTGTTGTATGTCATTTTACACACTATATTCCAGTTGACAATAGCTCCCTGTTCTGCTTTGAGACATTTTTGTAAAATTGCTTTGATATCAGTGGGGTTTTTTGGTAGTTGTAAAAACTCACACCCAGACATTTTAGTAAATGCTTGTGCATCATTTGGCAGACTTCCACCTAATTGAAAAATCCTTTCAATGCATGATTCAAAGTGACTTAAATCCTCAAGACGTGCATCTTCGATAATTCCCTTTATTCCCTCGCCTTCCATTCCAGTACAATGCATTCTCAAATTTGTAAAATAATAATATGCAGTAAATTCAACAGATGCATTTGTTATGAGCTGTTTTACAAGTTTGTCTACATTTAATCCATTTTTTTTAAGAATTTCAACACCAACAACTTTGGGCTTTTTTGTTACCATATTGAAATGGATTTAATGTGTGAATAAAGAGTTTCGCTGTTTTTTCCAAATATTTAGAATTAACTACGAACAAAGACATACCATTAACCATAAGATTAGTTGTGAAACGATATTAAGTTCAGAGATGCAATAGATTTAGTTGAAATCATCTAATGAGCAGAGATGTCCGTCATGTAACAAAACTACTCTAATATCTGACGATAATTCAGGAGAGATTGTTTGTAAAGCATGTGGGATTGTATTATCAGAAGGAAGTGATGCTACAGGACCTGAATGGAGATCATTTGCAAATGACGGAGTTGATAAAAGTAGAACCGGTACAGGTACATCAATTACAATGCACGATATGGGATTATCCACAGTTATCGGTGCAGTGAATAAAGATGCTACAGGAAAGCCATTATCATCTGCAATGAAACAATCAATCGATAGATTACGAACATGGGATAGTAGATCACAAGCTCATTCATCTGTAGATAAAAATTTAAGACAAGCACTAAGCGAGATGGATAAATTAAAAGATAAATTATCATTAAGTGATGTAGTGATTGAAAAAGCTGCACATATTTATCGAAAAGCAATTGAGAAAAAACTTGTCAAAGGGCGTTCTATTCAAGGTGTGGTTGCAGCATGTGTTTATGCTGCGTGTAGGGATACAGAAACTCCCAGAACACTAGATAACGTTGCAGATGGAATAAACATAAGACGAAAAGATGTTGCAAGATGTTATAGACTAGTATTTAGAGAATTAGAACTCAAAGTACCTGTTGCAGATCCAGTAAACGGTATTCCTAGAATCGCAAGTGTTGCAGGACTAGGAGAGAAAACAAAACGTAAAGCAGTTGAGATTCTGAAGAAAGCAAAAAAAATAGGAGTGGTGGCAGGAAAGGATCCTACAGGATTAGCTGCTGCTGCATTATACCTTGCTTGTATAACAGAAGGGGGAAGCAAAACACAAAAAGAGATTTCAGAAGCATCAGGAGTTACAGAAGTAACAATTCGAAATAGATGTGCAGGTCTTAAAGTATTCTTAGAAAAATAATTAATTAAAATCGTCTAGAGGATCCTTTTCGCGTCTACGCATTATAGTGAATATTCCCAAAGTCATACCAAGTTGGTACATTACATAAAGAATAATCTGAAAAGTGGTTGGAACATAATCAGTGAATCTTCCTAACAGAGCAATAATGAATACTATAACACTAATTGTAAATACAAAATAACGTGAAATTGGATTTAGTTCAGCAAATCTGAACAATAGAATCACTGTAATAGATATGAAAATTCCAGTTACGGCAATTATACCAGCATTCAGTCCAAGTACATCAATTAGTAACAAAAATGCAGATTCTGGAGTTTCAGGTATTACAAATTCAGTAAATTCAACTTTTGAAGGTTCAACAAATTTTGAGATATTTCCAGATGCATTAATTGAGAATAATATCAGAACAATTATTGAAACACCTTTTGCATATTTTTTTAATTTTGGAAATTTTCGTCGTATTCCTCGAGCAAGAATAGCACCTTGCAAAAGACCAATCATGAACACTACAGCAAAAGTGTAATAATAGTATTCTTCAGCTAATTGTAGTACATCCAATCCAATATTATTTTGTTCATGTCTACTTTAAAGTCTGAAGATTAGGATAAGCAGACCAGATAGAAAGTGTTGAATAGACTTTTCAACTAATAAAATAACATATTCTCATGTCAAATGATTTTAAGATCGATACACCATATTTACCAGGAGAAAAAGGATGCAGAATTACATGGTTGTATACAGATGATGATGAAAAAACATTATATCTAAGACATGAAGATTTGATAGAAATGATTGAGATCTTAGAACATAATTCAACTGCAAAAATAGAAATGGAAGACGGTGCAAGTTCAATACTAGTAAATTCCGACTCTACTGATTTTTTTCTAGCAGGCCAAAAATCACAAAAAATTGAAACACTTGCTCTAAAAATTGCACTGAAAGAATTTATGAAAAATAACCCAGATGCATGAGATCATGCATTCTTAGAATTTTGTGATTTTCTAATTCGTGAATAAATTAGCATCGTCACATTGATCATTAGGGGAATTTCCACCAAGTCTATCCCAAAAAGAAAAAAATCAGCAATTGGATGGATGTTGGATATGAGACCAGTTTGAAGCCATAAATCGCCTGCCCATACCATGTGTGGAATCTGTATGTAAATGATGAAAGCTGTAAGCGCAATAGATTCGGTAGTGTGTTTTTCATACCAGGCCCAAAATCTAATCCAGACAGATTGTTTTTCTTTTAATTCTATTTTCATGTTTTATTATATACACCTAGATTAATAAAGTGTATTTTTTTTAGGTTTTCCTAAGTTTTTTTATAATAATTAGTTAGTTTTACCTAATTTTATGTAAATATTATTAGTCTAACCTAATCATAAAAATCAAATATAAATAGAGAGTATATTATCAAAAAACAAGATGGAAACAGGAACTGTAAAATGGTTTAACCAAACTAAAGGCTTCGGTTTTATCGAACGTGAAAATGAAGACAAAGACTTGTTTGTTCACAAGACAGGAGTTGAAGGTCAGATTAGA
>Ga0315316_10001860_pt1 | contig 14994 bp, 14 predicted proteins | sample M160m3416metaG_FD_203702 | JGI IMG/M metagenome (GOLD analysis project Ga0315316, IMG submission 203702) | Ammonia-oxidizing marine archaeal communities from Monterey Bay, California, United States - M1 60m 3416 | ecosystem: Environmental > Aquatic > Marine > Intertidal zone | place: USA...
ATAGTGATTAAATTATTATAATATTATGAGATGGATTTTTTGTGATTAATCTCAAAAGAATATATCAATTTTTCAAATATCAAATGATTCAGAGAAATGTTTATGCATTAACTGCAAGTTCACGTGCACTACCAAATTTTATAATTATTGGCTCCATGAAGAGTGGAACTACATCATTATACCATTACATTTGCAGACATCCTTGTGTATTACCTGCAGCATATGATGAGATTGGGTTTTTTGATAATAATTATCATTTAGGTCTTAATTGGTATAGATCAATGTTTCCAACCATAAAGCAACTAAATAAAATCAAAAAAAGAGAAGGAATAGCATTAACTGGCGAGGACACACCATTCTATTTTTGGAATAGAGAAGTGTGTCAAAGAATTAAAGATCTTTTACCATCGGTAAAATTAATTCTAATATTAAGAAATCCTGTTGACCGAGCATTTTCCGAATATAATAATGGAGTAAGGAATGGAAAGATAGATACAAGTTTTGAATCATTTATCAAACAGGATTTAGATAGTTTAACAAAAAATTCACCCGATATTACAAGATTTAATGATAGTAAATCAATAATTTCAAGAGGTATTTATTCAGTACAACTAGATTTATGGAAAAAATTATTTCCAAAAGATCAGATATTAATTTTACAAAGTGAAAAACTGTTAGAATTCCCAGATAAAGTTTTAGATGATGTTTCTAATTTTCTTGGATTGCCAAAATTTAATTTAAGTGAGAAAATTGTTAAGAAAAAATATACTTATGATAAAATGAATGAAGATACTAGAAAAAAATTAATCAAATTTTATGAACCGTACAATGAACAACTGTATGGAATGATAGAGAGAAAATACGATTGGTGATAATACAATATATTACAAACTAAACTATTAAAAAATGAGGAATAAATTGAAGAAAATTATATTAGAATTATATCTTAACATTTCAAAAAAACTGAGTAGGGGTAAGGGTTATGGAAAAAAATACAAGATAATTAATTCTACAGTAAATAAAATTGAAACATCATTAAAATCAGATACAGCAGATGTTTGGGCAGGAAAAATGTTTCTTCATCCAAATGATGGTTTAAGACTATCAATAAGAGGAGTTTATGATGAAAGAGATGCAATGATAGTAAAAAATAACATCAAAAAAGATGAAATTGTTATTGATTTGGGCGCACATATAGGATATTACTCCTTAATGATGGCAAAACTTGTTGGCAGAGATGGTAAAGTTTTTGCTTTTGAACCAGAATTAAGGAATCTAGAATTATTAAGAAAAAATATAGAAATTAATTCCTATAGCAATATCACGATTGTTCCAAAAGCTGTATCAGATGTAGATGGAGAATGTTCACTATTCATAGGACAAGAATCATTTGGAGCAAATAAAATTTTTAAACCAAAAAAAACAGATACGCAAAAATTTGAAGAAAGTAAAACAAAAACAGTTAGATTAGATGACTATTTTAAAGAATTAGGTTTTCTGAAAAAAATTTCATTTATAAAAATGGATATTGAAGGTTCAGAAATTTGTGCATTACAAGGTATGAAAAACATTTTAGAATCAAATCAAAATTTAAAAATTTTTACTGAGATAAATAAAAATGCATTAGAAGATAATAATTCAGACTTTCGAGAAATGTTGGACCTGTTAGAAAATTATAATTTTGAATTTTATATTTCGGATGATAATGAAGGTAATATGAAAAAAGTTAAAAACAATGAGTTTGAAAAATTATTGGAAGATAATTTAGTTTTGAATGTACTTTGTAAAAAAAATATGTTTCATAAAAATTAAAAAAAGTATAAAATTATGATAGAAGATTAGAATAATATGAAAATAGGCATAATCTCAGATACACATGATGACGTTGAAAATACAAATAAGGCAATTGATGTTTTTGTAGAAAAAAATGTTGAAGTTGTAATTCATGTAGGCGATATAATTTCTCCACCAATAATTAAGGAGTTTAAAAGATTAACAGAAAAAAATGTTGATTTTTTTGGAGTATTTGGAAATAATGATGGTGAAAAGAATGGTTTGAAAGAAGCATTTGAATGGATAGGAGGGAAATTACTTGGAGATGTTGGAAAAATAGAGATTGATGGGTTGAAATTTGGAATTTATCATGGTCATGAAGTTAAAAAAACAAAAAAAATGTTGAATTCAAATAAATTTGATGTTTTTATTTATGGCCATTCACATCTTAAAGACCCAGCAGATAATAAAATGAAAAAAGTTGGAAAAACAATGATATTCAATCCTGGTAGTGCACATAAAATATCAGAGACATTCTATACACAACCAAATTATTTTAGAGAATCATCAATACTTATTTTTGATACACGGACAACTGAATTCAATTTTATTAATTTATGAGTATCAGTTTTTCCAGAAACTAAATTTAACATTTTTCAAGAATGGTAATTTTTTATTAATTTTTTGTCTAAATTGTATTCGTTCTTCATATTTTACATATTTTTCAATTGCATCATTAATAGAATTTTTCTGTAGAAAATTAGTATGTTTTTCATCTGAAATATTATGTACCCAACACATTCCATAAACCGGATCATTGAGATAGTCTTTGTTTAAGATATGTTTTTCTCTATCAGTTTGAATTAAAGTAGTATCAAATACTTTAGAAATTTCTTCATCAACTAATTTTTTGACACCGTAATACTTACGATCAATATAATCATCTAATAATATTCCAAATTTACTTTTAGATGATTTTAAAAATGCATATACATCATGTTTGACTGCTTCATAAAAATGTGCACCATCAATGTAACCCATATCAAATTTTGGAAAATTTTTACTAGACATTACAGAACCAGAATAACCATTTATTGGTGAAATTTTTTCTAACCAACCATCCCTAGATATTTTTTTCCATATTTGTTCGATTGAAATATTTTCATATCGTGGTTGATTTTGAATATGATCATCTATTAGATTTGAACATATTTGTTTAGTTGATTTTGGATCAATGGTGAATATTTTTCCTGGTATATTATTATCAGACATGGCCCATGCCATACATAGTGTTGAATAACCTCTCGAGGTACCAATTTCCAAGATATTTACTGGTTTAAACTTTGAAACTAATGCGTACAGTAATGGACCACGTTCATAGTTTAATCTAATGAATTCATTTTGTTTAGACTCGAATAATGCAGTCATATCTCCTATTTTTGTGAATTCTTCAAATGATGGTATTTTAACATCTAAGTTTGAAATAAAATCATCAAATTTTTGGATGTTCAGGCTCATTTTAGAATATTTATTTCACATATTGTGAAATACGTTTTTCATCATCACTAAAGATAACACCTACAGTTCTAAGTAATGAAATATTTTTTCTATTACAATGTTCGATTAATTCTTTAATATATTCCTGGAATTTTTTCGGGTCTTCATTATTTTTAAGAATTTTAGAATAAAGATCATCATGATCAAGCATCAAAAAATTCTGGGCATAGTCTAAAGAATTGGTAATATCTTCCAGATTTTGAATTGCTTGTGGGCTTTCAATTTTTGGTACAATGGTAATTGATTTCGGAATAGTATTTTTAAAGACAGCAATATCAGATGCACTTTCAACATTTGATACTGCAAAATACTTTATTTGAGAATTTGATTCTAAAATCGGGATTAATTCATCTAATTGATACTTGTTATTTGGAGGTTTTAAACGACCTATTGGTAAATCTACAAAGATAGCATGATTTTGATGCTTATCTAAAATTTTTTGTAATTCATCTAAACTGTCACACCAAGCAAGATTGATTCTAAAAACGCAGTCGTCGGGAAATTTAACATCATAATTTGCTGCATTTTGGGAGATGATTATCAATTAATCAATGCATTTTATTTTGATATAAGAATTTTATTATTGAATTCTATGGATCGGACTTATTGATAATTAAATCAAGTATAAAATCAGATATTTTATGCTCCTTATGAGTATCATCAACAATCAAAGTAAATTTTCCATAATTATTCTCATGTACAAAATTTTGTAATGTTTCTCCATAGATTTCATAGGATTCATCAAAAAAACAACATGTGTCATATTTATTGAAAATTTGCACAAATTCTCTATCTGATCCATATGAACTCATCACATAAATTTGAAAATAGTTTGTAATTGAAAATAATTCAGGATGAAACTGTTCATAATCACCAACATCATCAATTACATTACGTAATGATAAAGGACTTGTTCCTGCAACTGGAAAAGATTTAGAAATTCTTGTATCAATTGCAGGATAAATAGTGGATGTCCATCCACCACCAGATATTCCAGTCATATAGTAATCAGTAAATCCATAATTTTCAGAAAGATAATTCAAAGTTGTATTAATTGGAGAAAAGAAATAACTTAATGTTGAGAAATCATCTTCTTCTAAAAGAACAAACTGATTATGTTTGAAAAATTTTATTTTACCTATATTTTCAAATTCTATTTCAGGTTGACTATTCATTCCATGTAACGGCATAGAAAATGCAGCAACAGAAAAACCAGAATTTAAGAGCTTTTGAATAGTTTGTTTTCCATGGTAGAAATCACCACCATGACCTTGATGATAAATGAAAAGTTTTTGATTACTTTGTTCAGCTAAGAATAGATATACAATAGAATTCACACTATTTTTCATTTCTATGTTAATTTTTTCAATTGCTTTAAGATTTTTCAAGTCATTATAACGAATATCATCAAAATTTGATTCTACGGAAGATGGAAATTCATTTGGTAAATCATTAGATTTCCAAATTAAATTAATTAATTCAGTTCTTTTTTCTAAAATATCAGATTCATTTTTAAAATTAATGAGGTTTAATAGTTCTAATTTAGTGATAGTTGATACTTGATCTTTTTCCAAGGATTTAGTAACATCTTCTTGTATGATGAGATTTACATCTTCTATTAAGAAACCATTAATTCCAACAAATAATCCAAGGAAAAAGATAATTACAAAAGATGATAGTAATAGAATTATAAGAATTTGATTCATAGAGGAACTTTAATTATATACATTTAAGCAATGTTGTGAAATTATCATAAGGTTTACTTTAGTTTGTATTAATAATTTTTTTCACTTCATTAGCTGCTTCAACACATGTTGTAATTTTTCCTGAGAAAAGTGATATTGTTTTTTCATTTAGTTTTGTGACTAATGTTGGACGAGCATCAGTTTTTTCTACTCTTGGAGGAACAGCCCTAACAGTAAACATAGAACCAATATGCTCAGCAGATTCTATTTCAGGGAAGAAAGAAATGGTAGATTGAATAAATTTTTCATAATTGGTAATTTGTGGTTTTTTGATAATGCCACAATCTAATAATGGTAAATATTTTTCGTCTATCTCCGGAAGCAATCCTACATTCGTTTGATGTATTTCATTAACAACATTACACAATAAGTGATAGTCAGTATTTGCAAGAGGATCTATACACATGAATGGACCATCCATGATTACAATGCTTTTATTTTTGAATGATTCAGGGAGTTTTACAACTGGTTTTTCACATACTTCAAACTGATATTCCTTTTGTTCATCAGGAGATTGTGGGGAAATTTGATTTAGATTTGAATATGTACAATTTATTATCCAATCAAAATTTTCAAAAATTTCTTCATTCACCTTTGTATTTAGATGAGTAACAACATTATTTTCTTTTAATTTTGACCATGAAATTTCTTTTAATTTTTTAGGATCATATACAGACTCTTTTACGCGTACACATAGATCAATTGAGTTGGGATTTACACAAGAAACCATAGATTTTTCATATTCAAGTTGATGATCATTGCAAAAGGTGATAAATTGTTCAGATGAAGTAAGAGAATTTTCTTTTGCAATACAATAAAAATGCTCAAAATCCCATACAATACAGTCAGAGAACACTTCTTGGAAACTTTGTTCAGATTTTTGGATACCTTGAACTGTCTCTTTACTTCTAGGATAATGATAACCCCTATGAACTCGATATTGGTTTGAACCAGACGCAGATTCCAGTATGTCTGAATTTTTTTCAAATAAATGAACATCAAATTGCTTATCCATGCCAAGAGTAAATGCCGTAGTAACACCAAAAATACCACCACCAATAACACAGATTTTCATTTTTCACTATAATTCATGTTTACGAGTATAACATCTTTTCCAAGCTTTAGTTTATCTGAGCTATTATACATGACGTTTTTATTTGTAAATTTTTGAATTAAGAATGTGAAAATATTAATTGCATCAGGTGCGGGTGGAGGTAGTTCGAAAAAGAGTACGGGGAAATTTTTTCATTTGAAAGAATTTGGAGATACATTGAAGAAAATGGGAATAGAATACATGCTTGTTAAAGAAACAGATTATGCAGTAGGTTTTCCAACAAAACAGATTAGAAAATATCTTTCAACTAAACGTAAAATTGATCATCTAATATCTGATTTTAAACCAGATATGGTTTTGGTAGATAGACAAAGCTCTTTTGGTTTGGAAATTATTAAAAGAAAAATACCATTGTTTGTTTTATTACGTGCACATTTTTGGGATGAAGTAAAATTAGCTAAAGAAACTATCTACAAAGGTAATCTTATGAAAAAAGTTGTTGATATGAGAAGTAATGTTGGAGAAAAAGTATTTGCAGAATGCACAATGATTCTTCCAATTTGTAATTATTTAGTTGATATAATTAGAGAACATCATCCTAAACAAAAGATAGATGTATTTTTTGAAGGGATAGATAGTACTAGATGGTATGAATCAAAAGGGATGGAACTAGAGCATCCATGTGTAGGATTAATTCAAGATGCAAATTGGTGGGCAAAAGCAAAAGAGATGTTACTATTGAAAGATGTTTTAGAGAAATTACCTAATGTCCATTTTTACTGGGCAGGTGATGGACAGTTTAGAGAAAAAATTTTACCAGAATTAGAAAAATATGAAAATTTTCATTGGCTCGGATCGTTGGAATACCCAGACAAGGTAAGAGAGTTTCTAACTGAGATTGATGCATATGCGTTACTAACACAAGGCGATACAACTCCATTATCATTAAAAGAAGCACAGTTAATGAAAAAACCAGTTATAGCTACTAATTTTGGAGGAATTCCAGAAATAATGAGAGATAAGGTTACAGGTTATCTTATAGAAAAAAATAGTAGTAAAGATCTTTTGGATAAGATTTCAGAAATTATCAATGATAAAGAAAAATCAAAAGAGATGGGAGAAGAAGGGAGAAAATTCATTGAAAATGAATTTAGTTTGCAAGCAAGCGCAAAAAACTTCTTAGATATAGTCAAGCCATATCTGAAAAAATAATAAAAAGTATCAAAACTCAATTAGACTAATTAACAGGATTTTTGACAAATTAGCATATGGAAACCAAGAATGTTGGTTATGTTTTTTCAAAACAAGATGAAAAAGAATATTTCATAGATGAGGATTTTACTAGTCAAAATCCCAAATCCTGGGATATTATAAAATTAATTTCAGATAATCCATTTACGACACAAAAAGAAATTTGTGAAAGATTTAATCTGTCAAAAGAGGAATTAATTGAAAATAATAAAAGAATTCGTGAATCCGATTGGGCTCAAGATTATATAATTAATTCGGGAATTGGTAGTAAATATTGGAAAAATACTATAATCCCAACCATTCAAAATGGTAAAGCTAAAGCAGTATTAGACGAAAGTTACTCTTATCCAGATAGAATTGGATTATGCCCAGGTCTAAGCTGTATGTTTTTTTGTAGTTTTTGTGGAAGAAATTATTCAGCATCGTATGAAAAAGAATTTGGTGATAAAGGACTTCAGGTTTACAAGAAAATTATAGATGAAACACCTGAAGGAGTAAATAAAAAAAAGGTATATCATATAACAGGAGGACTAGAACCATTAACATTTCCTCGTATCGGAGATTTAATTTCGTATATACGCAACAAAGGATTTGATATAGAGATGCAAACTAATGGATTTAATCTTACTTCGGATTTTATTAAAAAACAACATGGAATTAAGGATCTTTCAGTCCTAAGAATTAGTCTTTACGGCATAGATAATGATTCAACAATAGAAGTTACAAAAAATAAGATGGGATATAATAAAGTAAGAAAGAATATAGTAGATTTTCTAAAATTAAATACAGGAATTAAAGTTGGTTTAAACTATGTTTTATTACATGATAATCTTGATCATGCACTGAAATTATTAGACTATATTAAAGAAATCAATATTGAATCAGGTAATCAAATAGATTTTTTAACACTTCGTGAAGATTTTAGTGATCAAGCAAAAGTTATTTCAGGAAAAGAAAGAGAAAAACTATATCAGATATTTAATGAAGTTGAAAGAAAATTAAAAGATAAAAATTTAGATCGTTTGCATATTGATTATGGGTATGCGTTAGAGGCAATTCGTAAGAACAAGGAATCATTTGAACCGTTAAAAAGAGTTGATTATAAGCAACTAAGACCAAAAATTTTTCCACAAATTGCAGTAATGATAGATCCTAAAGGAGACGTTTATGCATATCATGAAGCGACATTTTTAGATAGAGAAGGAGCTAAAAGATACAGTATTGGCATGGTAGATGAAAAAAATAGTCTAAAAGATGTAATTACAAATTTTCTAAATGGGAAAGGAATAGAAGCATATCCTACTGATACAGCTTATCTGGATGCATTTGATCATGTAACAACTTTATTTTTGAATCAACTTGAAGCCGATATTAAATTTGGTATTTCATGGTCACAAGGTCCCATGAGAATTTAGTCATAGATTCCATCATTTAGAAATTTGGGAAATAAGATTTGATATTTTACTTGCAAGAATTGCAGAATCAATAGAAGATTGTTTGGCATTAATTTGTTTAATAAATTCTTTACATTCTAAATATAATGGTGTATTTTTTGTTTGGAAAATTATTTTATATGATTCAGTTCCTTTATTGAATTTTAATAATTGATTATCATCCCAGATGTATGAGTTTTTTTTGGTTATAATCATAATAGTTTTTTTCTTATAATGAGCAGTTCGATCTATGGTTATCTCAGATGTTTGAGTTTTTGTGAAGTATAATTCAAGAGTAAAATCATCAATTGGAGTCAATAGACCACGTTTTCTAATCAATTTAATTTTTTTTGGTATACCAAAGAGCTCTAAATTTAGTGAGAGATCATGAGATAATAAATTCTCAAAAATATCTTCGTCAAAGGTTCCCAATTTTTTCCATTCAAAAATAGCATGCTTAATTGATTCAGTTTTAAGAATAAGTTTTAATTTTTTAAAGATTTCATTATATAGAAATACATGACCAACAAACAAAGTTTGTTTATTTTTTCTAGCGATTTTTATAAGATTATTAATTTCAGATGATTTTTTAGCCAAAGGTTTTTCAATAAAAACATGTTTTTTTGATTCAAGTGTTTTTTTTACAAGTAAATAATGAGTTTTTATTGGTGTCGCAATTATTACAGCATCAATACTTGGATCATTTAAAATATCAGAAATTTTAGTTGTATGAATTACATCAGGATAATTTTTTTTTAACCACTTTAAATTTTCTTTATTCCCAGTTGTTAGACAAAATTTAACTTTGGATATTTTTGAGAACTCACGAATAAGATTTTTTCCCCAACGACCAATACCTATTATTGCAATTTGATTCATTTTTTAAGATATTTTTTGTTGATGGATTTTGCATTCTTAATTTTTTTATCATAAGAAGTATTCATTTTTTTAATGAGATTTAGGGTCTCATTATGAATTAAATCAAGATTAGGAATTACGCAATGCCCACCGATAAATCCAGGATACATTTTAGGTCTATTACCTAAAAATTTATGAATTTCATCTGAAAATGTCCACATTTCATCATAATCTACATTGTATTGACCTGCAATAACATTAGATAATTGTGCATAATTTATCAACCAACCCAAATAGGATGTATCACAAATGATTTTTCCTAGTTCAAGTGTTTCCGATGTTGACATTTGTTTTGTTTTAATACCATGAATTTTCATTTCTTTCTTAAATTCTTTAATTGTAAATTCTTTTTTTGGAGTATGTTCAGAAACTGCAAAGAATTTAGTATACCGTTTGAGATCATTAGACATTCGTTTATGAACGCCTCTAGTTGCACTATAAATAATTGGGGTTTTAGTTTTAGATTGAAGTTTACTAGTGGTAGAAGGGCTGATTGTACTATGTATTACAACTATTTCGGGATCAAATTTTTTAATTAATTTTTTGACATTAGCAGAAAATGATTTTGTAAAAGGTATGCAAACATGAAGGAATTTAGTATTACTATTTTCAAATTTTTTGAATGCTTGTTTATCCATTAAAGTTTTATCTATATCATATCCAATTGTATTTGATTTTTTTGATAATAATTTTTGAATTGGCATTCCAATTTCTCCCATTCCAGCAACAATATTTTTATCCATAATTCATTGAAAAATCATTAGGCTAAAATGTTTTCTAGTAACTTATCTACGGAATGTATTTAATTATATTTTTTTATTTAGATATATGGAGAGAGAGATTAATGTTTCTTTAATCTATAAAAAAAATTATAATTTTTTTAATCAAAATCATTTTGATAAAACAACATATTATTTTTTTATGAAAGCATTGTCCCGAAATAAGAATATTAACATCCAATTCTATCCTGTAGAGAATGAATTTGATTGCAGAAAGCTTAAAGGAAAAACAGATATAATTCTATTAGCAAATAATAGGACCGATGCTACACCTGAAAAATTAATTGGTATCAAAGAATCCAATATTCCTGTAATTTCTAGAACAGGAGACCCACACTCAGCAGAAAGATACAATCAAATTGATTTTCATGATAAATGGGGGATTGATTATTATTTTAATTTCATGCACCAAGATTACTTCTATGATTTTTATCCAAAGAAATTCATGTATAAAACAATTGTATTCGGTATAGAACCAGATGTTTATAAAAATATTAATTATGATTTTGAAAATAGAGAGAAAACAAGAATTGTTAATTCGGGTGCACTAGGGAAAAATAAACTAAAATCAAGAATGGCCAACAGAATTTTAAATCCAAAACGTTCAGGTTGGTATTTCTACAAATTACGAACACTATGCAATGAACTTGATTATGTAATACATGCTAGAGAATTAGAAAAAAAAGAAGATGTTTTAACATATCAAGGATATTTGTCATTATTTCGTGCAGCTATTGCTGCAACTACATATTATCCAACTATCAAATATTGGGAAACAAGTGCAGCCGGTTGTTTAACCTTTATGGAAATCACCGAAAAAAATAGAGGAGAATATTTAGGATATATTGACGGTGAAAATGCAATTTTCATTAATGAAAAAAACTATAAGGAAAAATTTTTAGAATTTTTATCAGATCCTGATAATAAAAAATGGAAAATAATAGCTGATGCTGGAAGAAATTATACTAATAAACAATTTTCAAATGATCAGGCTGTCAATGAATTAGTTACGTTAATGAAGAGTATTATTAAATAGATTAAGATAATGTTGTGTCCGAATTAATTTCTTTTGTTATAAATAATCTATACCAAATTTCAACTGCCAATAATCCCAAGAATTTATTGACATATTTAATTTCTAAATCTTCCTTGCCGATATAATTTTCAATCCAATCTAAGTTTATTATATTATTTTCAATAATATTTCCTCCAACAAGATAGTTTTCACATAATCTTCTTCCGTATCTATTCCATAGATCTTGTGTGTTAACATTAAAACCAAGTTTCTGATTAGTTACAAAATTATCTGCTTCATATTTCACAAGTAATTTTCTAAGGAGTAGTTTTCCAATATTTGAATTTTGATTATACTTAAAATTATTTTGGATAGGCAGAAAATAAGATATTAACTCCTCAGAGATAAAAGGTGATATTGATTTTAGATTAAAATGCTCTTGTAGAGAATTATTAACGTGACTAAAATTATAGAGTAGTTTTCCATTATAATCAGCAAGTAAGACTTGATCTAATCTATCTAAGTTATTTTCAAAATATGGTAATAGTGTTTTATAGATTCCATCCCAATGAAAATTCATATTTTTATGAAATAATTTATCTTGATCTGGTACACGATCTCGTTCATGACAACTCAGATAAGCCTTAATTTTTTCTTCAGTATTAGAATTATTAGTTGTTATCTCAAGAAATTTTTTATATCGAAATGTATAGCCGCCAAAGACTTCATCTCCTCCATCACCTGATGCAAGAAATTTTGAAAGAGATTTGGCCTTCTTAGATACATAATACCAATGAGTATCCCAAAATGGCTGTTTGATGATACTTATGGCTTTAGGTAATTCTTTCAAGTAATTTTCTATATCAATAATTTTTTGTTTAGCTCCAAATTTTTCTGCAATTTCTGCAGCTGCAATAGTTTCATCAATACTATTGGCAAATTTTACGGAAATTGCATTTATAGAAACATCAGGAAAAATTTTTCGAATAAATGCAAGAACTAATGTTGAATCAACTCCACCACTTAATGCTATAGAAATTGAATCAGTACCCACGGGAATCTTATTAGTGATATTTTTGGAAATTAATTCTTCAATTTTTTCTAAAGATGGTGTTTCAGTAGATGTTGCAAAATTTTTTGATGTATATCTCGGAAGTAATGGTTTTTGGGTCGGATCATATCTAAGTGTAAGAATATTTACTAAAGATGATGGATTAACTTGCAAACTAGGAATATCCACGACCTAATCCTCTAAAAATTAATTGATTTTCTTTTGCAATTTCTGGTTCAATAATTCCACGTGTATCGACAAGGACTGGAGTTTTCATTTGTTTGAATAAAGAAATTTTAAGATTTTTGAATTCTTCATGAGCAGTGACAATTATGGCAGAATCTACATTTGGGATAATATTTTCAAGGTTTTCTTCTGTAGTAATATTAAATATTTTTTGTGAAATATAATATGGATCATAAATATGAACAATTGCACCCAGATCATGTAATTTTTGAATAATATGTTCTGCAGGAGTCAATTGAATATCTTTTACATCTGGCTTATATGAGATTCCTAGTAAAAGAATATGAGAATTCTTTATCGATTTATTATATTCCTGAAATCCATCAAGTAATAATTGAACTACATGTTCAGGCATTTGTTCATTAATTTTCCGACTTGATTCAATAATACTTAACTCAGAACCAATTCTTCTTGCTGTGTTTAGAAATTGGTAAGAATTAATTGGTAAACATGGACCACCAACACCAGCTCCTGGATAGTGAATTTGAAAATTATATTTCTTCTTTGCTGCTTCTAAAACTTTCATGGTATCAATACCTAATTTTTCAAACATTAATGATAATTCACTGATAAATGCAATGTTAATATCACGAAAGACATTTGTTGTTAATTTTACTGCGTTAGCAGTTTTACAATTTGGCATTTCAATTAATTCCACACCAAAAACAAAATTGTAAATAGATTTAATAATTTTTGAAATATTTTCATTTATTCCACCAACTAATCTTGGAAGATTTGTGAAATCATGAAGGATTTCTCCTGGATTAGCATTTTCAGGACAAACACCTATGAAGAAATTATTTTCAACTATCAATCTCTCATTATTAGTAATCATACTAATCATTTCATTTTCAATAAATCCCGGTTCAACAGTACTCTCAACAATCACTAAAGAATTTGGTTTAAGAAATTGTGACAATTGTGTTGCAACACTTTTCAATGCAGAATAATCAGGCACATTATTCTCATCCATTGGAGTAGGTAATGACAATAAAATTAGATTGGAATTAGATACTCCATCTTCAATATTTGTTGTAGCAGAAAATTTTTTTTCAGAAATCACAGTATGGAAAATTTCTTCATAACCAGGTTCATCTTTTAGAGGAAAATTATCATTATTTATCATGTCAACAAGTGATTCATTAATATCAACACCAATGGTGGTTAGACCAGATTTGGCAAATGATAAAGCAGTAGGTAAGCCGATTCTCCCTATGCCCACAACACAAACGCGTAGATTTTTTGAGTTAAGTGATTTTTTTACTTCTTCAAAATTTTGCATGCTAATATTAGAATATGACATTTTTTTCACTATTTTCGTTATTTTTGAACTTTTTTGCTCTATTATAATTTTGGAATGATAGCTTTTATTCCAAAATTTTAAAAACTTAATGATAAGACTAAGAATGGATTTTTGTGACTAAAGTAGTAATTACATCAGCAGGAAAGGGTACAAGACTATTACCATTTACAAAAGAAATGCCAAAAGAGATGATGCCAATTTATTCAAAAGCATTCACAAAAAATCGAGTAGTTTTACCATTATTACAATACATCTATGAACAACTTTATTCAATGAATTTTCGAGATTACTGTTTTGTAGTAGGACGTGAAAAGAGATCAATAGAAGATCATTTTACACCACATGATGCCTATCTAAAAGAATTAGATGGAGAATATAAAAAATTAATAACAAAATTTTATAAAAAATTAAACAATTCACATTTAGTGTGGATTAATCAAAATAAACCACTAGGTTTTGGAGACGCAGTGAAACGTGCAGAAAGATATGTTGGGAATGAGGATTTTATTGTTCATGCAGGAGATGTCACAATTCTAAGTAAATCCAAACACCCAGTTTTACGATTAATAGATACCGCAAAAAAAAATCCAGATGCAAAAGCAATTTTACTATGTAAGAAAATAAAAGATTTTAAAAGATATGGAGTTCCAACTGTTGATAAAATCTCTACTAATTTATTTTCAGTAAATGAAGTTGTTGAAAAACCAGACAGACCAAAATCACATTTTGGAATATTACCACTATATTATTTCAAATCAGATATTTTTTCTAGTCTAAAAAAAATTAAAATAGGTAAAGGAAAAGAATTTCAATTAACAGATGCAATTCAAAATTTAATTAAAGAAAAAGAAAAAGTTCTTGCAATTACA
>Ga0315316_10001865_pt1 | contig 14984 bp, 7 predicted proteins | sample M160m3416metaG_FD_203702 | JGI IMG/M metagenome (GOLD analysis project Ga0315316, IMG submission 203702) | Ammonia-oxidizing marine archaeal communities from Monterey Bay, California, United States - M1 60m 3416 | ecosystem: Environmental > Aquatic > Marine > Intertidal zone | place: USA...
CACGCCTGCGCAGGTAGCCGATCTGGTCGCGTTCCTCGGCAGCCTGACCGGTGAGATCGACGCGAGCTACGTGGCGGTGCCCGTCTTGCCCGCCTCTGGGCCCGATACGCCGGCGCCCGACCCGAGCTAGCGGACCGCGTCCGGAGGGGATCGGCCAGGGTGCCGTCGACGCGTCGGGGCTGGGCACCTCGAGTCACGTCCAGCCGCTTGACGAACGATCGTTCGTTCGGCGATCATATCGGATCTACGTGGGGACTCGTCCAATAGGCGATTCGCCGCGCCCCAGACCGTTGCCCCTTTCGCTCGAGCCGAGAGGGCACGCCAGAGAGGAACTCCGCCATGGCTGCCAGCGCCGAAGAAACGCTGTCCTTCCCCCGACCCGTCCCGGACGAGTTCCGGATGACCCATCCGGAGGACTACGCGAAACACGGCTATCCGCACCAGATCTGGTCTCGACTGCGCGCCGAAGAGCCCGTCTCGTGGCAGACCCAGCCCGGCAACGCCGTGGACTATTGGGCGATCACGAAACACGCGGACATCACGGAGATCAGCAAGCGTCCCGACATCTTCCTCTCGGGGCCGCGCCTGGTGATTCAGCACCTCGAAGAAGAAGTGCGCGATCTGCCGCCGACCCTGATCCAGATGGATCCGCCGATGCATGGCGATTTTCGGCAGATGATCAGCCGCCGCTTCACGCCCCGCATGCTGAAGAAGATCCACGAGCCGATCGAGCGGATCGGACGCGAGCTGGTCGAGAAGCTTTATGACCGCGGTGACGAGGGCGAGTGCGACTTCGTCGAGGAGGTCTCTGCACCGCTCCCGATCGCCGTGATCGGTTGGTTGCTCGGCGTCCCCGAATCAGACTGGGGCATGCTTTTCGACTGGACGAACCGGACGCTCGGCGCGGGCGATCCGGAATACCAGGAGGAGGGCAAGGACGCACGGGAAACGGCCCAGACGGCCCAGATCGAGCTCTTCCAATATTTCAGTCAGCTGATCGCCGCGCGCCGGGAGAACCCCGAAGACGACCTGATCACGGCCTTCATCGAGTCCGAGTACGAAGGGCGGCCGCTCAACGACATGGAGGTGCTCTCGTGGTGCTTCATCATCGTCGTCGCCGGTAACGAGACGACGCGTAACGGCACGACAGGCGGGATGCTCGCCTTCGTGCAGCACCAGCAGGAGCTGCGCCGCCTCCAGGCCAATATGGGCATGCTCAAGGATGCCGTCGAGGAGGTCGTCCGATGGACTTCGCCGATCATCCACTTTGGCCGGACGGCGACCGAGGATTATCCGCTGCGGGACAAGGTGATCCGTGAGGGCGACTCGGTCGGGCTCTACTACCCCTCGGCGAACCGGGACGAGGAGATTTTCGAGGACCCCTGGACGTTCCGCATCGACCGCCGACCCAACCGGCACATCGGCTTCGGGGTCGGCGAGCATTTCTGCCTCGGGGCGCATCTGGCGCGGCTCGAGATGGAGGTCGCCTATCGTCATCTTCTTCCGCGAATCGAAGAGATCGAGCTGACCGGCCCGGTCGACCGTCTCCATTCGAGCCTCGTCGGCGGCGTGAAGCGACTCCCCATCCGCTACAAGCTCTTTCCGAAGTCCTAGGCCGCCTTCGCTCGCTTCTGTCCACCTGACTGGGCATACTCCGCAGCCAGAGGGTCGGGGCGCGTCGCCATTAGCTTCGGCCAGGCAGGAGCGAGTTCGGTATGGCCATTGCGCGCCGGGGGTTTCTCAAGTCGACGGCCGCATGGACGACGCTTTTGGGCGCGAATGCGGTCGGCTGCGCCCATCATCCCGGGGCCACCCCGGTCTCTCCCGGCGCCGATCCCTTCCGGCATGGCGTTGCGAGCGGCGATCCCGGGCCTGATCGGGTGATCCTATGGACCCGGGTCTCGCCCGAAGCCGAGCGTGTGGGTGAGCCCATCCACGTGACGTGGTGGGTCGCGGAAGACTCGGGAGGCCGCGACCTCGTGGCGTCCGGCCGACTCGATGCTCGCCCCGAGCGGGATTTTACCGTGAAAGTCGACGCCCAGGGACTCGAGCCCGGGCACGACTATCATTATGGCTTTCGGGCCGGCGCCTTCGAATCGCCCACGGGCCGCACGCGGACGCTGCCGACAGAGGAGGTCGACCGCGTCCGTCTCGGTGTCACCTCCTGTTCGAATTATCCCCACGGCTTTTTCAACGCCTACGCCTGCCTTGCCGCGCAAGACGACCTCGATGCCGTGCTCCACCTCGGCGACTACGTATACGAGTACGGTCTCGAGGGATATGGGGACGGTTCTGCCTTGGGTCGGATCTCGGATCCGCCCCACGAGGTCCTCTCGCTCGAGGACTACCGGCGCCGTCACGCCCAATACAAGACCGACCCTGACCTGCAAGCGGCCCACGCGCGCCACCCCTGGATCACGGTCTGGGACGATCACGAGAGCGCGAATAACTCGTCCCGGGACGAGGCAGAGAACCACTCCTTCTTCTGGGAGGGCAGTTATCGTCGGCGCAAGTTGGCCGCGATCACCGCCTACTACGAGTGGATGCCGATCCGCGAGCTACCGACCGGCCTTTTTCGCCAGTTCCGCTTTGGTGGGCTGGTCGATCTGGTGATGCTCGACACCCGTCTCCACGGTCGGGACGCGCCCGTCGAATCCGGGGCGCACGAGGCCGCCTTCGAGCCCGAGCGGAGCCTGCTCGGGGACGATCAGACGGGTTGGCTACTCGACGCGCTCGATGATTCGAAGCGCGCCGGGACGGCCTGGCGTGTGATCGGACAGCAGGTCATCGTCTCGCCCCTCACCGACGGCCGGCGGCCCTTCAATCCCGACACCTGGGACGGGTACCGAGAGAATCGCCGCCAGGTGCTCGACCACCTGAGCGGTGAGGCGATCGATGACGTCGTATTTCTCACCGGCGACTATCACAGCAGCTGGGCGATTGATGTGCCGCCGCCGATGCGTTCTTCGCAGGACTACGATGCGGAGACCGGCGCGGGCTCTCGGGCGGTCGAGTTCGTCACTCCGGCGGTGAGTTCGCGGCCTTTGGGCGCAGGTCGCCGTGCGCTAGAGACCATAGAGGCGATGCGACGCGGGCTCCCGCACGTGCGTTATATGAACGTCGAAGAGAACGGGTTCCTGATCCTCGACCTGACCCGAGAACGCGCTCGTGCCGAGTTCGTCTTTACGGAGCGTGCAACGACACGATCGGCGCAATCCTATTGCGGCGCGCGTTTCGAGGCGCGTGCGGGAGTGAACGCGCTCTCCCGTCAAGCAGGCTCAAGCTGCGGCACGTGAAGCGTCTGAAATGCGGAGTGCCGAAGGCGCTGACCGTACTCGTGGCCCTCGGTGTGATCGTTTCCACGAATGCGTTGGCTCAGGGATCGGTGCCCTCCGCCCGGATCGGCGTCGATCGGGAACACGAACGGGAGCCGCTTCCCGAATACGCCCCCGACGAGGCCCCCCCCCGTTCCAGCTTTGAGCTCCCCCCGCTCGAGGCATTGCCGCGCCCGGCGACGATGGACCTATCGCGGGGCTTCGTCGCCCGGGGCTTCCGGATCGTTGGGAGCACGGTGTTCAGTGACGCCGAGCTTGCCGCAGAGGTCGCTCCTTTCCTTGATCAGGAGATCCGAGGCGAGACGCTGCCCGCGATCACGGACGCGCTGACGCGCCTCTACGTCGAGGCGGGCTACGTGAGTTCAGGTGCGATCGTGCCCGACCAGACGATCGAGGAGGGTGTGCTCGAGGTACGCATCGTGGAGGGGCGGGTCGAGGACGTCGAGATCGTGCCCTCGGGTCGACTCGAGCCGCGTTATGTCAAGGCGCGGATCCGGCGCTCACTGGAAGGCCCCCTTCGCCTCTCGCGGCTGGATGAGGGGCTCCGCCTGCTTCAGCTCGACCCGCGCATCGCTCGCGTCGACGCGGTGATCACGCCGAGCGCGGAGCTCGGGGAGAGCCGGGTCCGGATCGCGGTCGAGGAGGCGCGTCCCTGGACGATGGAGGGGCGTTTCGCAAACGACGTATCGCCGTCTCTCGGGGGCCAACGCGCGATGGCGTCGCTGCAGCATCGCAATGTCTCGGGTTGGGGCGATACTCTATCCGGGACGGTCTCCGGTGCTCGCGGACTCTTCGATGTCGACCTGTCCTACCGGATCCCCTTCACGCCCTGGCTGACGGAGTTCGAGCTGGGAGGTCGCTTCGCGGAGGGCGAGATCGTCGAGGGTGACTTCCGGGACGAGAATTTCCGCAACGAGACGGCGAGCTACGGCTTGTCCCTGATCCAGCCCCTGTGGCGCTCTGTCGAAGACGACGTGCGGCTCGCTGCGACCCTCGAGCGCCGCACGAGCCGCCTCACCTTCTCGGATGAGGACTCGCCCTTCCTGCTCGAGGTCAATGGTCTCGACGGCGATGAGATCCACCTCCTGCTCCTGCGCCTGGAACTGGAATGGGTCCACCGCGGCCTCGACCAGGTCTTCGCCGCGCGCAGTCGCGCGACCTTCGGTCTGAATGCCTGGGACGCCACGACGCCCAACGACACCCCGATCGGCTCGTCGACGCTGCCGGACGGTCAGTTCTCGAGTTGGCTCCTGCAGCTGCAATACGCGCGTCGTGTGCCGACGCCCCTCGGCGAAGGGGAGTTCGTGGTGCGTCAGGATCTCCAGCTCGCGAGTGGTTCGCTCTTCTCGCTCGAGTCCTTCGCGATGGGCGGCGCCTCGACCGTGCGGGGGTACGCGGAGGGGTCGGTCGTGTCGGATAATGGTTGGATCGGCTCGGTGGAGATCCGTGTGCCCGTGCTCCCAACGAGCCTGCTCCCGCATGATCTTCGGGTCGCGCCCTTCGTCGACGCCGGGTATGCCTGGGACGATCACGAGCCGGGTCGCCGACGCTTCGACCGCTTCTACGCGAGCATCGGCGCAGGCCTGATCTATCGCTATGGCGCGCGCTTCGAGCTCCGCGTCGATTATGGCCGGGGTCTCGTGCGGGATTTCACGCCGGAGGGCGACCCGCTCCAGGACCAGGGTATCCACGTCGAAGCGAGGCTCTTCGTCTTCTGAGACCCGGGTCGGGATCAGAGCCAGCTCGAGATCATCAAGAAGGGGGCCCAATAGCCCGGGTGGGCGAAGCGGGGCGACTCGCGAACGCTCCGTTGGGCTTCGCGCAGGGCGCCGGCGCGCGTCTGGCCCGGTTTGGAGAGCTCGGCATAGAACGTGTCGATCAGTCGGGCCGTCGCCTCGTCGTTCACGGGCCAGAGGGTGGCGAGCGCGCTTCGCGCGCCCGCGCGCAGCGCGACGCCCGCCAGTCCGAGAGCCGCTTCTTCATCTCCGGCGGCGGTTTCGCAGGCAGAGAGCGTCAGCAGCTCGAGCGGCTGATCCTGACGGAAGCGCGTGGTCTGGATCAGCTCCGACATCTGGTCGAGACCGACCGTGCCGTCGTGAGCAAGCAGGAAGCTCTTGCTGCCGTCGGCTTCGACGCGACCGTGGGTCGCGACATGGACGATCGAGTAGGGTCGCGCGCGCAGCTCTCGCTCGAGGGCTGCGACCTCGAAGCCCTCGTCGAAGAGGACGCGCGTGGCCGGGAATCGCGCGCGCAGCCCTTCGATCTCCTGGCGGGTGTAGTCGAGCCGTTCGAAGCCCGCCGTCGCGTCCTCGAGCCCGGCCGCGAGAACCTCGAGCGACTCACGCGCGATCGGGGAGGGGCGAGTCAAGCGGAGGCTCGGCACGAGGGCCACGGGCTTGATATCGACGAGGAAACGGCCGGTGGATCGGTCGTGAAACGCGGAGAAGGGGATCGTGCGGAGCAATCCGTCCGGAACGACGACGAGGGTGTCGACGTCCTCGGCCTCGATGCGGCTCTCGAGGGGGCGGATCAGCGCGTCGTAGAGATGCTGCGCGGGCCGTAGGTATTGGCGGGTGGTCCGCTTCTCGAGGAGCCCCCGCAGCGAGCTCGCGTGATCAAGGAGCGCATCGGTCGTGATCGGCGCGCGTGTGTAGGTAAAGGTCCCTTCGAAGCCCGTGAGCAGCCCGACGCGATCCTCGAGCAGGATCGGGTAGAGCACGAGCGCGCCGGCGATCGCGTCGGGTGAGATCTCGACGGTCTCGGCCAGACAGGCGTCGCCGAAATGGTCCTGGAGCTCGGCACTGCGCTGGGTCTCGAGCAGGTCGCGGACCTCGCGAAGCCCGGCCTGCCGGTCCTGGGCCCGGCCGCTCTCGACCTCGTCCAGGAGCATGGAGAGCAGCCGTCCGGTCGTGCCGCGCGCGTTGAGCTCGGCCAGGGTGTCCTCGTCGTCGTCCGCACCGGCACCGAGACGATCCCGACGCAGGCTCTCCCCCAGGCGGGCCGTTCGGCGCATCAACTCGAGGGCGCCCGCACGGTCGCCCGTTCGTTCGAGGAGCTCGGCCAGGAGCCGCCCAAAGCGCAGCTGTCCGAGGAGGTCTTGTTCGGTCGCCGCGCCCGAGTAGGCGCGGCGGGCGAGGCTGAGGGCTTCGGTCGGGCGCCCCGCGTCGAGGTAGAGCGCTGCGAGCTCGCCCTCGGCCCAGGTTCGCTCCCGTGGCGTGCTCGCTTCGGGTGGCGCGGTCAGCACAGAGAGCAAATGGCCGGCGGCGCTGGCCCGCGCGGCGGCGGCGGCCTCTCCGGCGCGGATGCGAGAGAGTCGGGCGAGGCTTCGGGCCACATGGAGTCGGAGGCGCGCGGCGTCGCGGTTCGGGGCTTGGCCTTCGAGGTCGGGGATCTGCTCGGCGCGTGAAAGAAGCGCCCAGAGGCGTTCCTCGGACGCGGGTGGGTTCAGCGCGCTGACCGCTGCGCGCAGGGCTCGAGCCTGCTCGTTCGGGGCAGTCGATTCGCTCGTGTCGCGGGGCCGCGACCGGGCTTGGCTTTGGCTCGGCTCGCATTGCTCGGCGGCGCTCGCCGCGTCGATCGACGCGGGACCGAACAGGGCCAGGACGATCCCCAGGCCGATCAGGTAGCGCTTGCGTCGATTCATGAAGGCGGACCACATGCGCTCGTGTTCGGAGCGAGGGTCGCGTCCGGCGCGTCGAGTCGCTCGCCGGGCGGGATGTTGATCGGGCGCGGCAGCAAATACAGGCTGCCCTGGGCGGCGGTCCGCGCCTCACAGCCGGTGGCGAGTCGGCGCGTCGGGTCTTCGTAGGCGATGCTCGGGCGGGGCACGGCGCTCGTCGTGTTGGTCTCGGCCGAGAGGATCTCGACGACGCCGTCCAGCGCGACCGACCCGCCTGACGTATCCGGCGGCGGGTTGTTCGCGGCGATGAGGAGCTGCCCGGCGACGATCCGGATCTCGCCACCGCGGTTCGCATTGGAGTTCGCCTTGAGCGTGGTCCGGGAGAGGACGAGCACGCCCGCCTCGAGGTCGAGGTTTCCGCCGGAGCTCGAGATGACTTTGCTCGGGGCGTTCGCAGAGAGGATCGCATCGTTTGCCTGAAAGCGTTTCGTCATCTGGATCGAGATGTTCCCCCCTTGTACCTCGCTGTTTCCTACGGTGTCCTCTTGACCTGCGTTTGTTTGAATCGAGCTCCCGCCGCTGATTTCGAACTCCTCGCCGATGAGACGGATCGCGCCGACCCCACCGGTGACAAAATTCGAGGCGGTGATGATGGCTTCATTGTCCATGCGAATCGAGTCGGCGAGGATCTGGATCATCCCGCCTTCGTCGCCATCCAATCCTGACGCGGTCGTCCCGGCCTTAATCGTCGCGTCGTCGATCCAGACGGATTGGAGGGGCGCCTGGTCGCCGATGAGGACGTTTCCGCTCGCCCCGCCGCCGCTGCCTTGGACCTGGATGATGGCGCCGTCGCTGAGCAGGAGTTGACGTCCGTCGATCGAGATCGTGCCGCTGTTGGCGTTGGCGTTGCCGTCCGTGTCCGGGTTCGAGGCGACTTGTGAAGGCTGTCCTGGGGCCGGGCCCGTGCCCGAGATACGGATGCTGTCTGCGACCAACGTGACATCGCCAATCGTGCCCGCTCCCCGGCTGCCCGTTCGGACCTCCGATCCCGATAGAACTTCGATCGACTTCGCCTCGAGGGTGAGCGGCGCGCCGCTGCCGCTTTCCAAGATCGAAAGCACCCTGGCCCGCTCAGCGACGCGAATCGTTCCTTGCGGAGCGGCCAGATGGATCGATCCAGTGAGGCCGTTCGCGCCTCGGAGCGTGGCGCTGCTGATCTCGGCTTCGACGGTCTCGAGCGAGATGTCGCCCGTTGCGTTGATCGAGATGTCGCCCGCGCGACCTTCGCCACTCGCGGGCGCTGCCAGGCCTTGCCCGTAGGTCTCGGTGCTGATCTGGGCGATGGCGAAGGCTCCCGGGTCCGGGGTGCTGTCGGTCATTTCAAGGTCGCCTGTTCGGATCGAGATGTCGCCGCCTCGGCCGTTGGAGTTGGTCACCGCGAGGACTCTTGCTCCGTCTCGAAGAAGAACTCGCTCGCTCGCCTCGAGGACGATGCCGCCCCCTTGGCCCTGGGGAAACGAAAACGCCGATGTGGGCTGGGTCGAATTCGTTCCGTTCACAGAACCGAGAAGCGGGCGGGCAGTGGCGGATCCGCTGAGGTCGATCTCTCGTGCGCGGACGATCAGGTCTCCGGCATCCCCTCGACCCGCATTGGTGACGTAGATCAGGCTATTTTGCTGGAGAACGAACCGGTCGGTGTTGAACTCGAGGTTTCCGCCGTGGCCCCCAGGCTCGCCGCCATCGAGGCAAGAGCGGCTCTGTGCGCATGTCGTGCCGACGACAATCTCAGTGTCGCCCTCCACCATGAATTCGGACGCGGAGACGATGACTCGCCCGCCCGATCCTACGTCGGGGCCGGAGGCGCCGTTCGGGGGGTAGGCCACGCTTTGCAAAAAATTGTTGCCATCGCCGGAGGGGCTCCGAAACAAGATCTGGTCCTCGATGTCGAGGTCGACCGCGTCCCCCGGATGGTCGCCGGGCCCGGTGTGGTTCGCGAGGATCGTCGCGCCGTCGACCGAGAGAGAATCGCCGCGCACGATCAGCACCTGATCGTCCACGCCGCTCGCGTCGAGGACCGCGTCGCCGCCAAGCGTAATCGGGCCAAGCGCCTCGAAGCCCGAGACGTCGGGGGGCGTCGTCGCGTCGGCGCCGAAGACGACTTCACCGTCCGAGCCGACCGACACCAGCGTCATCGTGGCCGAAGGGGCCTGCAGCGTGATGTCCCCCGCGTTCCCGGAGCCCGTGATCGTGATCCCGCCGCCCACGAGAGAGAGGTCGGCCTGGTCGGGCGTGTGGAGGTGGGCCCCTGCGACGTGGAGCTCGCCGAGCGGCGCGCTCAGGAAGCCCCAGGCCGCGGGGTCGGCGGAGGTGATCGTGACGGCGGGACCGCCCGCGTCCTGCCCGAAGCGGGTCTCGTCGGCGAAGCGCAGGTAGCTCGCGCTGCTGGCATGGAACGCGCCCTGGAGGTCGAGGCGGGCGCCCTCGCCGAAGACCACGCCACGCGGATTCAGGAAATAGAGATCGGCGCCGGGGATCGTCGAGCGGAGCGTGCCGTTGATCTGGGAGGCGTGGTCGCTGGCGACGTGGGCGATCACGCGCTCGATGCCCGTGCTCGATGCGACGAAGGTGGCGCTCAGGGGGGCCGGGACGTCGAACTGCGAAAAGCGATGGAAGAGGTTGTTGCCGCTGCGCTGGCCGTAGGACTCGCGGATCAGGTAGTCCGTATCGAGCCCTGGGGCGTACTCGCCGGGGCCGACCGTCGCGGAGGAAAAGCTCGGGTCGAGCACGACCTGGGCCTCCCCGTTCGACGGAGCCAGGCAGACCAGCCAGGCGAGCGCCGGCGCGGCAAGTCTCAAGGTGCGGAGGTCGCGGGGCGCTCTGATCATCAACCAACCTTCTCACAGGCCCGTGCCGCACGCATCAGTGCGGCACCTGAACCTCCTCCGAGCATCGTGCCTCGGGGATCGCGGGACTGTGGCGTACTTCACACGCTGGAGCATTCGCGCTTGTGGGGGCGCTCGACGGGGGTCTTCGGGAGGGCGTCGGGTCAGCCGGCGGCGCGATCGACGACCATCGTTGCGAGTGTCAGCAGCACATCGCCACGGCCCTCGTCGTGGAGTTCGACCCGCACGAGCAGCCCCCCCCCCTCGGCCGTTCCAATCTCCCCGATCGGCCGGGCGGTGGCACGGACCGGCCCGGTCCGCGCGAGTTTGAGATAGTGGATCTCGAGCCCTCGCACTCGGGCGGGGCCGCCGAGGGTATGGCTCGCGAAGCGCTCGCCGGCCGCGTCGATCAGCATGGCGACCACGCCGCCCTGCATCGCGCCGAGCGTGTTGATGACGTAATTCCGGACATCGAGTCGCGCGACCGCGGGGTCATCCTCGTCGAAGCGGAGGCCGAGTTGTTCGAGCAGCGGCTTCTCGAAGCCCGAGGTCGCGTTGGCAAAGGTGCTGCGCGGCTCGGGCTCCTCGGCCCAGACCGCTCGGGACTGGAGGGGGTTCTTCCCGGGGAGGATCGAGAAGGCCACCGTCCCGAGGCCGAGGGAGGCGCCGGTCTCGAGGTGGTCGAGGGCGACCTCCTGGACGAGCGTCGTGCGACCCTTGCGCAGCACCTGCGGCCGGGCCCGCAGGGTGCCCTGCGATGGCAGCTCACTCAGCTGGAGGCTCAGGCTCGAGGTCGCGATCCACTGGGGGAGAACCTCGCGGATCGCGGTTTCGCCGCAGACGATGTCCACGATGGTCGCCACCGGGCCCGCCCGCAGTCGCCCCGCTGCGTCCTGCAGCGCGGGCGTCACCGGGAGCAGGATCGTCGAGCCGCTCTCGTCGCGCTCGATGATGGGCGCGAGGTCGCGCGTAACGTGGGGATCCGGAGGATAGGTTGCGGGTTCGCTCATGGTGCGGGCGAGCCTATCGCCTGGTGGCGCCCTCTGCCGCCGATGTTGCGCGGGCTTTCGTCTCGGGCAGGGCCCCTCCGCCGCCCCAGGACAACGATCCGTGGCGGTTCCGCGCTCGAAGCGCCCGCTCGAGACCAGGCAGGCATCGGCAGCGCCGGGCCAGTCGTCTAGGATGGAGCCATGACAGAACAAGCCGACTCCGCGAATGCCGCCTCTGCCCGAGACCAACTCGACCCCGAATTCCAGCGCGTCTTCGCCTGGGTGGAGAAGGAGCTCGGCGCCGAGATCGTCTCCTTCGAGCGCCAGCCCCGCTGGCGCCCCGCCTTCTTCGTGGAGGCCGTTCGTGACGGGGAGACGATCCCGCTCTTCCTGCGCGGCGAGCGCGGCGAGCTCGATCACGGGGCCTATCCCTTCGAGCACGAGGTCCGGGTGCTCCAGGTGATGGAGTCCGAGGGCTTGCCCGTCCCGCATATCTACGGGGTTTCGCCCGACCCGAAGATGATCGTGATGGACAAGATGCCGGGGCGCTTCGACCTGTCGACCACCGACGACGAGGCCCAGCGCGTCGCCGTGCTCAACCATTACATGGACCTGCTGGCCGACCTGCACGCGATCGACCCCGCGCGCTTCGAGGAGATCGGCGTCGCCAAGCCCCAGGACCCGGAGGCTGCGGGCTTTGCGGATCTCCATCAATGGGAGTCGAATTTCCGGGCGGCCAAGAACCGCCCCGAGCCGATCATCGAGTTCGTCTACGGCTGGCTGCGGCGCAACGTGCCCAAGGAGCGCTACGAGATCTCGTGTCTCCAGGTCGATTCGGCGCAGTTCCTCTACGAAGGTCATAAGGTGACCTCCTTCATCGACCTGGAACTCGCGACCCTGGGCGATCCCGCGGCGGATCTGGCGGGGATGCGCGGGCGCGACCTCGCCGAGCCGCTCGGGCCGCTGGAGCCGGCCTTCGAGCGTTATTTCGAGAAGACGGGGCAGCGGATCCCGAAAGAGGTGATCGACTATCACACGGTCCGCTTCAACCTCTCGACCCCGACGACCTGCGCGCCCCTGGTGATGGCCCCGCCGCCGGCGGCGGATTACATCCAGTATCTGGGCTGGTACTGGGTCTGGTCACGCGCCTGCATCGAAGTGATGGCGGATATGGGGGGCGTCACGCTGTCCACGCCGACGATCCCCGAGCCCACGCGGACCGGCTTCGGTCCCGCCCACGACTGGATCGTCGGCAAGCTCGATCAGCTCCAGGGCGACTCCGAGGATTTCATGCGCTATGAGCTCGACACGACCTGGCGCACGGCGGTCTATCTCCAGCGCGTCGAGTCGATGGGCGCCGAGATGATGGCCGAGGAGAACGCGGAGATCGACGCGCTGCTGGGCCGCGTGACCACGCCGAACGACCGCGAGGCCGACTTCGAGGCTTTCGTGCTCGAGCACGGCGAAGCGCGTGAAGAGGAGCTGATGCAGCTCTTCCAGAAGCGCTGTCTGCGACACGAGGCGCTTTATGAGCCGGCGGCACGCGAGCTGAAGGACGTGAAGACGCAGCTGCTCCGCTAGGCGGCGCGGCCGCTACGCTCGGGCCATGGACGGCCTCCCCCCTGGCTCCGGTCCCGCACCGGAAGCTGCTTTCCCCCCTGGCTCCGGTCCCGCGTCGGAGGCCACTCTCCCCTCTGGCTTCGGTCCCGCGACGCGGGCCTGGCTCAGCGCACATTTCGCCTCCCCGACCCCCGTGCAGGCACAGGGTTGGCCGCTGCTGGAGGAGGGCGCGCACGCGCTGCTCGCGGCGCCGACGGGCAGCGGCAAGACGCTGGCCGCGTTCCTGGCCTCGATCGACCGGCTCGGGCGTCTGTCCGAGGAGCGCGCCCCCGGCGTGCGCGTGCTCTATGTCTCGCCGCTGAAGGCGCTCGTCTACGACATCGAGCGGAACCTGCGCGCGCCGCTGTTGGGGATCGCGGCGGAGGCCGAGCGGATTGAGGCCGAGACGGGTTTGAGCGCCGACTTTCGCGCCGCGCGGGTCGCCGTGCGCACGGGCGACACGACGCCGAAAGAGCGCCGACGCCAGGCGCGCGAGCCCGCCGAGATCCTCGTCACCACGCCGGAATCGCTCTACCTGATCCTGGGCTCCCAGCAGCGAGAGACCCTGCGGCAGGTCGAGACGATCATCGTCGACGAGATCCACGCCCTCGCGCCGACCAAGCGCGGGACGCATCTGATGCTCTCGCTCGAACGCGTCGCCCGCGCGTGTCGAAACGGAGACCCCCAGCGGATCGGGCTCTCCGCGACGGCACGTCCCGTCGACGTGATCGCGCGCTTTCTCGGCGGGGACCGGGCGGTCCGCGTCGTCGACACGAGTCGGGCCCCCGCGCTCGAACTCATGGTCTCGGTTCCGGTCCCGGACATGACGCGTCCCGGGGAAGGGGGCCGGCGCGACCCGGAGGATCCCACGCGGCCGCTGCGCGCGGGCGTCGAGGCCGAGCACGACACCAGTCTCTGGCCGGCGATCTATCCCGAGTTGCTCGAGCGGATCCTCGCCCATCGCAGCTCGCTCCTCTTCGTCAATAGCCGTGCGCTCAGCGAGCGCATCGCGCAGCGTCTGAATGAACTGGCCGAGGCCCCGCTGGTGCGGGCCCATCACGGCAGCCTGGCCCACGACGAGCGCAAGGAGATCGAGGAGGCCCTGGCGGCGGGTACGCTGCGCGCGATCGTCGCGACCAGCAGCCTCGAACTCGGCATCGACATGGCCTCGGTCGAGCTGGTAATGTTAGTCGAGAGTCCGGGCGCGGTCGCTCGCGGGTTGCAGCGGATCGGACGCGCGGGCCACGCCGTCGGCGCCGTCTCGCGCGGAGTGGTCTTCCCGAAACATCGCGGCGACCTGCTCGAGGCCGCCGTCGTGGCGAAGGGCATGCGCGCGGGCGCAGTCGAAGCGATCGAGGTGCCCCGACAGCCGCTCGACGTGCTGGCTCAGCAGGTCGTGGCCTGGGTTGCCGAGGGGCCCGTCACGGTCGATGAGGTCGTGGCACTGCTTGCGCGGACGGAGAGCTACCGGGCGCTGCCCCGGACGCTGCTCGAGTCCGTGCTCGACATGCTCGCGGGGCGGTACCCGTCGACGGATTTCGCCGAGCTGCGCCCGCGACTGCACTGGGATCGTGAGTCGGACCGGCTCGAGATTCTGGAGGGGGCGGGGCGGCTCGCTCTCTTATCCGGCGGCACGATTCCGGACCGGGGCCAATACGCGGTTCATCTCGGGCCCGAAGGCCCGCGCATCGGTGAGCTCGACGAGGAGATGGTCCACGAAACGAAGCCGGGGGACGTCGTCACGCTCGGCGCGTCGAGTTGGCGCGTGCTCGAGATCACGCGGGATCGGGTCGTGGTGGCGCCTGCGCCCGGCGAGCCCGGGCGGCTGCCCTTCTGGCGGGGGGACGGGCCTGGGCGTCCGATCGCACTCGGGCGCGCGCTCGGGCGCTTCACGCGCGAGTTGGCGGCCGCGGTCGAGCCCGCGGCCTGGCTCACGCGCGAGCACGGGCTCGACGCCTACGCCGCGAAAAACCTGGTCGACTACGTGGCCGAGCAGCAGGCCGCGACCGGGACGTGTCCGACCGACCGTCGGATCACGATCGAGCGCTTTCGCGACGAGCTCGGCGATTGGCGCGTCTGCCTGCTCACGCCGCTGGGTGCGCGGGTCCACGCGCCCTGGGCCTTGGCGATCTCGGCACAGCTGGCCGCGCATGGGGACTTCGACGCCCATCCGCTCTGGACCGACGATGGCATCGTGTTTCGCTTCGCCGACGCGGATCGCCTGCCTCCCCTCGAGCGCTTCCTGCCCGACCCGGACGAGGTCGAGACGCTCGTGACCGAGCAGCTCGAGGGCTCGGCGCTCTTCGCGGCGCAGTTTCGCGAGAACGCGGCGCGGGCGCTGCTCTTGCCGCGGCGTCGGCCCGGCGCACGGACGCCGCTCTGGGTGCAACGCCTGCGCGCTCAGAACCTGCACGCGGTGGCCCGAGGCTTCCCGGATTTCCCGATCATGCTCGAGACCTATCGTTCGTGTCTGCAAGACGTGTTCGACCTGCCGGGGCTGACGACGCTGCTCGCGGAGATTCGCTCGCGGGTGATCGCCGTCGACGAGGTCGAGACGCCC
>Ga0315316_10001867_pt1 | contig 14978 bp, 9 predicted proteins | sample M160m3416metaG_FD_203702 | JGI IMG/M metagenome (GOLD analysis project Ga0315316, IMG submission 203702) | Ammonia-oxidizing marine archaeal communities from Monterey Bay, California, United States - M1 60m 3416 | ecosystem: Environmental > Aquatic > Marine > Intertidal zone | place: USA...
AGCTGTCGACGTTGCTCAGGAATGGACAGGTCAGCGTTGCCTAGATTCCTAATGGTTGCATTGGCGTCAAGCTTTCCAGCCTTACCAATGGCTGTTCCTTGATTTGCTGCCGGCAAAAAAGCGCTGCCGTAATTGCGTGCACCACCGGACGAGGGTATCGGACCTAGCGAAATAAATCCCGGCAAATTATCATTTTCAGTCCCTAGCCCATACGTAAGCCATGACCCCAATGATGGTCGTATGAAATTCGTTGAACCACAGTGCAAAAACAATGTCGCCGGTCCGTGTGCAACCCCTTCGGTATGCATCGAATGAATAAAGGTTAGGTCGTCTGAATGTGCGGCTGTTTCACGAAACAACTCGGACGTATGGCGACCCGACTCTCCATATCGTTTGTACTTCCACATGGGTTTCATGACCCTCTCTGAAGTACCGCGTTTTCCTGTATTTGCAATCGTGCGAGCGTCGTCGAACGGCATTTTCTTGCCGTCATTCTTATATAACAGCGGTTTGTAATCGTACGTATCGACGTGACTGGGACCGCCCTGCATGAATAGGAAAATAATCCGCTTAGCCCGTGGAAGTACATGGGGCTTTTTGCTCGCGAGAGGATTCGCGGCGTGAACCGAATCAGCACATAATCTCGCTAAAGCCAGACCTCCAAAACCACAGGCAGACTGCTGAAGGGCCGATCGTCGCGTCATTATTTTTTTTTCAAAACTCATTAAACAGCACCTGCGTTAGCGGATGTATCGGAATTCTATGGTCGAGAACATTGATTGTATTATCTGTGTCCAAGCGTCAACCTGGCTATTTTCAGTCTCATCGCTAATCGATGTCAGGAACTCTTGGGAAAGATCGATCTCCGTTGCCGTTGCCCCCCGTCCTAGGATTTCCAGATAGGCCTGCTCAATACGATTCGTTGTTGTCATTTGTGATTCACTCAGAAGTCGTTCCGCGGTAAGTCGTGCCTGAGCACTCACGAAGGGATGATTCATCATAAAAAGAGCTTGGGGAGCCACTGTACTGACGTCGCGGCGACCAGTCACCATACTGGGATTGGCAAAATCGAACACTTCAAACAATTCAGGTAAACTGCAACGAAAAACGGGCACGTAAACACTGCGGCGTGGCGCCTGAAATCGAAAGCCAACATCCGTGGTCAGGCTCGCAGGAAAAGTGGCCCCTCGCATCTGCAACTCTAACGCGCCGCCTACCGACAGCATCGTGTCACGGATAGCTTCCGCATCTAGGCGACGGTGATTCATATGGGCCAACAGACGATTTTCTGGATCCACCTGTTGGTCACCTCGCGCCGACGAAAGGCGGTAAGTTCTGGAAAGCACTATTTTTCGGATGAGCGACTTCACCGACCAACCATGCTCAACGAATTGTATCGCTAAATGATCAAGCAATTCGGGATGCGATGGTAACTCCCCTGTGGTTCCAAAGTTATCAACAGTGCGGACCAATCCTGCGCCAAACAACCAATGCCAGACGCGGTTAACCATGACGCGCGATGTCAATGGATTGGCTGGATCGACAATCCAATGCGCAAGTTCCAGCCGACCGCTGCTGTTAGTGGGCATTTCAGGTGCTGGTCCGTAGTTGGCTACCTGTAGGACACCGCGTGGGGCGATGGCGCCCAAACTATCGATACGACCGCGAATATGAATCTTCAAATCCGTCGATTTCGGTTTTTCGACTGCTGAATTAACCATTTCAGGAGCGGGTTTTAGTTTATTGAGTCGGGAAAGTTCAACTGTCAGTGTAGATATTTTCTTTTTGAGTTCCTGCTGTTCTACAACTGCCAGTTCTTTCACCACTTGTGATGCGGAACGGGTTGTGACGGTGTCCTTGGTGACAGGTATAAATTGTAGGGCGTCAGCCGTTACAATTCCGTTGGTACTCTCGTTCGAGATAAGGACGCGATTCTGTTGATCTGCACTAAATTGATACGTACCGAGTGAAAGGAAGCGTCTGTTAAGGGGTGGTTCTTTTCGCATGTCGACGACCACTAACTCTTTACCCGCAGCGCTGAATATCTCAACTGGCACATTGGATGCACGCCCGCCTCCCCACGAATAGGCAAAACGCACTTCATATTCCCCATCTGCGAGTTCGGGAATATAGGTAAGTGTCTTCGCCCCTTTTCCTTTATTATCGTCGTGAATGTACCCTTTACCGACATAGTGTTTGGAATACACTGAGTTTGTCCATTTACCAACGATTTTCACGTCGTCATCGTCAACGATGATTCCGGGTAATGAAGAGGCGGTAACTACTTTAGGAAAAGCCGTTTCCGACTGTGGATCCAGTCTGGATTTCAATGCGTTGATTTCATTCTCTACTTCGGCAACCGCTAAATCGTGGTTCTCTAATTCTCGCTTTACCTCTTCAGTAAAAGGCAACGGGATTTCCATAGTCGTTGAAACATTGGAGTGTTTCAATCCCTGAACATTTTTGAGAATCCCTGCCATTGCATAATAATCACTAGTTGGGATGGGATCAAATTTGTGATCGTGGCAACGCGCGCAGGTGATCGTTTGTGCCAGCAGTCCTTTGCCTATAACGTCGAGTTGTTCATCGACCACATCCATGTCGAGTTGTCTCTTGTTTTGATTCTCCAGCAGCGCGTCACCCATTACTAAAAACGTGGTGGCGACCAAATTTTCCCGTTGCGACTCGATTGACGACGCCTCAAGCAAATCACCCGCCAGTTGTTGCGTTAGAAACTGATCGAATGGCTGGTCCGTATTGAACGCTTCAATCACATAGTCACGATAACGCCAAGCATGTTTTAGCAATTTCCCGCGCAGTGACATCGATTCCGCGAAACGGGACACATCAAGCCAGTGCCGCCCCCAACGTTCGCCAAAGCGAGGTGACGCCATCAACTGTTCAACGAGATTTTCGTAAGCCAGGGGCGACTCGTCGTTTATGAACTGAGTGATATCTTCGGGCGTCGGAGGTAAGCCGATGAGATCGAAGTAAATTCGACGCAATAAAACAATCTTTTCTGCATCAGGACTAGGCTGCAGCCTTGCTGACTCCAAGCCTGCCAACACAAACCGATCGATATCGCTGTTCGGCCAGACAGCGTTTTTCACCCTAGGTATCTCTGGTGTCCGCAGTGGCTGATAGGCCCAGTGTTTTCGGCCGGCTTCGATGTCGATCAGATGCGGTTTGGCAACTTCGGTAGTCGAGCGACGCGGATCTTCTGCGCCATCACGAATCCACTTTTCGAAATCGTCGATGACGACTTGTGACAACTTCTGCTTCGGGGGCATTTCAAAGGCATCGTGTCTCAATGCGGATATTAACAGACTTTCTTCGGGCTCGCCCGGAACAACCGCTGGCCCAGATTCGCCACCTTCAAGCAAACCTTGACGTGAGTCGACGAGCAAGCCTCCACGAAGCATTTTCGAATCGGCGGCATGGCATTCATAGCAATGTTGCACAAGTACCGGCCGAATTTTAGATTCAAAGAATTCGATTTTTGGGTTGGATTGCGCAAAGATCCATGTTACGGAAGTGCAACAAGTAATCCAGATCGTAATAAATGCGTAAACAAGTTTCATCATGGCTTTAGTCTAAGCGAAATAATGATTTATATACAGTCAAATATTATTCTAGCCTCGCGTTGCCCCACGCGATTTTTATTTAGGACATAACCAGAGCATTTTATTTAATATCTACGGTACGGCCTGAAACATCTGCTGTATAAGAAGCTCTTTGTTCTTAATTTGAATCTGGAGATCAAAGAAACCTGCACCGCGTGATATGTGAGGGAACGAGATGGAAAAGGTTTCTGCTCGCTTACGGAAACCCATTGGTTTATCCCACGCTATCTTTTCAAAATTCGCCTGATTAACTGCCGGTTCTATAATATAGTTCTTAGTCAGCAGCAGACCCAACATTGATTCGGCCTGCTCCAAACTCAACCCCTGCACGGTGCGAGTACGATACTCCTTCTTACCCACCTTCAGTATGATTTCTTTTTGCACACTAGGTTTCCCCGCCCAGTATTCTCCGATTTGCAAATCATCTTCCTTGACCTCCGCATTAGCATGCCACCACTTCTTGTAGTTCACGCTCAGCACTTGGATGGAAACTTCACGCCCCTTGACCTGCTCGACACCCTGTACTCGAATACCGCGAGCTTGCGTTGGATAGAGATTGTAGGTGGAAATCTTAGCGACGGGCTTAATGCCCCGCTTTGCGGCTAATTGTATAACAATTTTTTCTTGATCCTTGGAAAGCACCGCTCTAGGCACATAGTCGCGCTGGATTTGATCTTTTTCGGTGGCACTCATTTCCGATAACTGGGGCATGACGAATGCTATCAAACAGCAAAATAAAAGTGCAAATTGTAGGTTCTTCATAAGAGTCATTATTCTTTCTTGAAGTAAATGATTATTAATAAAACTTTAAGGTTCTTAGTTAGTTCTCGACGCCAAAAAAAATGACTATTTCTCAACAACCAAAAGCCGCCTCCTAAATCTACTCTAGTCGACAATGCTTTGGACATGAGAACACCTTAAATAGTTCCGGAAAAACCAAAAAAGTTTGACGAAGCATTGCTGGATAACTTACTCTTCACTGAACTCACATTACGCCCACGATGCAGGTAAGTTATTTCATGGAGACCAAGAATTCTCTACTACGGCTAGTCTGCGCAATGAAACTAACGCTATGATGGAGTCTTAGGAATTATTGCAAATTACCAATTATTTGTTGGTATCGACATGAAACGATTAGGAGAGGCCTTGTGAGAAATTTATTGACAGTTTATCTAGTTGTATCCGTAGCGGCCATATTCGCTGCGTTTGGAAACCACGCCGTTGCTGGCGAATGGAACACAATTTTCAACGGCAAGAACATTAAAGGTTGGGAAAAGAAGGGAGGCGATGCAACCTATAAAGTCGAGGACGGTTGCCTAATTGGAACTACAAAGCCGAACACCCCAAATACATTTCTCTGTCCTCCAAAGAGCTATGGGGATTTTGAACTAACTTTCGATGTCCAGTGTGATGAAGCTCTCAACTCGGGGGTTCAAATTCGGTCAATTTCCGACGCCGACGAAGTCCCAACGGGGTTATCGGCAGCGGATGCGGTCAAGGCAAAGAAAAAAGCCGATGGTAAATCTCTTTTTGGACCACAGGTGGAAATCGCGGCAAATGGCAATGCGGCGGCCGTCTGGTTTGAAGGGGTTGGAGGTTGGTTGTTGGATCCCAAAAGTGAGATCACCAACAAGGTCTACAAAAAAGATGGCTGGAACAGCTATCGCGTTATCGCGAAAGGCGAGCAAATCCAGGTGTGGCTAAACGGCACCAAGATCTCTGACGGCAAAGATACCCGCACAAACTTTACGGAGGGTCGACTGGGTTTCCAGGTTCACGGTATTGGTAAACGCACAGAGACATTATCCGTTCGATGGAAAAACATCAAAATTCGCGAAATCGAATAGCAGTGATGAGCCTACGGTAGGTTTATTTCATCAGAAGCCTATCGAGGCGATCCTTAGTTATTCAGAAAGCTTTCGCTAGCGATGACAGCCTGAATCAGGTCCCGTAGGCCTTTTTCAGTGCCAACCATTTGCTTGCTGATTTTATCAATGCTTGACCGATCACCGCTATTGAGTCTCCGGCCGATGGCGTAGGTGAGCAGTTTCTGCGTAAGGCAGCGTTTGAAGGTCGTAGTATCGGCGGCTATCAAAGTTCTAAACTCTTTGTTTGATGTGAATCTCTTGCCATCGGGAAGTTTGCCTGAAGCGTCTACCGGAAGTTTGTCGGGATATTGATCTCGCCAACCGCCAATGGGGTCATAGTTCTCTAGGGCGAAGCCTGGCGGGTCGATCTTATTATGGCACTGGGCACAGGTAGCGTCCGCCCGGTGTTTGATCAATTGCTCTCTCAGGGTGGTAGCGCCGCGCACATCCGGTTCGATAGCTGGCACATCGTCGGGCGGAGAAGGAGGGGTGTAGCCAAGGATTTTATCCAACACATAAATCCCACGAACCACTGGTGAGGTATCGACGCCATTGGCTGAGGCAGTTAACAAACTAGCGTGGCCCAGGATCCCGCCGCGCGACGCATTCGCCAGACTGACCTTCCGGAAATGATTTCCTTGGAGCCCAGAAATCCCGTAATGCTCCGCTAACTCTCGATTAAGGAAGCTGTAGTCAGCCGCAAGAAACTCACCAAGCGGTAGGTTATGATCGAGGATGTGCTTGAAAAACAACTCTGTCTCTTTTCGCATAGCATTGTCTAAGTTATCCCGGTAATAGCTCACGAATTCCTTGGACGGCGGCATCTTACCGATATTATCGAGCTCGAGCCAAATCCGCGTGAAATTGCTCAGAAACCGATTAATTTTCGGATCGATAAGCATACGCCTCACCTGTTGACGCTGAGTCGCCGGATCACTGAGTGTGCCTTCGTCGGCGAGCTTAAGCAGATCGTTGTCGGGCATAGATGACCACAGGAAGTAAGAGAGCCGCGAGGCCAGCGCGTAGTCATCGAGTTGCCCCTCACCCTCCTTTAGATAGAGAAAACCGGGGGAGCACAGGATGGCCTCGAACCCAAGTTGCAATGCGTCGATAGGAATCAACCCAGCGTCCAGCTTAGCTGTGACCAGCGCGCGAATCGGCTTGAGCTCGCCCTCGCTCGGAGGACGACGAAACGCGCTGCGGGCGAAGGCGCTCAGTCGCTCGTCAATGGCATGGGAATTAAGGTCTTCTAGCTTGAGATCGCCATAGAGCACACGGTGCCCAGGTGGCGGCCATCTATCTAGGTGCGGGCCATCAACCTGAATCTCCCATACGCGCAACTTCGGACCGCGATAGGCCTTAAGCACACCGTGGCTTCTCTCGAAACCTGGCGAAAGCGAGGCAAAGGGCCTGAACTCCGGATGTTGTTCAGCATTGTTTAGAAGCAGTCGCGTTAAACGTTTGGCCGCAGTTGTGCCATTGCGAAAACGAACCTCTGGCTCATATCCTTCCTCGAGGTAACCCGTCCACTCGAACCACTTGGGATCCGCACTAGTCAGATCGTACGTGGTAAGTGACACCATCTTGCTCACATTCCCAGTGGATGTCACGCTGCCGCGTCGGTCCACCGAAGCGATCTCCATAACCAGCGGATCGCCGTTGCGAAAGTCATCGACCGTATTACCGTAATCGTGAGTGCGATCGACGGCCGCAGCACGAACTCGAATCGTATATTTACCGCTGTGCGCTACACCTCCCTGTCGCACGAGCGGTAGAAACCCGATATGCCCGCCGCGATAATGCCGACCGTAGAGATCGGTGTATGGCGTATCCGGGACGAATCGAAAACGATCGACATGGAAAAGCTTTGGTAGTTCCGTGGCTTCCTTCCCACTAAAATAAAAGGGCGACTTTTGAGCATACGCCTTTACGTCGGGCTTTGGACTGAAGTAAGTGGCCCGTTTTATCGCCGCTTCAGCCGCGGGAAGGTATTTTTCCAGCAGTAATCCTGAGGTCACCAGTTGAGCCCCATCATTGTCAAAACCCGCAGCAGTTACTTCGGCTGGAAAATCCTCCGTTGGGTTCCAAGCCTCAAGATTAAGGCCAAGTAAATCGCCAATCGTATTTTGATATTCTACTTTATTAAGTCGCCGCAGAACCGTGTGTCGACTACTGCCAGCAAATTTTTCCCGAGCCATGGTTATACCTTTTGTCATAGCATTTACTACTGCGACGCGTTCCGCCTGACTGGGTTGTTTCGCATCCGACGGCGGCATCTCTCCTAGAACGAGCTGGTCAACGATATCCTGCCACTGCTCCTGCTGTCGAAAATCTTTGATACTAGCGGACAAAGTGTCAAAGCGTCGATCGGCCTGTTGCTTGCTCGAACCGTGGCACTTGTAACAGTATTGCTTGAGGAAGTTGTGGGGTAGTTCGGCACGAAGATTCGACGCAAACAAACACACAACGACAGCTGTTCCTATGATAACAATGCGTCCCATGATTCAAGATATTTCCATCTGTGAAAAGGTACTGCTGCTCTTACCAAAACTATCTTGCTCAACGCCGAACCACTGCAGCGACGACAGCCAAAGGTTGGACAAGGGCACGCGTTTGTGGTTTTCCGCGGGGCAGATAACGTGACCCTGATGCTTCAGGCCGCCGCCGGCCAGCAACACGGGCAGATCTCTATTGCTGTGCTGGGAACCGTCGCTCATACCGCTGCCTAGGACGACTAGCGTGTTATCGAATATCTGTGCCTCCTGTAAACCATCAAACAACCGATTGACCTGTGTGAAAATGTAATCCTCCACTACTTTTAGCTGGTCGAGCTTGTTCTCCCCTTTACTATGGTGCGACAAGCCATGGTAGCCGACGTCAACATCTTCTAAGTCAGAGGTCGTGAATCCAATTGGAATCTCGAAGGTCGCGACCCGAGTTGAATTGGTTTGCAAAGCGAGTGTCAGCAGATCGAAGAAGAGCGGTAATTGTTCGATGTCCATGCGTTGCTCGTCGGCAACCACTTTGATGCCAGGGCTAGGCTTGGGCTTGTCCAGCCATTGCTTCGACATTTGCAGTCTACGTTCCACCTCGCGGACTGAAGTCAAATACTGATCAAGTTTTCCACGGTCAGAGGCATTGAGGTTGCGATGCAGGGACTTCGCAGATTCACGAATTGCATCAAGGAGGCTGTCACGCTGACCGAGACGACGACGTTCAAGGTCACGATCAATCTTTGAACTCTGTACGAACAGTGCCTCGAACAACCGCGCCGGATTGTTTACCGGTGGGATGCGCACACCTGTTCGGGTCCAACACATGTCCGTCCCCTCACCCAAACCGGCCGTAATCGAGGGAAAGCGAGCGGCGTTACCGCTGTGTTCGGCCGCGACTTGGTCAAGCGAAACATTCTTTTCAGGAAATCCGATCGCATCCTCCTTACGGATGCCTGTGAGGAACGCATTTACGCCACTGTGTCCGCCACTAGTGTCGTGGTCAAGATTGGAGAACACAGTAAAGTTTTTGCGGTGCTTTTCAAGGTTCTTCAGAGAAGCACTGCTAACGTAATCAACGCCCGCCGCCTTAGGAAAGAATGCAGGGGGATAAAAGCCCAGATGATTTCCGATGGCTAGTATTCTCCGCGGCGACTCATTCGTAACTGCCGTGCCGACCGCAAAACTATCGAAAGCAGGCAGCGACAGGGCGATTCCGGTTCCCTGAAGGAATCGGCGTCGGCTTAGGGATGAAAGTTGTTTCATTAGGACTGACTCTTTGACAATTAGAGTTGCTTGTGTATTAGTTTTTTCGGTGTAATAACAACGCTCTAAGCTGCGGGTCTTCAAATTTCTAAAGTGATTCGAATTTATTCTGTCTCTTTGATATCCACAGCCACAATAGACTCGTCATCTCGCAAAAACAAAATGCCATCAGACAAGGCCGGTGACTGTCGTGCCCCTCGCGTTATTTCCTGGCGTCCAATTTCAATATATTTTTCAGGACTGATTTTAATCACAATTAATTCTCCAGACATCATACTGACAAACAATTTACCATCGGCCGCCATCGCGTTGCCTTTGCCAAAGCGGGACTGTTGCCAAGCCACCTTGCCGGTGGCCGCTTCCACACATGTCAAATGCGTAATTGGGCCGGCGCCCCCGACATTGTCAAACCCATACAGGTAGCCATCGACAAGAATCGAGGTTTGCCACTCATTTCTTAATACACTGGTAGAACCCTGCGATTCCCATCGTTTTTTAACGAGAAATTCAGCGCCCGTTTTCTCCACACCCAGCAGTGCTGCGCCATGGTTTTCGCCGGAGGATATAAACAAGTCTTTTCCGATTTTCAGGGGTGTCACAATATTACAATCGTAGGGAGTCACGTAAGGATGCCGCCATAAATCTTCACCGCTCAAACTAACCCCGCGCAGATTGCTGCCCGTATAGACCACAATTTGGGACTGACCGGCCACTTCGATAACTGCCGGTGAGGAATATCCGATCGTGTCACTCCAGGGGCGCACCCATGCTGAGCTGCCATCTGAGATTTTAAATGCGGCTAAAGCTGATCCCCGAGCATGACCCGTCGTCACCACAACATATTCATTTACCAACAGCGGTGAACAGGCCATTCCATAGTCCGCAACACGTCCCTTAAACTGACCCACGGTGTCTACTTTCCAACTCAGTTTGCCATCTGCAAGATTCACAGCCGCTAAAATACCTTCGCCGGTGAAAACAAATGCTTTTCCTCCTGCGCACAACGGATAAGCGCGAGGCCCGTTTCCCATTGAGTTGCGGAACGCAGGAGCCACCGCGGTCTCCCACTTCATGTTGCCCGAGTCGCGATCAATTGCTACGGTAAATTGTTGGCCCTCTTTTTGAACAAGTGTGACAACCAATGCATCATGAATGGCGAGGCCTGACATTCCCACGCCCCCTGGCGTTCGCCACTTGACCGGCAGTCCAGTTTTGGGCCATTCAGTGACCAATCCTGTTTCTTTTGAGATACCGTTGCGCTGTGGCCCTAGGTGCTGCGGCCAGTCCTCTGCAAATAGGGGCACACTAACTAACGTAAAAACTATGGCTGCTAAGTACCGCATTAAACGACCTCTTAATAATTTTAATATCTGCGCAATTCAACCGACTATAACGCTATAGAAAACTGCCAACAATGGTAACGCCACATATCAGTCAGATCCCTTAATCATAGCGGATTTTACTGCTTGTTCACACTATCATCGTCGTTGCCGCAGACGAAACTCACTGAGTAGAAGGACAAGCAGACCAAAACATATTATATTGATATAGTTAAGAACCCTCGCAACAGCATATAATTCAATTTGCCCCCTCCCATTTACCATTAATCAGAGAACAGACATGAAACGCAATAACACCAATCGTCGTAACTTTCTCAAGGCCACTGCAACTGTTGCTGGCGGATATTGGCTTGGAACATCGGTACCTGATGTCAGCGCTCGGTCTGCCAATGAAAAATTAAACATTGCCTGTATTGGTGTTGGTGGACGCGGTTCGGCAAATGTCGGTGGTGTATCAGGTGAAAATATCGTCGCCATGTGCGACGTCGACGAGTCCAAGGCTGGAAAGCGATTTCAAGAATTTAACCGGGCTGGAAAGTTCAAGGATTACCGAGTTATGTTCGACAAGGTCGGACAACAACTGGATGCGGTCGTAATCAGCACGCCAGATCATACGCATTTTCATCCAGCGCGTCAGGCAATGCTCGAGGGCAAACACGTTTATTGCGAAAAACCTCTAGCACATTCGGCGTGGGAGATTCGGCAGCTTACAAGAATCGCTGCGCAAGCCAACGTTGCAACACAATTAGGTAACCAACGGCATGCCAATGCAGGCATGGCTCGAGCGGTCGAAGCCGTGCAGTCCGGGATGGTTGGCAAAATCAAGGAAGTCTACTGTGCCATCGGCGGTTCCCGCGGCATGCCTCCGATGCCTAAAGATTCCCCACCAATTCCAAATCATCTTGATTGGAAATTGTGGCAGGGGCCTGTTACACAGCGAGAATATGCACCTGACTATGTACCCTATAAATGGCGATTCTGGTGGGACTATGGAACTGGTGAAACCGGTAACTGGGGTTGCCATATTCTCGACATTCCCTACTGGGCGTTAGGACTGAAATATCCCACGCGCGTCGATCTGGACGTCGTCCCTACCGCAGATCAAATCGATGCCCAGCGTACCCCTAAATCAATGAAGACTCGCATGGAGTATAAGGCTGAAAACGGACACGACGCGGTCATTCTGCATTGGTGGCACGGAGACATCAAAGAAGTCTTCGTAAAACACAACGCTCACGCATATGGAAACACATTGTTCATCGGTGAGAAAGGTACGATATCAGCAGGCTTCAGCGGTTATAAAGCCAAGTTGAATGACGGCGACGAGCCGAAAGTTCCCAGTCCCTCAATTCCAAAGTCACCCGGATTCTATAAGGAATGGATCAACGCCTGTAAGGGTGGTCAGCGCAGCACGTGTGACTTCGTGAATTATTCGGGCGCGCTTTCCGAAACAGTTCTCCTAGCAAATGCGGCCTACCGCTCCGGTGGTGGCTTTGATTGGGATGCGACAGCCTTCAAATCCAGTGGCAATGCCAAGGTTGCTCAATACATTAATGCTGAGTTTGCGAAAGGTTGGGAAGTCGACGAAGTCTAATGCAGTCGGCTCCAATTTACTCCGAGTCGCTTCGAATCAGTTGGAAAGCGTCGTCATTTGGGTTGTAAGCAGATACTTGACCGGTTTCAAACTGGTATACCCATCCGTGGAGTTTCAACTCTCCGCGCCCAATAGCGGCTGCAACCGACGGATGGGTTGCAATATTTTCAAATTGCAGGAGGACATTTTCTTCTATGGTCCGTGCGAGGCGTGTGTCCTTGTCTGCGATCGGATTGTATTTCTTTTCAACAACTGGCAGGCACGATTGAGCATGTTCCAGATACGCTTTTACCGCTGGCAATGCAGTGATTGAATCTGGGGCAAGCAATCCACCCATAGCACCACATTGAGAGTGCCCACAGATAATAATATCACGTATTTTAAGGACTTGTACGGCATATTCGATTGTGGCTGCTTCTCCACCAAGGGAATTGTCATAGGGTGGTATGATATTACCGGCAGTTCGCAGCACAAACAAATCACCAGGATCGGAACCTGTCAGAAGGTTAGGATTTACTCGCGAATCGGAGCAGGTGATGAAAAGGGCAGATGGACTTTGACCTCCGGCAAGTGTCTCAAACAGTTCTTTATATTTGCTAAAACCATTGGTTTGAAATTCATGTAAGCCATTAATTAAATTTTGCATAACTAAATTCTATTATCGCCTTTCTTGAAAAACGAGATTTTACCGTTAACGTGTTGTTCGATGTTAGTGATAGATTTTCTGGCGTTTATCTTGAAGTCGCTTTCATGATTCTTTTGTTATTGTTAGTCAACTGTGGTACCCAACACTATAAAAGCAAGGTTACGCACCTATATTATTAAGGGGAATTAAGAGTATTTACTGTGCTCTCATTCAACAGTTTTTAATGTAGGCCTATTGATAAATTTTTCGTTAAATCAAGTTCTTCAGTTGTAACATCAATGCCGAGTTTACCGCACTCGTTAATGTATTCTTGGATCATCTCTAAAGTATCTTCGTCAATAAATTCATTTTGCGAACCATCAATAATGACAACCGAATCGGGCTTGATGGTCTTCAGTATTTTATTAATTTTATAGCGGCTCAGAAAACTAATATGTTGAGCCATAACCAACCGAATTGGCTCGCCAGGCTTGGTATTCGACGTATCGCCGCGTATCGGATTACTGGCTGTCGAAATTAAAATAAACATTAAGCCAATGCACATTCCGATAATGATGCCGACGAGTAAGTCAGTAAAGACGATCGCCACCAGTGTTACAATAAACGGCAGAAATTGGCGGTAGCCCATTTTCCACAAGCTACGAAACAGACGTGGGTTTGCCAGTTTGTATCCAGTCACCAATAAAATGGCCGCCAGGCACGAAAGCGGAATGTAATTGAGATAACTTGCAAAAAATCCAACGGAAAGGACTAAAAATATACCATGCAGAATTGTGGCTCTTTTGGTTTCGCCACCAACTTGAATGTTAACCGAGCTTCTAATGATCACTGAGGTAACCGGAAGACTACCTACAAGTCCGCCAAGCGTGTTTCCAATACCTTGGGCGATGAGTTCCCGACTCGAAGGCGATTGCCGCTTCTTTGGATCAATCTTATCAACTGCCTCTAGATTTAGCAGGGTTTCCAATGAAGCCACTATCGCAATCGTAATTGCTGCGATATAAACCTGCAGTGTCGCTAATGCACTAAAGTCGGGAAAGGCAAACCACGCCTGTTTTTTGACGCTGGCGGTTCCTTCATCTTCAGCCACTGCATTTACTTCCACAGGAGAATCCGAGGGGAATAAATCAGAAAGACCTTCAATGATTGGAACATCAACACGGTGGTTTTTACTGATTTCCCAGTCTTCCCCGGAGCCGACCATGGCAAATTGCATACCGACGCCTAGGAGTACAACTGCTAGTGCTGGCGGGAATGCCGTTTTCTTAAGGAATTCTATTTTGGGCCAAATGATAAGGACAGCAATACAAATGATGCCTGTCAATGAAGCTCCCAAGTGATAGTTTCCCTGAAATACCGTAAGAATTTCAGAAAATGTGTTTTGGTGTTCAGCTTGGATAAACGACATTTCACCTTCGAAGTCGTTATCATCGCCAAAGAAGTGGGGAATTTGTTTTAGAATCAGTATAGTCCCGATGGCCGCTAGCAACCCTTTGATAACACTGGACGGGAAGAACGCTGAAAGCGCGCCTGCTTTTAGAAGGCCAAATCCGATTTGAATAAGACCGGCAAGAAATACGGCGGTAAGAAACGCCTCAAACGATTCCAGTGCAGCAATCTGAGCAGCTACGACTGCCGTAAGGCCCGCAGCCGGACCACTGACACTAGTATGAGATCCACTAATACTACCTACAACTAGCCCACCAATAATTCCAGCTAACAGCCCAGAAGCTAGCGGAGCTTCAGATGCAAGTGCGATACCCAGACATAATGGTAAAGCGACTAAGAAGACGACTAAGCCAGCAATAAAATCTTTTTGAATTTTCCCCGCGCTTGTCAGTTTTACAGTTTCGACGTCTAGCTGTTCGTTCACCGGAGCAGTTCCTTAAGGTACTCGTGTATATTTCCGCCTATTGATTACTAATGTTTACTAATGTTTACTATTAAACGTTTTCGGCAACGTGGGGCCACTCTTTTCTTTTTCACATAAAAATGTTTTTTAATTATAAGTAATTAACAATTTAAAAAAAAGGTGGGTTACTGCCTGCCACCAAAAGATAACACGATAGATTTTCCATGCTACGAACAAGGACGTCTTAGCAAATTAACTTGCCGGTTTTTGGGTAGCAAAAACATGGGCGTCCCAACT
>Ga0315316_10001868_pt1 | contig 14977 bp, 10 predicted proteins | sample M160m3416metaG_FD_203702 | JGI IMG/M metagenome (GOLD analysis project Ga0315316, IMG submission 203702) | Ammonia-oxidizing marine archaeal communities from Monterey Bay, California, United States - M1 60m 3416 | ecosystem: Environmental > Aquatic > Marine > Intertidal zone | place: USA...
ATACTTGGAGCACTAGCTGCTCTTTTAAATACAAAGTTTGAGCCTTGTCCTGTTGTCCCAGCTGCTCCTGGATTTCCATCAGTTCCTTCGATTTTAGACCATGTATAATCTCCTGCAGTAGTACTCTCTGTAGCACTATCTTTATTAAAAGCTAGTCCTATATAAGTTGTAGTACCTGCTGTATAAGTATCTGATAAACCTGCTCCGGAAGAGTTAGTGCCGTATTTAGTCCAAGTATATTTTGTAACTCCGTCGTCTCCGTCTGCCCCAGGTACACTACCATAGTGTTCTAGGATATAAGTAGTTGACGCCCCTCTTGTTATTTTTGATACAATAGTATCTGTTGCAAAATCTGGTTTAAAACTTTGTTTGTATACATACTTCCCACTAAAAGCTTTTGTTACTACCCCTCGTACTATTAATGAAGTATTACTTACAACTTTATCTACATAACCATACCACGCTGCCGTATTTTCCGCATAATCATTAGTGCTTCCTAGCCTAATCATATCTCCTACCTCAAAGTCTGAAGTAAAAGTAGTGCTAGAGCCAGTTATAGTATTGCCATTAGCTGATACAGTTACTGTTCCACTACATAGAGTTAATCCTATATTAGTTGCCCCTACTTCTTTCCACCATGTGAAACTTCCTGCAGTACTTTCGCCTCCAGCATAGTATGTTGTATCTGTTTTCTGATCGATTGCTTTCCACGGGTCTGATGCGTACGCACTTGTATCAAATAATGCGTAGCCTACTCCACTAGAAGTAGAGAGCCCTGAAAAGGATTGTGTTCTTTGAGCATGACTAGAACTTGCTTGAGTTATATTATATTCTTGTCCACTTGCGTCAGTAACAGTATAAGTGCTATTTGCTATATTGTATGCTCCACCTGTAGTTATAGCTATTGGAGAACTTACTGTTCCACCAACTGCTAAGTTACCTTTTGAAGTTGCTTTTACTGTACTTGGCGCTTTTACTGTGTTTTCAAATACTGTCCACCTTGAAAGGCTCCCTGAATTACTAACTGCTCTAACCCTTACATTATGCGTTCCACCTAAAACATTTGCTATCTCTAAACTTGTTTGCCCTCCTCCTATACTTACTCTTTTAAGTCTTTCGGAACGAACAGTATTCTCAAAACTATGCTCCACTTCATAGTGGGATAGATTTGTGTAGGGGCTTTCATAAGATTGCATTTCTGTAAAACTTACACCTGTATCATGGACTCTTGCCGTACTACCTAATACTCCTCTTACGGCTGTTATATCACTTCCGCTTTTTGCAGTCCATTGTATAATTTCTTCTTGTGAAGTGCCTTTCTCTATAATTCCATAACCTGTGGAGGTTGTTGCGGCTGCTCCAAGTGTAATAGTTGTTTCTGAATTATCTAAGGCTTCATTTACGTAAGAATTTGCTATTACTTTACTTGAAATTTTCGTCTCTACAGGGGCGTCCCATTCTATTACGGCTTTTAAAGTTCCTGTTGTACTCTCTGTAGAACTTGAAGGCGTATCAGTTGCTGCAACTTGTTGTATGTTAAAAGTTATACTGTCGGGGCGAGGTACTATTTCAGTTTGTTTTTCTACTTTAGTACTTTTTTCAGTCAGCTTACTAGATGCGCTATCAGCTAATAGTTTGTATTCTTTTTCTACTAAGTCGTACTTCTTGTCGCTATATAGCGAAGCTGCCACAGAATAGGTTCCGTCGCCTCCTTCTTCTATACCCATTACTCTATACTGTTTAGCACTTCCTGATACTTCAGTATCATTTTTCTCTCCTGTTAAAGCCCAAATTACTTCTGAGTTAGGAGCTGCTGAAAAAGCCGAAGATACTGTAATGTTACTTCCCTCCGCTATAGTACCCGCTGAAGTACTTATTGTTTGTTTTTCTACTCGAGTATGTTCGCTCCATGCAAGCATTACCTCGTTATTACTATCGTCTTTCACATTAGAGGCCTTAGCTTGTGTATCTATTGCTCCTCCAGCTTCGTCAAGTAATACCAGGTCTCCTTTAGTGTATGCTGTGCTATTAATTGTTGCTGCATCTTGTCCTAAGTATGCGCCTCCTGTTGGATAAACTAAATGTAAAGTATATGTTGTGTTCGCTGCTAATGTAACCGCTCTGTCTAAAGTTACTACTGTAGTACTTGTTCCAGCTTTAATTCTTCCACTAAACTGAACAGAATCAATGTAATGATCTTGTATATTTACTATATCTCCAGGTCTTATAAAAGCAGCGTTCATTGCCGTGCTAAATTTACATAGTTCTGTTTCTACTTTATCAGTAATTAACCTCCACTTTCCTATTCTATGTGCTTGCCCTTCACTTGTACAACCAAAAGCTGTTATATTTGCAGAGTTTATTCTTCCTGTATCAATTATATTATCAACATCATCTACAATATGGGATTTTCCTTTAAATTGGTCGTCTGGGTCGCTCCATTTTACAACTATTTGATTTTTACGAATACGCTCCGAGGTGCTCTCGTAGGCGAATTCCCCGTCAATAACATTTCCTTGTGCGAACGTATAAATAGGCTCTTTTGGCCTATCTTGAACAGGCACAAGTTGCCCTTCCATCCAGTATGATATACCTCTAAATACTGTTGCTAAATCTTTTAAAACTTTATATGCTTCTGTTTGTTTACTAATATATGCATTGCAAGTGAATCGAGGCTCTTGTCCTCCTTTTCCATCATCTACCAATTCATCACAATATCTTGCGATCTGATACAAGGCATATTTATCCACAAAGTTTTCTGTTACTAAGTCTCCAAGTCCATATCTCGGGTTAGTAACAATGTCATAAAATACCCAAGCTGGATTATTACAATATACTTTTTCATGATTAGTGTGTCCTACTGCAAAAGTGGATGCGTCTCCTCTAAAGTTCCCGTCCCAATCCTGATAGGTAGATTCCGTAGAACCATCAGATACATCTCTTTTATACGAAGCGCTTGTAGAGTCTGTCTCTTCTCTTGTAAGGTAATTAGTAGGTACTTGAATTTTCTTTCCTCTAATATGATAACCTCTTTTAGGCTGTCCACTGAAATCTTTTGCGCTGAAAGTTAATGCTCCATAAGCTGTGTATGGGTAGGTAAATTTGTCTGTAAGTTGTGCTTCTACGAATTTAAGGAAGCCTTCATTCATATTATCGTGGTGCCCCTGAGCTTTATTAGCTTCATTGACTCTTTTAAACCTCAGTCTCCACGTATCAAAAGGTTTAAATTGCTCAATATTAAAAGTGTATTCTTCTTGGAACTTCTTTTTAGTTTTATTTATAATATATCCTTCGTGTAAGGATACAGAAGATTTATCATCAAAATGTTCAAAACCTCCAGTCCTATTAGTAATCGCACTATTTGTGGGGCCTACTAATCTAATAACTGTGTAACTGGAACCTCCATCTCTGGAGTACTCAAAATCACAGGTAAATTCTACCCAAGAATTGTATTCTGTTCCTGACTTTGTACTTATAGCAAAAAGCTGTGGGCACTCAATCACCCACTTTATTTGGTCTGTCTCTGAAGCATTAGGTACTCCGACATTGGCAGCAGTAATAACAGTGTCACTTACACCATTAGTGCCATCCCAAGTTAAATTTTGTTGTAGTCTAACATTAGGCGCATGTATGAAACTCGCTGTCGGATTGCCCCCAGCCAGCATTTGTACTGGACTTTGATATCGTGTTCCTGTTCTAAAAGAGTAGTTTATTCCTTCGAAATTTGGTAGAGGACTATCCTCTGTGTATGTAGTTGCATTTACCATAGGAGGAGCCAGTGTTGCTGCTACTCCTGAAACTGTAGTCGTTGCAGCTGTAGTAGTAGTTAATTGATTATTACCTTTATCATACGAAACAACCGCACTAACTAAATCAATGGAGCCACTAACCCCACTAATTGTAGTTTCAATTTCTGGGTATACTTGTACAGACCCTGTATTAGTATAAGTTGTAATATACCCAACATAAGTTCCACCATCTGTTCCAGCTCCTTCTATTTGTATTCTTGCAGCCGCCTCTTTGTTCATACTGTGCGATGCCATTCCAGAAGTAAACCAGCTACTTGATGACGTTAGTGTCATTGTTCCTGCAGTTGCACTGAATAGGTTACTTCCTTGCTTGCCTGCTCCTCTTATTATAATTTTTCGTGTACCTTGTGTAGTATCTGCAAAATCAAGAGCTCCTGTTGCTACAGTTACTGTTGTACTCCCCGCACTTACAGAAGCTGTAGTATTAATTTCACTTGTACTTTTCCAAGTATCTGTATCTACTATAGGAGTTCCATCTAAATATATACTGGCAGCTCCATTTACTAAGCCTCCTATTTCTCCTTCTGATAGCGCATCATAAACTACAGCAGTCTGACGAGTTTCTCCACTCATAGTCCTACTGTTATTTGGTTGACCTGGATTTTGAAAAGATGCCGCTAGTTGTTCTAAATAATTACCCATTATTGTTGCTCCGTTTGTTGGTCTTTCTCACCTGAATCTATTCCTAAAGGTTGACGCCATGCCCAGGCTGGGCCCCAACTTTGAGGTGCTCCGGAAGCTCTATAACTTGAGTTAATTAATGTTCCACCTACTATCATTTCTCCATATAATACAGGAACGGCTCCACCTTGCACAGTAGTATTTTGAGGCCCACTAAATAGATGGGAGTCATCCTCATTATCACTACTATCGTCAGGAAGTAGCATTTCTCCAAGAGTTCGTAACCCTAAAGAGGTTCCTAGTGTTATAGCTGTCCATGAGGCTATTTTTATTGCCGTTGCCGTTCCTTGACTTACTCCAACAGTACCAGCTGACCCTGTAGCTGTGCTGGGCAGAGTCCAACCTGCTCCAGCTTGTAAGTATTGTAACCCATACATACCTGCTGCGATAAGAGCTGCAGCCATAATAAGTTTTCCCACATTACCTTTGGAACCTTGAGGTACTGGAGTTACTATTATATCTTCTTTTCCTACTGATAATAAAAGCTCTGCTTCGTCAATAAACTCTTCTCCTCTTTGTACTGTAAAATCTATTCCATTTTCTGCACAGTCCACCATATACTGTCTATATCCCTCTCTTTGACAATCTATAAGTTTAAAAATGTCGTGAATTCTATCCACGTTCATACTCCACTTTTCTCCAAAGCGTTCTCCGAGTTCTCCTTTTAAATATACTGTTTGCATTTTTCGTTCCTTAATATTTTTGTTTTGTACTTTCCCCAAAAAGGGTATAATAATTCTCTGCATGATATCCTATTAGCAGCATGATGCATAAATAAATCATCACCTAAATAAACCCCACAATGATTTGGTACACTTGAATCTACATTAAAATATAGTAAATCATTTTTGAGTAAACTTCCATCAGTTACTTCACTCCACCCTTCATAATTCTGCCACAGATCGCCAAAGTAATCAAGTCCTTTAGTCCACCAGTCATCTTCAAACGCGTATCTTGGCATTTCAATTTCGAATTTTTGATAGTATGATTGTACCAATGAAAAACAATCTGTCACACCAAATTCATATTCTCTACCAATTAAAGGAAGGTCTACTCGGTTTGGCTTTAAATGTTCAAGTTGTATTTCAGGTATACTAATTATGTAGTAGTCAAGATTTAATCCATTACACTGCTTCACATCTGTTTCACTTGGTTCTGGACTTGCATCAGGATGACTATGAACAACTGCTACTATATCTGATTGGCAACTTGCTTTTATATAATCTTTTGAATCAATTATAAAATCATCATCATTTTCGGCAACATTTTTACAAGGAAACCACTTTGATTTTCCTTGTACTATACCTATAACTCCACAGCCTTCTCGTGGGTATTCAGCGTTAAAATGTTCTACTATTTCTTCAAAATGTGGTTCTAATATCATCTATGACCTTGTTTTGGTTCCTGGAAACCCTCCAAATGGTAGGGTATTGTCTTTTTCTGTTATAGTTCTACGCACACTACTATCTATAGTTGCAAAACTAGACTTAAATCTTTTAGCACAACCTCCAACTGTTTTTGAACACTGGTCTCCTAATTGCCAATAATTTCCAAAGTTAGGGGTACTCTTATGCGCGCTCGCATTTTGTGTTGTGCCTTTCACTTGCCATAATCTGACATATGCATCATCTGAACCTCTATCATATACCGTATATTGATTATAAGTCGGATCAGTATACGCATTATATGCAGAACTTGCCGAATAAGAATCATATACTCGCACTCTTTTAAAATTAGCATTAGTATCTGAAGGAGTCCCTGGGTTGCTTGTAGTTACTACAGCTTGCCAGTAATCAAAAGAACTTTGACCTGTAGTCAGACTGCCATCGGTATTTACCTTAGTTAGTCCTGACTTAGTCACTTTGTAATAAAATCCGAGAGTTATACTTGTTACTGTAGTATTAAATGTAAGGCTAGAACTTACTACTTCTTCATCTTTCTGATTAAAATAAACGGTTCTAGTAGTCCCATCAGTATCTGCCATTCTACCATAAGTGTTCCACTTACAACCACCCCTTTTATTTGCTTTTGAAAGTTCTGAACTTGCTCCTTGATACTTCCATGCGCAAGCATTTCCTGTTACTTGTCTTCGAGGAAGCTTTACACCCTGTAAATCAAAAGGGGAAGCTAGTTCAAATTCAATATAAGTAGGAGTTTTTTCTGCTATTCTATCAATATACCACATTTGTTGTGGGAACTCTACAGGAGGATTTGCGTCCCCTGATTGTCCATAACAATACTTATATAAAGTAGTTCTTCTATATACTTTCTTACCTAATAAATCTTCATTCGTGAGACTTCCTAAAGCATCTCCAAATACAGAAAGAACGTTTGCGACCCTTAGTGTAGGTCTGGCAGATGCTCCTGAAGTCTGTACTGATACACCATCTGCCTCTATAGGTAGTGCTGTATACGTACGAATGGTGCCAGGGCTAGAACGGTCTCTAAACTGAACAGTTGAAAGATCTGCTTCTAATCCTGAATAGAAATAAGCAGAAGATGAATCAGATAGTACTATTTCCCAAAGTTCGACTACTGCGGAACCTGGATCTAGTTTCTGTACATCTTGTATAGCAGTGTTCGTCATGATTCATAAACTCGTCTAAATGTAGCGGAACAACCATAGTAGTCTCCTGTAGTGTAGGCTTGAGACCATGAGTCGCAAACTACTTTAATAGTAGTTTCTCCACTATTATTTGAATCTGGTATTGTAAAACTAAAATTAGAAACTGCTCCTTTACTTGCGAAGAAAGCTGTAATATCATCTATTTCTTCTTTTGTACGGTTCGCAAAGCTTACTGAGTAAGATTGTTTTAAATTATTTATGCCTTTAGCCAGTCTCTGCTCATACCCGTCTCCGAATTTTGCTGTTAAAATAGTTGGAGAGCTTTGTGCCTGCATCATCTTGTCAGGTCTTCTGACTGTACTTGTTAAATCTGTAAATCCTATTGCCATTATCCTCCTCCTGCGGGATTGCCGTATGGGCTAAGTATTCCGCCATTTCTTTGTTGCTTGTGTAATTCTTCTTGTACGGCAGCTGATATTCCTTTTGCTAGTTGTGCCGCTTGCTCTCCACCGTTCGAAGTCATATTAGAGTTTGTTTGTCCATCTGCTGTGACATTTACTGTTACATTTGCTGTATTTCCTCCTCCATGCATCTGTACAGGTATAGACCTTCCATCAGGTAGAGGCACTACTGCTTCATTATATTGTCCTTCTCCTGCTAAATATGTGGGCTGAGTTACTATACCGCCGTTACTATAGCCTTTTGGTTTGATTCCTCCATTTGCGAATGCGAATCCAGGAATTGGAAGTCCTACCGCTTGTAAGGCTTTCATTGCTATTAACTTTGCTATAATTTGTGCGATTGCAGAGACTACTGCTTTTGCCATATCTAAGAATCCTTCTTTCATTGACTTTGTTCCATCTAGCACTCCCATAATCGCTTGTTGTAGCCCTTGATCAAATGCTGCTGTTGCAGCATCTTTTACTTGTGTCAGAGGGTCTAAGAGATCTTCGGACGCTGACTTTTTAGCTCTCATAAGTTTTAAAGTGGTTCTTTCATTCTCTAACATTTCTTGTGCTTGTGCAAGTTTTAAAGGGTCCTTTTGAACATCTTCTTCTTCCATTAGTTTCTTCGCTATTTCTATATTTATCAGTTGTTTCTTTATGTCTAAAGATTGTTGGTCTATTTTATTTTGAGCAAGGGCTCGTTTTGCTAAGCTATCTTTTCTCGTAATGCCTGCAGCGTCTGCTTGTAAGCCCGTTTTACTTCTGCCAAGGACTCCAGCTCTTTGTGTAAATCCTAAATACTGGCTACCTTCGGCAGTATAATCATCTCTTATACCTTCAAACTTTTTAATTTCTGCTGAGATTTCTCCTTCCCTCGTTCTAGACCTTCCTAAGTTAGTTTGATCTAATAAGAACTGGTCATACATTTTAGGGAATCTTGCTTGATTTATTGCACTCATTCTTCCACCAAATAGCTTTGCACCTTCCCCTACCGCTATTTTGAGTGATCTTGTCCTTTGCTGTTGTACTTTTAAAAGGTCTTTCTGCTGGTCTATTGATTCACCTGCTCCTGCAGCCCCTAACATTAGAGGAGTTAAAATATCCATAAAAGGTAGCTTAGCTTTTCCTGTAATATAACTATTTTTTGCTTTGTTTAAGTCTGCCATTGCATCATTCAGTTGCTTAGCGGCAGCTTTACCACTTTGCATGGCTCTTGCTAAGTTTTCAATTTGTTTTGTAGTGTGAGGTGTAATATCCTGTGTACGCTCAATTCGCTCATTCAGTTTTTTAAATTGAGGGTTAACTTCTTCTAGTGATTTTAAAGTAGCTTGTATTCCTGGAAGTAATCTTCTTTTATCCGCCCCAGAGGCTTTACCATACTCTTGAAGCCTAGCAGGCAAATTAGCACTTTCTGCCATATTACCCATAAAAGTTAAACTATCAATACCGTCTTTTAAGGTATTTCCTGTTGTACTTCCTACTTTTTCATTAAAGCGTTTAGACATTCTAGATAACTCTTGGTTTAAGTTTTTTGCGTTATCTAGTGTATCTTTTAGAAGGTCTGGTTTTTCTTCAAAGCCAAAGTACCCTTTTACACTTTCCCAAAGTAGCCAAACCATGCTAATTACCGCTCCCCACTTAAATACAAAATTCAAAACTTTAGCCGTCATGACGCCTACTCGTGAGAAGAAAGCCATTGTAGCTGCCCACCCTTTCTGCATTCTTGTAGTTTCTCTTTGAAATCCTAAAGAGAGCCCTGCAAAGTGTGCTTTTTGTTTAGCAACAAAACTTCGAGTTTTTTCATTCATATTTGCATATTTCTTTTCTAGTATTTGTACCTCTCTTCTACTTTGGTCTTTGAGAGCTCCTGTTCTTGCCTCTTCGCTCATTTTACCTTGATCAATTAATGTAGTCTGTCTATTAAAGTGTGCAAGCATTGAAGCCTTCCCTCTTCCTCCACTTTTTAAGCCCATTCTAGTTGCTTGTTTATTCATAGCATCTAAGGCTCCAAGTCGTCCTCTATCTTCTGATTGTCTTACTTGTAGTAACTTTTGTCTATACTCTTCTAAGTCATTCTTTTTCTGTTGGAAAGCAGCTTTATGGGTTCCTGCACTTATCATAACCCTATCCTGCCATGCTTCTAAACTAGGTAAAATCATTCTCATAATTGGCACAGCAAAAGCAAGTAAAGCCGCAGTAAAAGCTTTAAGATTACCTGAAAAGAATCTAGCTAGTCCTTCTGCTACAGGACCTACAAACTCATAAATTTTATTTAATAAATCATCAAAAGCTTTTGCAAATTGATTTAAAGCATTAACAGGTACTTGATCGCCTATTGCTCCAAATTTGCCTTCACCTTGTGCTAGTACTTCATTAGTTACGGCTTGTGACTTTTCGAATATAGTTAGTTGCTCTTTAGTCTTCCCTATTTGTGAAGCGTAGTTTTTTGTAGCTTCATCAAGCCTAAGTATGATACCTAATTCGTCTAGTAATTCTGGCTCGGCTTTTGTAGTACCTCGAATTAATCTATTAAATGAGTCTGTTAAGTCTCTTCCTAAAGCGATCGAAGCATTCTTTGCAACAACAGCCAGTCTTTGTAGTTGGTCTGGATTAACTCCAGCAGCACTACCAATAGCGGCAGCTTGAGCTGCGTCTTTAAATGCTAACTGACCTTGTGTTGCTTGTTGTAAGGATTTAGTAATAGTATTAAAAGCTATCCCTGTTTCTGCCGCAAAAGCTTTTTGTCCTGCTATTAAAACTCTATAATTTGCGGCTTCTTGTAAAAATCTAAATAAAGCTGTTACGGCAAATATTTGTGCAGCTAAAGTTGCATAGGCAGGGACTAAGCCGCCGGATAGGCCCTGTGACATTTTAGAAAAGTTTTTCGTTGCATTAGAGGATTGCGCAGTAACACCTTTCATAGCACGATCTGCGCTATGAGCACTATTGCTTAACTTATCAACATCTTTTGCTGCTTTTTTAGAATCTCTGCCAACTTGCTTAATTTGCCCTTTGTCATCGATTCTAAAAGTTAAAGTAAACTCATTTTTTGCCATAGTTTTTTATTGTTCTAGGAGGCTTAGGGGCGCTCCCACTTGTGCGTACTTCTTTTGCTTTACGCTCTTTTTCTAACTTATCGTTCGTATAGGCTGAATAATGTAAATCAATCTGTTTTATAAATAATACAGTTATTTGTTTTTCTTCTATTTCATAAACTTCTAAAAGTGTACTTAAAGCACTCCAGTCTTTACCTAAATAAGAGCCACTTGCTCCGTCCCACCTATCTGGTAACATGGAATGTACGAAAAACGCAACTTGTACTTCTGTAGGAAAATGGTACTGCTCTAAAGGAGCTTTATCTGGATCAGGTTTTCGGCCTAATCGTTCCATAACTGTTACATATTCCTCATAGTTTTTAAATTGAGAATTGACATTATAGTATTGTTCAAGTAGTTTGCCTATATATTCTACTTGCTCTTGGTAAAATTTTCAAGATCTGCCACCGTTTCAGTAACCCAAGTATCAAAATCACCTGAATTTTTCATAAGTAATTCTGCGTTTTCTTGAGTAAAGTGTAGCTCTTCTTCTAAATTTAGCCCCTCTGATTCTATTAAAATTAACTGTCGTAAATAATCATACTTTAGTCCATTCCAATTTTTAATTACCGCAGATACATATTCTACCAAAAAAGTATCTTCGTCAAGGGTCTCTTCAAAAGCACGAGTTTTTTTATTAAACTTTTGTTTTAAACATCTATTTCTAAGTTTTAGTAACTCTTCTCTAGCAAGATAACATAAGTCTACTGTAAAACCTTCCATTCCTGGAAAGTCTATAGTAACTGTCTTACTAGGAGTCATTAGACTAGATAATGAAACTGGTGCTGTTGGGATTGTTTGTTCGTTCATGCTGGTTGTTTCCTATATTATATAGTTATTAAAAAGTATCAAGGCGGCGGGTAACCGCCTTAATACACTAGTTTTGGTTACGCGTTAACGTCCTTTCCTGTAAATGTAAATACTGAGATTTCATCTGTTGAGTCAAAGTCGCTCGGTAACGCATGGAAATTTGTTTCCATTGAAATTACTTCTTCAATTGAATGAGAAGGCACTTCTAAGTGGCACGTTGGCATTGTAATCGCACAATACGGAGCAGCTCCTGCTCCAATATCAAACGCTAAACTAAATGAGTTTTGAATATCACTAGTAGCTTCTACTAGATCTTCGTAAAACTCTGCACTTGATGTACTAGACGCATTGTCTAGATAACAAGTGAAGTTTCCGCCTACGGATTTACTACCTGTTACGTGTCCTAGAGGTTGATTAACAACACCTAGAGTTTCTGGTGTTAGATAGCTTAAGTTATTACTCATAGTGATGTTTCCACCAGTTAGAGTAGTAGCATAAGTTACTGAACTTCCAGAAGGGTCTCCTGAGATTGTTAAGTCTGATACTCTGTTTCTAATGAAACCTGTAGTATTAGCTACACCTTCATATATACTTGTTGAAGTCGCATCTAGAGCTGATTCTTCTGTAATTAGTTTTCCGTTTCCAGACCAATTTACAGTAGCAATTCCATCTAAATCAAAATCAAAAGATGCTTCTCCTACTGAACAATCAGCGATTTTATAAAGCATCTGATTAGCAGTAGCAGCACCTGTAGTATAGTTATACACAGCTGCAGCTTGAGAGGCTCCAAGTACAAAGTAAAGGTCAAATACGCCAACAGTAGCTTTGTTTGCTCCTGTTTGAACTATGTCTAGATTAGTTGTATCTGAGGTTAGCCCTGCATTTACAGTTTGTCCAAAAAACATAGCCCACATAGCTTCTGACACTTCACGGTGTGCTCCATCTGTCGCACTTCCTTTTCCTGAAGTACCTTGAGTACCTCCAGCAGAAGTAAAAGGCATCATGTAAGTAGAGAAACTCCACTCAACTGGTGCAAATGAATCGTTAAACATTGCACGACCTCTTCTACTAACTCCTGAAGTATTCTGTGCTTCATTCAAAGTAATTTCACTAGTATTCATACTTTGAGAAAACGAAAATCCGTCTAAAACGGGTAGATCATAGTACATATTCTTCGACCCGGCTGCTGCCATTGGTACATGTGCTATGACTTTCGTATCTCGAGAAAAATACAGTTTTGTTGCCATTATAGTCTCCTATTTGGCTTGAAAAGCGAATACGTTTGCTTTTGCTAAAGTACTCGGTTTTCTAATATCGCACCTCTATTATCATTTCGCCGATGCCGAGAGGTGCTAGCACTCCTTCGTCAGTATCTATTGATACTACCGATATTTGTGCGACACCAGCGCTTCCGTATGAGTCTGAATAAGTCAACTGATTGTTGTTATCCAGTACATATTCTATATCTTCGAGTAGTAAACAGAGAGCCTCTGTAGGGTCCTCTTGGTTTACGTAACATCGAACTGTAATTGTTAAAAATCTCCACCTTTGTCCTCCGCCATAATATTCTCTTGTTTCTGTACCTGCGGATAAATGCACAGCGGGGTAAGTACTAATTTCATCCCAGAATTTCATTTGAGGGAATACTTGATTCGATAACTGTGTGCGGTAGTCTCCAGTACCATTAATATCCTTTAGCTTTACTACGATAGCATCTAAAATTTGTGATCGTCTTGTTGATATACTTCTTGTCATTATACTCTCTTAGTTCTTACTAGTCCGAATCTAGTGCCCATTATTGATTGGGCTATTTCTCTTATTGTTCCACCTATTAGCCTTTTTGGGTCTCTACCATGCGAAGCCATTGCATTACCAAAGTCGGGTTCAAATACAGAATACGGATCTTTTTGATATGTATACTGAATCTCGACAGAGTTTGGTAGTGGTGCAACATTAGTTACTTCAGCACTCCTTGCAAATCTGCCTGTTCTATTTTCTAGTCTACGAGGGTAAGGTCCCATATTTTTCATTAGTTCTTTTGCTAATGTTTTATTTAATAGCTCTGCTAAACCGACTGGATTAATCCCAGCTTTATTACGCCAAGCAGTTCTTCTTCTTGCGTTATTTATACTCTTACTAGAACCTGCTGTCGTGACACTACCTACAGCTCTTTTACGAGGCTTAACCTTCTTTTTTAGTTTTCTAGGTTTTGGTTTCTTTGCAACCTTGACTTTAGCTCCTCTAACTTTTTTAAATTCATCTCCCACTACGTTTACTATAACGTCTTGGGTATCCTCAGTAAAAGATCGAGAACTTTTAAATTCATGAGCCGTCATACCCCAACTTTTTAAAACTTTTGCTTTTCCTTCGTTTGCGTTAAAGTGCTCATTAAAGGTTTTTTTATAATATTCTTTTATATACTTATTAAAAGATCTCTTATCTGTCTTTTCAGAGCCTGCGTAGTTTCCAGGGTCTATTCTGCCTTTAACTACTTGTACTTGTTTTCCATCGATTCTTTCATAGCTAAAATCTAAGTCACCTCCTACTGCTTTTTGAACAAATTTCAACATATCTGTTGTATTTATCTTTGCAATTTTTCCAGAAAATTGATCTTCCGCATCTTGAAAAGGGTTATTCGGGTCATAGTTCGCACTACTTTTATCTATTGTAGCTCCTAATTTTCTCATTTGTCTAAGGCCTACCGTACTTTCGTCACTATGTCCAAAATTAGTGTCTTGCCAAACAGTTGTATTTTTTAAAGGGCCCTTTCCTTTTTCTTCGTAGTACTCATTAAACTCGTCCCAAACACTTTTTCGAAAATTCTTTAAAAATGTAGATGTTTTTATTTCTCCTGACTTTTCAGGAACAGCTATTTGAACAGTAACAGCACCTGCTGTTTCTTTTATTACTTTTGCATTGCTAATTCCTATATGTTTTGTTATTCCTGCTTGAGGGCCTCTTATCATTTTTACAGTTCTAAAAACATCCCCAGGAGTAGTGCCTCCCTTACCTGTAGCCCACTCTTGGCAAATCTTTTTTATAATATTAACAAATATTTGTTTTCCATTTGGTAGATAGTCTCTATCGCCTGAAATTCGTATTGCTGCTTTATGAAACCCAGTAGCTGCACTTCTATAATTAATGTCTACCCAATGAACAAATCGATTATCCATGTCGTCCCTAACCCCGTTTGACACAGAGTTAAAAAACTGTTGCATTTCTTTTTCAAGATTACCCCAAGCCATTAAACTATATCTATAATTTTATAAAGGTCGAGTACTCGTTTGATGTGATCTGGAAAACCTATATCATTTCTGATTGAAGTACTACCTTCATTTCTTAGGGTGGTTCCAGCGATTGAACGTTGTGTTTTATGTTCTTCTTTTAAGTAATAAGTTACTAAGTCAAATACTGCTAATTTTAAATCAGCTGGCACGGCAGAATACCCTGCGTTGTATACGACTTTAACTGCAGCAAACCCTTGGGGCCAGTAGTCAATACCTCTGCTCCCATCTATCCTTCTAATACGATCATGTTCTGTATCTACATAGTAATGCGTATTGGCGGTTA
>Ga0315316_10001870_pt1 | contig 14970 bp, 10 predicted proteins | sample M160m3416metaG_FD_203702 | JGI IMG/M metagenome (GOLD analysis project Ga0315316, IMG submission 203702) | Ammonia-oxidizing marine archaeal communities from Monterey Bay, California, United States - M1 60m 3416 | ecosystem: Environmental > Aquatic > Marine > Intertidal zone | place: USA...
GCTAAGGACATTTCAATATAAGCAGTATTTTGAGATAGATAATAAGTTGATTTTATAGGGCTAAATAAAGGATCATTTACAATTAGTTCTTGAGGCTTTAAATTAAAATAATAATTTATGACTTGTAATGAACCATCTCCTCCATCTGCCAAAGGGCAAGCAATAATATCTATATTAGAATTATTTTTTCTCAGCCCTTTAGTAAGTGCACTACAGACATCAATGGAACTTAAAGAGCCTTTAAATTTATCGGGAGCAATTAATACTTTCATACAAACAAATTATTCAATACTACGTATTGAAGAACAACAAAATAAATTTATTATAAATTGAAATTATAATTATATAAAAATTTTTTTCATCTTTGGCAACTTAAAAATGAATTCTAATTAAAATGAGTAAAAACCTAGTAATTGTAGAATCACCAGCAAAGGCAAAAACAATTGAGAAATATTTAGGTAAAGATTTTAAAGTTTCTTCATGTTATGGTCATATTAGAGATTTAGCTAAAGATGATAATTCAATTGATAAAGAAAACGGATTTACACCATCATACGTTCCTTCACCTGATAAGAAGAAGGTAATTAAAGAATTAAAATCTCTCAAAAAAAATTCTGATAAAGTTTATTTAGCGACTGATAACGATCGAGAAGGTGAAGCAATTGCTTGGCATCTAAAAGAAATTCTTGAATTAAAAGAACAAGATTACGAAAGAATTATTTTCAGAGAAATTACAAAAAATGCAATACTAAGTTCAATAGAAAACCCTACTAAAATCAATATGGATTTAGTTAATGCCCAACAGGCGAGAAGAGTTCTAGATAGATTAGTAGGATTTGAGATATCCCCTATACTTTGGAAAAAAATAAAACGAGGTTTATCTGCAGGAAGAGTTCAATCAGTAGCCGTTAAATTTGTGGTTGAAAGAGAAAATGAAATTAGTGAATTTGAACCTCAATCATCATTCAAGACTACAGCCATCTTCTCATCCAATAATAGTGATGAATTTACAGCTGAGTTAGATAAAAGATTTTCAGAACAAAAAGAGGCTGAAATATATCTTAATGAATGTAAAAATTCTAGTTTTAAAGTTAGTAAAATCGAGAAAAAACCATCTAAAAGATCTCCTTCGTCTCCATTTACCACATCAAGTCTTCAGCAAGAAGCAAGTAGAAAAATTGGTTTTTCGCCATCCTTAACAATGTCAACTGCACAAAGATTATATGAGGCAGGTCATATTACCTATATGAGAACAGATTCAGTGAATTTATCTGAGGAAGCTCTAATAAATTCAGAAAATCTAATAAAAACAAATTATGGAGAAAATTATCATAAAAAAAGAATATATAAAACAAAAAGTAGTAATGCTCAAGAAGCACATGAAGCTATAAGACCAACAAACTTTAATCTAGAAAGAGCTGGAAAAAATGAAAGTGAAAAAAAACTGTATAATCTTATCTGGAGAAGAACCTTAGCTTCTCAAATGAGTGAAGCACTTTTTGAAAGAACAGTTATTAACATTAATAATCATACAGAATACCAATTTAAAACATCAGGTGAAATAATGGTTTTCGATGGATTTCTAAAACTTTATAATGACAATTCTGATAAAACTAAACTCTTACCTAAAATCGAAAAGGGGTCTAATCTACAGTTTAAAGAAATATTATGTAAAGAGGTTTTTTCAAAACATCCTCCAAGATATTCTGAAGCAAGCCTCATCAAAAAAATGGAGGACTCTGGTATTGGAAGACCATCAACTTATGCTGAAACAATCAGAAAAATAAGAGAAAGAGAATATGTTATAAAAGAAGAAAGAGAAGGAAAAATAATATCAAGTAATGAAATACGATTGATTGAAAGTAAAATTTCAAAAAGTATTAAAGAAGAAAAGACAGGATTTGAAAAAAACAAAATATATCCTACTAATATGGGAATGTTTGTCACTGAGTTTTTAAATGAAAATTTCAATTCTAGTTTTATGGATTATTCATTCACAGCAAAAACAGAATCTCAATTAGACCAAATTGCATATAAAGGAAGAAACTGGAATGATATGCTTGAAGATTTTTATAAAGTCTTTTCTGCTCTATCAGAAAAAGTTCCAGAAGAGAGATATCAACTTGAAAAAGATCTTGGTAAATATGAAGGAAAAAAGATTATAGCAAGGATTGCTAAATTTGGACCTGTAATTCAGATTGGTGAAAAAGAAGATGAGGATAGTGAATTTCCTAAATATTTTAATATACCATATGATCAACTAATAAGATATATATCAATTGATGAGGCCCAAAAAATTATAAATAAAAAAGAAGAAAACAATAATTTACCTGTTATAGAATTTGAAGGGGATAATATCGAATTAAAAAATGGAAGGTACGGTTTTTATTTAAGGTATAAAGAAAAGAATTTTAAGATTGATAAAGAGAAGTATCCTGAACCTAAGAACATCACTAAAGATCAGTTTATAGAAATAGTTACTGCTCCAGTAGAAAGATCTAAAGATATTTTAAAAGAGTTTGATAATGGTGCTCAAATTAGAAAAGGAAAGTATGGTAAACCTCCTTATATCTTAGCTGTAAGAGGCACTGAAATAGGAAAAAAATTTAAAGAAAAAAGAAAAAAACCTTTTGTTGGTATTCCTAAAGATATACTAGAAAAATATAAAAATACTATAGAAAAAATTTCAAGTAAAGAAGTAGATGATATTTTAGAAAATTTTCTCAAAAAATAATCAATTCTCTATTTTCAAAATATTATTAGACTTATCTATATCAGCTAGTTTTGTAGAAGGATCAATTTGAACTTTAATTATTTTTTTATCTGAATAGTTTAATTCTAAGTCATATTCAGTATTAACCCATTCCCAATCTTTTTTTATAGTAAAATCATTATAATTAGTTATATCTTTTTCTCCTCTCATTATAGAAAGGGGGATATATACTAAACTTTTTGATCCATCATCATAAGTAATTTCAATATCTAATGGCATAGGAACCAAGCCAATTCTCTCAATTAAAATATTAATTGTTTTTCTTTTATGATTTATTAATGATAAAGAATAATCAATTCTATGAGTAGTTCCAATCCAATAATCTAAATACCAATCTAATTCAAGTCCACTTTCTTTCTCCATAATTCTAATAAAATCATATTTATCTGGATGTTTAAATTTCCATTCATTAAAATATCTCCTTAATCCTTTAAAAAGAATTTCTTCACTGATAATATAACCAAGCTGACTTAAAAAGATTGCTCCTTTAGTATATGATCCAACACCATACGCTCTATTAGAAGAGAAATGATCAGAGTGAGTTGAAAGAGGTTCCTCTAAATTATCATCAAGAAAATTAAAGTATCTTTCATAAGATTTTTCTAAAGGGTTTACCTCATTCAAATTATATATATCATTAAATAAATTAAACTGGGTAATATTCTGGGCAAATGAAGTAAATCCTTCATCCATCCATGCATAATAACTTTCGTTTGTACCTAATAACATTTGATACCAAGAATGTAAAGCTTCATGAAGAGTAACTGATAGCAAACTAGGGTATGACCTTTCTCCTGTAATTAAAGTTGCCATAGGGTACTCCATTCCACCATCTCCAGCCTGAATTACTGAGTATTTTTTATAAGGATATTTACCAAAATTTTTATTAAAATAAATAAAAGCATTTGCAGTTTCTTCCTGAAGCCTTTTCCAGTTCTTTGACATTTCATCACTTGATTCTTGATAATAAAAATGCAACTCTAGATCTTCAGAATCTACTTTAATAACATCATGTATATAGTCTGGGTCTGCAGCCCAAACAAAGTCATGAACATTTTGAGCTTTAAAATTCCAAATAAAACTATTTTCCTTTTCAATTTTATTTTCTAAATACCCAGTAGCACCAACTATATAATCCTTATCAATCTCTATAGTAACATTATAATCACCCCAAGGAGCATAAAACTCTCTAGCAATGTATGGATGAGCATGCCATCCTTGTCTATCATATTCAGCTATTTTAGGAAACCATTGAGCCATTGAGTAATCAATTCCTTCTTTATTATTTCTTCCACTTCTTCTTATCTGTTTTGGGACTTGGCTAAAATACTCTAGATAAAAAACTGTAGATTCATTAGGCTTAATTGACTTATTAAGTTCAATTTCTAGAACAGTACCTTGGATTTTATAAGTTAAATTTTTCCCGTCTTGCTGAACTTTTGAAAATTTATGAAAGCCTATTTCATTATCATCTAGGTTAAATATTCTGTCCATCACTCTTCTATCAGGATCAGGTAAAGACCTACTTCTAACATCCATCATACTTCCGGGCTGAAATGCATTAAAATAAAGATGGAAGAAAACTTTATTTAATGTATCTCTTGAATTATTAAAATATTTAAGAGTCTGAATTCCAGAAAATTGATGATTCTCATCATCAAATTTAATTTTTATATCATATTCAACTCTTTGCTGCCAAGAAGCATACGAATTATAATTTAACAAGCATAAAAGAAAAAATAAAAATGAATACGTCTTAGACATCAACATTAGCATATTTTGCATTTTTTTCAATGAACTCTCTTCTAGGAGCAACTTCATCTCCCATAAGTTTAGAAAATAACACATCAGCCTCTACCGCAGATTCAATTGTGACTTTATTAAGGAGCCTTTCTGCTGGATCCATAGTAGTTGTCCACAGTTGTTCTGGATTCATCTCTCCTAAACCCTTATACCTTTGAATATTTACTGATGATTCTTTTCCATCTTTTGCTAACTCTTTAACCAATTTATCTTTTTCGATTTCAGACCATACATATTCAGCTCTTTTACCTTTAGAAATCTGATATAATGGAGGAAGAGCAATATATAGGTATCCTTTATCAATCAATGGTCTCATATATCTAAAAAAGAAAGTAAGAACTAGAGTTCTTATATGACTACCATCTATATCAGCATCTGTCATTATAATTACTTTATGATATCTCAATTTTTCTAAATTTAACTCTTTTTCATCCTCCTCAGTTCCAAACCTTACTCCAAGAGCAGTAATGATATTCTTTATTTCATCATTATCATAAATTTTATGTTCTTGAGCTTTTTCAACGTTTAAAATTTTTCCTTTAAGTGGAAGTATTGCTTGGAAAGTTCTATCTCTACCCTGCTTAGCAGATCCTCCAGCTGAATCACCCTCAACAACATATAATTCACAAAGTGCAGGATCTTTTTCTGAACAGTCAGCTAGCTTACCTGGAAGGCCAGTTCCTGTTAATATATTTTTCCTTTGCACCATTTCCCTAGCTTTTCTAGCAGCATGTCTAGCTTGTGCTGCTAAAATAACTTTAGAAATAATTTGTTTAGCTTCTTTAGGGTTTTCTTCAAGGAAATTACCCAACATTTCTCCAACACAAACATCAACTGCACCCATCGCTTCAGAATTTCCAAGTTTTGTCTTTGTTTGTCCTTCAAATTGAGGCTCTGCAACCTTAATAGATATTACAGCAGTCAATCCTTCCCTGAAATCATCCCCAGAAATATCAATTTTAACTTTATCTAATTGACCAGATTTGTCAGCATACGATTTAAGAGTTCTAGTAAGAGCTCTTCTAAAGCCAGCTACATGAGTACCTCCTTCTATAGTATTAATATTATTTACATAAGAGACAACATTCTCAGAATATGAAAGGTTATATGACAATGCTACTTGAACTGGAACATTTTCTTTTTTACCTTCCATATAGATAGGATTAGGTATAAGTTTTTCTCTCGAACCCTCCAAGTAATTTACAAATTCAGTTAACCCCCCCTCAGAATAAAATCTTTCAGAAATAGGCTCATTATTTTCATCTAACTCCCTCTCATCTTTTAAGTCAATTTTAATACCTGCATTTAGAAAGGATAACTCTCTTAGTCTAGTAGCAACTGTATCATATTTATACTCTCTAGTTGTAAATATTTCTTTATCAGGAACAAAAGTTACAACCGTACCTTTTTCAGATGTTTTACCAATTTCCTTAACGTCCTCTACAGGAATTCCCTTCTCATATTGTTGTTCAAAAATTTTCCCTTCACGATATACTGTGGCTGTTAATTTTTCAGAAAGAGCGTTTACACATGATACACCAACACCGTGGAGACCCCCAGAGACTTTATATGTATCCTTATCAAATTTTCCACCAGCATGTAAAACAGTCATTACAACTTCTAATGCTGACTTTTTTTCTTTAGGATGAATACCGGTTGGGATTCCTCTCCCATTATCTTTTACAGTTATTGAGTTATCTTTATTTATTACAACTGATATAAGATCGCAATGACCAGCAAGAGCTTCATCAATTGAGTTATCTACAACTTCCCAAATAAGGTGATGAAGACCTTTGTTACTAACATCTCCAATGTACATTGCTGGCCTTTTTCTTACGGCCTCTAAGCCTTCTAAGACTTGAATATTACTTGCAGAATATTGATTTGTGTTTTTGGATTTTTCAGACATATTATAGATTGGTTTTTATATCATAAAATTAATCAAAAATTAGCATTTTTAATAGTATAAAAGCATATTAATTAGATTCTTTTTAAGTTATAAATTATTAATTTATGTGGCTGTTTAAGTTTTAAATATTACTTTTATATAAAAAAAAAGATGAGCAATTCTAATAACTTTAAATCTGTAGATTTTTACTTAATTGATGAACTTCTTTCAGAAGAGCAAAAGCTTATCCGTGAATCAATTAGAGATTTTGTTAATATTGAAATATCTCCAAATATTGAAAAGTGGTTTGAAGAAAATCATTTCCCTTTAGATATTGTAAAAAAAATGGGCAGTACAGGTATTTTTGGTCCAACAGTATCCCGAAAATATGGAGGAGGTGGCCTAGACAATATTTCTTATGGACTAATAATGCAAGAATTAGAAAGAGGTGACTCAGGAATGAGATCTACAGCTTCTGTTCAAAGTGCATTAGTAATGTTTCCTATAGAGGCATATGGATCTGAAGAACAAAAAAATAAATACTTACCCAAACTTGCGAGTGGTGAAATATTAGGTTGTTTTGGTCTGACTGAGCCTGATTTTGGATCAAACCCCGGAGGTATGATATCTAAACTAGAAGATAAAGGAGACCATTATCTTCTAAATGGATCAAAAATGTGGATTTCAAATTCACCTGCCGCAGATATTGCCGTTGTATGGGCTAAGGATGAAAATAAGAGAATAAAAGGTGTAATTGTTGAAAAAGATATGGAAGGGTTTTCAGCTCCTAAAACAGATGGGAAGTTATCTCTAAGATCAAGTCTAACAGGAGAATTAGTCTTTGACAATGTCAAAGTGCCAAAAGGAAACCTTCTTCCCAATAAAGATGGTTTAGGAGGTCCATTAGGTTGCCTTGACAAAGCAAGATATGGAATTTCATGGGGCGCTATAGGTGTTGCTATGGATTGTTATGATGCTGCAAAAAAATATTCTCTAGAGAGAAAACAATTTGATAAGCCAATAGCTTCCTTTCAATTAATACAAAAAAAGCTAGCAGAGATGCTTACAGAAATAACCAAAGCTCAACTACTCTGTTGGAGATTAGGAAAATTAATGGATGATGGAAATGCATCTTCTGCTCAAATCTCTTTAGCAAAAAGAAATAATGTTGATATGGCATTAAAAATTGCTAGAGAAGCAAGACAAATACATGGTGGGATGGGAATAACTAGTGATTATCCGATGATGAGACATATGATGAATCTTGAGTCTGTAATCACTTATGAAGGAACTCATGATATTCATCTGCTAATTTTGGGACATGAAATAACGGGAATTTCTGCTTTTTCTTAAAATGGAGGTGTCAGAAAGATTTATTCTAAATTCTTCAGGAAAAAAAATATTTTTTAGAGAATGGGAAATAAAAGGCCAACCTAAAAAAAATATTCTTATAATTCATGGTCTAGGTGAACACTCAGGTAGGTATAAAGAATTTGCTGAATTTTATATAAAAAAGGGAATTGGTGTGTACGCATTAGATCTTCAAGGGCACGGAAAAAGTGAGGGTAAAAGGGGGCACATTAAGTCATTTGAAGAATATTTAGATTCTATCGAAAATTTATTAATTTTTATTAGAAAAAAATTTTTAGATACTCCAATAATTTTATTTGGTCATAGCCTAGGCGGTTTAATTGGACTAAACTTTTTAATTGAGAGAGAAAGTAAGGAAATAGAATCAGCCGTAATATCATCTCCATGGATAGAAACTGCAATTAAAGTTCCTGAATACTTAATAATAATACAAAAAATTTTAAAAAGAGTTTTTCCAAGCTTAAGACTAAATAACAGGCTTATTTCTAATCACTTAAGTAAAAACAAAGACATAGTTTCTGAGTATGACAAAGATGAGTTAGTGCATAATAAAATATCACTTAAACTATATTCTGAAGTAATGAGATCAATAGATAATGTTAAAGAGAAGGCTTCAAGAATTAAAATTAAAACTCTTTTATATCATGGAAAAAGTGATAAAATAATTTCATCAAATGGGACGCTTAAAATTAGTAAACAATTAAAAAAACATAAAATAAAGCTTTACGAGAATGTATACCATGAGCCGCACAATGATCTAGAGAAAGAAGAAATTTATCAAGACATATTAGAGTTTATTAAGAAAATATAATTTCATATATTTATAAAAAACTTAAACAATGAGAAAATATAAACTATTATTATTTGCAATAATTTTTACAGCTTGTTCTAATAAAATTCAAGATGAAAATAAAAGTGAATGGGTATCACTTACTGATGGTAAAACTTTTGATAATTGGCACACATATCTTTCAGATTCTGTTGTTGGTTGGAAAATAGAAGATGGCGCTTACGTTTTAATACCCGGGGAAGGTTCTGGAAACAATGGACTCGTTTCAAACAAAGAATATGAGAGCTTTATATTGTCAGTAGAATGGAAAGTTGATGAAAAAGGAAATAGTGGCATTTTCTGGGCGGTTAATGAATCAAAAGAATATTCTGTGCCTTACCTAACAGCACCAGAAATACAAGTTATCGATGATGATCAATATGGAAGTGAAGACAAAAAAAATTATGTTCATATGAATGGTGCCTTATACGATATGGTAGCACCATCTAAACTACATGCAAATCCAACAGGTGAATGGAACAAATATGTAATTGAGATTAACTATAATAATAATGTTGGAAAAGTTAAACTTAATGATAAAGATGCTGTTGAATTTCCTCTTTCAGGAATGGAATGGGACAATCTAGTTAAAAATTCTAAGTTTAAAGATTGGGGTGGATTTGCAAAAACAAAATCTGGACCTATTGCATTCCAAGACCATGGCACTAAAGTATATTATAGGAACATTAAAATTAAAGAACTATGATTAAAAAAATTATTTATTTAATACCATTATTTTTTCTGTTTTCATTAACTACAAAAAATAAGAAATTTGATAGTTATATTGAAAAAGATCTTCCATATCTTAAAGCTTTATACATTGATATTCATCAAAATCCCGAAATATCATTGATGGAAAAGGAGACCTCAATTAAACTTGCTAATGAGTTAAGAAAAGTTGGGTTTGATGTTGAAGAAAATTTTGGGGGTTATGGAGTAGTGGGAATCTTAAAAAATGGAAAAGGGCCCACAATTTTGTATAGAACTGATATGGATGCCCTACCAATGGAAGAAAAAACAGATCTTCCTTATGCTAGTAATGTTATAACCAAAAATTTTGACGGGAATAATGTTGGGACAATGCACTCGTGTGGACATGATATGCATATGGCAGTTTGGACTGGGACAGCAAGGGCATTAGTTGAGAGAAAAGATGAATGGAATGGAACTATAATGATGATAGGTCAGCCAGCTGAAGAAATTGGAGCTGGAGCCGCAATGATGCTTAATGAAGGACTTTATGATAAGTTTCCTGTTCCAGATTATGGAATTGGCCTTCATTCCTCACCAATAATCCCATCAGGAAAAGTTGGGTTTGGTAAGGGATATATAATGGCTAATACTGAATCTGTAGATATAAAAGTATTCGGACAAGGTTCTCATGGCGCTGCTCCTCATATGTCAATTGATCCAATTGTAACAGCATCAGTAATTATAATGGAACTACAGACTATTGTAAGTAGAAATTTAAATCCTCTAGATGATGCGGTTATAACTGTTGGATCTATAAAAGGAGGAACAAAACACAATATAATTCCTGACGAAGTTGATTTACAACTAACAATTAGAACATACAAAGAAGAGGTAAGAAATTTAATTCATAAAAGAATTAAAGAAATATGCGATGGAATTGCAGCTTCTATGGGATTAGATAAATCTAGATACCCTAAAGTTATTTTGCCAGAAAGTTTTACCCCTGCTAATTATAATGATGAAGAACTTGTTGATCTAATGACTAGTGTTTCGAATTCAATAATTGGAAAAGAAAATGTTGTTGTTTCAGAGCCACAAATGGTTGGAGAAGATTTTGCAAGATATGGAAGTACTGAAGAAGATATTCCTACAGTTATGTACTGGTTAGGTACAGTTCCTAAAGAAAGAATGGACAAGTATAATTTAGGAGAATATGCTCTACCTGCTCTCCACTCACCTTATTACTATCCTGATATCGAAAATTCTATTAGCACTGGAGTTAAGGTAAGCACAGAATCTTTAATTAAACTATTTAATAACTAAATGTTTTTTCTCTATCAGAGAATGAAAATATATGTGATTTACTTTGTTTTTCAACATTGATAAACACAACATTCTTTTGAATTTTATATACCTCAAATAATATGTTATTAATAATGTTTATTTCATTAAAATCTTTCTTGAAATCAAAAGAACATGATATTTCAACTAAATCATTTATAAGATTATACTTGAACTCAGAAAGTTTAATTTTAGAATTATCTATTCTTAATTCAAATTTATTTTGGATATAAGTATCAATTTGACTTGATGCATTTTGGAGTTTTATAATATTATCAATTGATATTGATTTATTATAAAATAACCTTAAATCATCTTCAAGGTCATCTCTGAAAATTTTAATATTTACTTCCGCAGTATCATTAATTATAATTATTTTGGAACTACTTATATAAATTGGATGAATTAGAAATAAAAAAAATATAAGAAAATTGTTCATGATATTTTAAGATAATAAGAATGTATTATAATTAATTTTTTATTAGAAAAATATTTTCACTAATATTGAAACAATTAAACCATAATGAATATTAACTCAGAATTTGTTTCAGAAAATACTTATGATGCAATTGTTGTAGGCACGGGAATAAGTGGAGGATGGGCCGCAAAAGAACTTACTGAAGGTGGTTTAAAGACATTGGTTTTAGAAAGAGGAAGAGATGTCAAACATGTAAAAGATTACCCTACAATGAACAAACATTCTTGGGAGCTTCCTTACAGAGATCAATTAACAGCTAAAGAAAGAAAAGATTATCCAGTTCAACTAAGGACAGGATACACTGTCAAACAATCAACTAAGCACTGGTGGGTAAAAGATACAGAACAACCATATACAGAAAAAAAAGGTTCATTTGATTGGATTAGGGGCTATCATGTTGGAGGGCGGTCTTTGTTGTGGGGCAGACAAGTATATCGATGGAGCAAATTAGATTTTGAAGCTAATGCAAAAGATGGAATTGGAATTGACTGGCCAATAAGATATAAGGATATTGAAAAGTGGTATGACCATGTTGAAAATTTTATTGGAGTAAGTGGAATGAAAGAGGGGCTTTCTCAGCTCCCAGATTCAAAATTTCTACCTCCTATGGAAATGAATTGTGTTGAAAAAGACTTTAGAAAAACTTTACTTGATAAATTCGGAAGAACATATACGATAGGTAGAGTTGCTCATGTAACAAAATCACATAATGGTAGAGGTCCTTGTCAAAGTAGAAATCTTTGTATTAGAGGATGTCCATACGGTGCTTATTTCAGTTCTAACTCATCAACTCTTCCTGCTGCTGAAGCAACTGGAAATATGACTTTGAGACCAAATTCAATTGTCCATTCAATAATATATGATGATAAAAATGAAAAAGCCACAGGAGTAAGGGTAATAGATTCAGAGACATTAGAGATGAAAGAATATTATTCAAAAATAATTTTTCTTAATGCCTCAACTGTAAATTCAACTTCTATCATGCTTAATTCAAAATCAAATAGATTTCAAAACGGTTTTGGAAATGATTCTGGTGAATTAGGTCATAATATGATGGATCATCATTTTAAAGCTGGAGCAAGAGCAAAAATGGAAGGCTATGATGACAAATATTATTATGGAAATAGACCAAATAGTGGTTATTTAGCAAGATTTAGAAATTTAGATAAAAATGACATGGATTTCCTTAGAGGGTATGGATACCAAGGAGGAGCAAGTAGAACTGGATGGTATAGGGCTGCAGAAGAAGGGTTAGTAGGTCAAGACCTCCTAGATACCGCTTCTGAACCCGGAGGATGGAATATGAATTTACTTGCCTTCGGTGAAATTTTGCCTTATTATGAAAATAAGATGTATTTAGATAATAATAAATTAGATAAGTGGGAAATGCCAACTATTGTCTTTGAGACAGAGATAAAAGAAAATGAAATTCGGATGAGAGAAGATATGAAAAATTCAGCAGCAGAAATGCTTGATTCATGTGGATTTAAAAATGTAGAACCGTATGACAACAGATACGATATGGGCAATGGAATTCATGAAATGGGGACAGCGAGAATGGGAAAAGATCCAAAAACATCAATTTTAAATAAATGGAACCAAGTGCACTCTGCAAAAAATGTTTTTGTAACAGATGGATCATGTATGACCTCATCAAGTTGTGTTAATCCGTCTATTACCTATATGGCATTAACTGCAAGAGCTGCAAATTATGCAATTAGTGAATTAAAAAAGAGAAACCTATAATGAGAAGAAGAGACGCATTTAAAAACATTTCATTATTTGTATCAGGTTCATTAATAGTACCTTCTACCCTACTTAATTCTTGTAGCCCATCAGCTAAAGAATTAAACTGGAAACCAAAATATTTAAATAATTCGCAAGCATTTTTTTTAAATGAAATATCTAATGCTATAATTCCAAACACAGAATATCCAGGAGCAATTGCTGTTGGGGTTCCTGCTGAAATTGAGGAATATGTTTTTAATGTTCTTGAAGAAGATGATATTTTAAATTTCAGAAATGATTTAAAAAAACTTGATGAATACTTAAACTCTAATAATCTTCCTAAATCATTTTATGATTCAAATATTAAAGAAAAGACCGATATGTTAAATTCAATTCAAATAGAATCTGAATCTGAAATAGGAAATATATACTTAAAAATAAAATCATCTGTAGCAACTTCATATTTTAAGTCTGAAATTGGTGCAACTCAAGTTCTAAAATATAATGGACCATCAGTTGTCCTAGGTCAATACAAAGGTTGCGTTCCTTTTAGTGAAGTAGGTAAAACTTGGGCAATATAATTTAAAATTATTATGAATTCTGAATTAAAATCACCTGTTGAAAATTTTATAAAGTGGGAAACTAATAAAGGAAATGAAACATTTTTAATCCAACCAATCAACGGTAAAAATCATGAATTTTCATGGGAAAGAGTTGGAATTGAAGCAAGAAAAATTTGTAGTTATATTAAGAGTTTTAATTTTCCTAAAAATTCAAAAATCGCGATTCTATCTAAAAATTGCGCACATTGGATAATTACTGACTTAGCAATAATGATGAGTGGAAATATCTCAGTTCCTATATACGCTAACGTGAACGGAAAAACGGCAAAGTATATTTTAGAACATAGCGAATCTAAAATGTTATTTATAGGAAAGCTAGAAGAGTCTGATTGGGATCAAATTGAAAATCATATTCCAAAAGAAATAGTTAAAATTGACTTTGGGCAATATGATCTAAAATGTGATTTTAAAAAATGGGATGAAATTATTTCAAAACATGATCCTATTGATAAAATTCATAATATTAATTTAGATGATATAATCACCATTATTTATACATCTGGCACAACTGGAATTCCAAAAGGAGTAGTTTTAAAATATAAAGCAGCAGCTACTGCTACAAAAAATTTACATTTACTTTTCCCATTAAATGAAAATGATAGGTTTATTTCTTATCTCCCTCTTTCTCATATTGCTGAAAGAGCATTAGTTGAGCATGGTGGTATACTATCTGGTGGTAAAATATTTTTTGTTGAAAGCCTTGATACATTTGTAAATAATTTAAAAGACTGTAAACCCACAATATTTTTTGGAGTGCCAAGAATTTACACAAAATTCATGACAAAAATATTATCTATTTTTCCTCAGTCAGCTATAAACTTTATTATGGGAACACCTCTACTTAATAATATATTCTCATTTGTAATTAGGAAATCATTAGGTTTAAATAAATCTAGAATATGTATTACTGGAGCGGCATCAATACCTATTTCAACTTTAAAATGGTTTGATAGATTTAAAATTAAAATTTATGAGGCATATGGAATGTCAGAGAACTCGGCATGCTCACACGGAAATTATCCTGGAAATATTAAGTTTGGTTCAGTTGGGAAAGCAATGCCAGACACAGACATAAAAATTACTGATAAAGGAGAAATAATCATGAAAAATGACTGTATTATGCAAGGTTATTATAAAGAGGAAAAGCTTACTAATCAAACAATTAAAAAAGGATATCTACATACTGGTGATAAGGGTACAATAGATGATGATGGTTATCTAACAATTACCGGAAGAATAAAAGATATCTTTAAGACTGCTAAAGGAAAATATGTCGCTCCAAATCCAATTGAGATGAAGCTGAGTAAAAATAATCTCATAGAACAAGTATGTGTTGTTGGTGAAAGTTTAAGTCAACCAATAGCACTTGTTGTAATGAATGAAACTAAAAAAATAGCTGACGAGATAAAAAGTAATTTTGAAGCATTAATTGATTCAATAAAT
>Ga0315316_10001871_pt1 | contig 14962 bp, 11 predicted proteins | sample M160m3416metaG_FD_203702 | JGI IMG/M metagenome (GOLD analysis project Ga0315316, IMG submission 203702) | Ammonia-oxidizing marine archaeal communities from Monterey Bay, California, United States - M1 60m 3416 | ecosystem: Environmental > Aquatic > Marine > Intertidal zone | place: USA...
GATTGATAAAGCCCAACAACATCATCTTGTAACTGACCAAGTTCATGCAAAATCCATTTATCTAGTTCAAGCAGATTATTCAGATCAATTGAATCTTTTTTTGTATCAAAATCATTAATATTTCCTAATAGAAACCTAAATGTATTTCTAATTCTTCTGTATTGGTCTGAAACTCTTTTAAATATCTCATCTGAGGCAACCATTTCACTTCTAAAATCAGTTGAAGCAATCCATAACCTTAAAATATCAGCTCCCAAGGTATCCCAAATTTTTTGAGGTGAAATTGTATTACCAAGTGATTTAGATTGTTTTCTGCCCTCATCATCTACTACAAACCCATGAGTTAAAACAGAGCGATAAGGGGCCATTCCGTTAGTAGCAATCCCAGTCAATAAAGATGACTGAAACCAGCCCCTATGTTGATCTGATCCCTCTAAATAAAGATCTGCAACTACGTCTGCACCATATAACTTATCCAAAACACACATATGGGTTACACCTGAATCAAACCAAACATCCAAAGTATCATGGACTTTTGAATAAGACTCAGCATCATCAATCAATGTATCCAGCTTTAGATTATCCCAGCCCTCAATCCCTTCTTTCTCTATCACATCTGCAATTTGATTAAAAAGAAGATTTTGCTTTGGATGGATTTCACCAGTTTGGTTGTGAATAATTAAAGTAATTGGAACACCCCAATTTCTTTGCCTTGAAATACACCAATCGGGACGGTCCTCAAGCATTGATAGAATCCTTTCTTCTCCCCAGCTTGGTTCCCAATTCACATCTTTAATAGCATTAATTGCTCCATCGCTAAGACCAGATTTTTTCATAGAAATGAACCATTGTGGCGTTGACATGAATATGACTGGTGTTTTATGCCTCCAACAGTGGGGATATGAATGATCATATTGTTTATGAGCCAGCAATGCCTGACTCTCTTCTAACAAATCGATCACTACAGGATCCCCCTTTTTAGTGCTTAGCCCGCTTAAGGGCCCATAGTCCTCTTTAAAAAGCCCACGGTTATCTAAAGCTTTTACTGATTCAAGACCGTGCTTTATACAGATGAAGTAATCATCCAACCCATGCGCTGGTGCAGTATGAACGCATCCAGTTCCACTCTCTGTAGTAACATGATCTCCATGTAAAAGTTTTGATTCTCTTTTATACAAAGGATGGGCCATTGAGATATTTGTAATATCTTTTCCTTGAGCAGATCCGAGAATTTCAAGGCTCAAACCCCATCTTTCTGAGCATGCTTCTAAAAGATCTTTTGCAATTATAAAATATTCACTTTTTCCTTTTGCCAAAACATATTCAATATCTGCATTAATACAGACAGCTACATTTGATGGAATCGTCCACGGTGTTGTGGTCCATATAACAAAATAAATCTCTTCAATTCTTTCCATTTGGAATGATGAACAAAGCGAATCTATGGACTGAGACAAAACCTTGAATTTAACATCAATTGAATGAGAGCTTTTGTCCATATACTCTACCTCAGCCTCTGCTAATGCAGATCTACAGTCCATACAAAAATGCACAGGCTTCTCACCTTTTTCTAAATGCCCATTAGCAATAATCCTACCTAATGCCCGAACAGTATCAGCCTCAAAACTTTTATTTAATGAGAGGTATGGATTTTCCCAGTCTCCTAAAACGCCCAAGCGAATAAAATCCTCTCTTTGCTTATCAACTTGAGTTTGTGCATATTCTCGACAAGCATTGATAAATAATTTTTTATCTCTGACAAGATCGCTGCCTTTGCCATGCTTCTTTTCAACATTTAGTTCAATAGGCAAGCCATGGCAATCCCAACCTGGAACATATGGAGCATCTTTTCCTATAATACTTTGAAATTTAATTGTGATGTCTTTAAGCGTTTTGTTTACTGCATGGCCCAAATGAATATCTCCATTTGCATATGGAGGCCCATCATGAAGAATAAACTGCTCTTTGCCATAATTCTGCTCTCTTATTTTTTGATAGAGATTGATGGAGTGCCAAAATTCAAGAATCTCTGGTTCTTTTCTTGGCAAGCCGGCTTTCATGGCTAGATCAGTTTGAGGGAGATTTAGGGTATCCCGATATTCTTTACTCATAGAGAATTATTCCAGTATTAGTTTAGCTTGAGATATATCTAGAAGAATTTGTTCTTTTAAAAAATCAATGTTATCAAATTTCTTCTCATCACGAAGTTTATTTGTGAATTCTACAGTCAATCTTTGTCCATAAATAGACTCATTAAAATTAAATAAATGGATTTCAAGAACAGGCTTGGAACCATCTACAGTTGGTCTGATTCCCATGTTTGCAATTCCATTCAATAACTTTTCTCCTAATAAACATTTCACTGCATAGACGCCCGCAATTGGAAGTCTCTGCTTTGGTATCCAAAGATTTGCAGTGGGCACACCTATTGTTCTGCCCAGTTGTTGTCCATACACTACTTTCCCTGAAAATGTGTAAGGCCGCCCTAACAATCTCTTAGCTAGCTGAAAATCGCTTTTCAATAAAGCTTCTCTTATTCTTGTAGAGCTCACCCTAGATCCATCCAATAAAACTGTTTCGTTGGCAATGACCTCTGAGCCATTACTTTTACCCCAATTTTTTAGCAGCTCAAAATCACCTGCTCGTTGTGCTCCAAATCTAAAATCGTCCCCAATGATTAAATGCTTTAATTTCAGCTGAGCCAAGACTTCATCAAGAAAAGTCTGCGGGGTCATTGTTTTGAGAGATTTGTTGAATTGAAGAAAAAAAGCAAAGTCTATTCCAAAATTTTTTAAGAGCTTTACTTTTTCTCTCCATGGACAGATCCTTGGAGGTGGCGAAGATTTTAAATCTTTAGCTGCAAAATACTCTGAAGCATGAGGCTCTGTAAAAAAAACTAAAGATGCGCTTGAGCTTTCTTGAGCTTTATCTTTTACCTGCTGAAGGATTGCTTGATGCCCTAAATGCAATCCATCGAAATTACCAATGGTTCCACTCATAAACTGATTAGGAAACTTCTTATGAAAAGTTTCTATATTTCCTATTCCTCTAATTAAGTACATTATTTAAAATCAGCTGGCCTGACTCCCATTAAAAAACTTGCTCCAAAATAAATTGTCAAAGAGCCAATGACAGCAGCAGTAAGATAAAACAACCTTTGAGCTTGGGTAAATAGTTCAAAGTTAAAATATTGATTAAAAAGTGTCAAAAAAGATATCAAGGCAATGCTGGCTATCAACACCTTAAAAGAGAAAATGCTTAAAATTCCAGAAAACGAAATCAATCCATCTTTTTTTAAAATAAGGCTTAAAATCATTACACTTACTATTGCAGAAATAGAACTTGCGATTGCTAAACCTAGATGACCAAATTCAAAATAAAATGCTAATAGATAGTTCAGACTTATATTAATCAATAAACTTAAAAATGCTATCAACATAGGAGTCTTTGTATTTTGCCTAGAAAAAAATGCTGGTACTAAAACTTTCATGGCCATAAAAAAGGGTAATCCAAATGCGAAACCTATTAAGCTTAAACTGGCCTGTTGAACATCCACCCATAAAAAAGCCCCTCTTTGAAAAATAGTAGCTAGCAATGGAGACGCAAATAAAATTAATCCAATCAATGACGGGATTGCTAAGAAAAAAATTAACTTAAACGCATGCTCAAGTTGCTCAGTAAAAGCTTGGGTTTCTTTTTTTGCATAAGCTTTTGATAGGCTGGGCAAGAGAACCGTCCCAATAGCAATGGCAAATATTCCCATTGGAAATTGTATTAATCTATCTGATACATATAGCCACGTTGGACTTCCGGTGATTAATAATGATGCAAAAATAGTATCAATTAATAGGTTAATTTGAGCTACGCCTCCTGCAACAATGGCAGGAAGAATTAGAATAAAGAATTTTTTGACACCAGAGTTTTGAATATCAATTTTTGGTACAGGAATTTTTTTAATAGTTGCTAGAGGTGCTATCTGGAAAAGTAATTGCAGAAATCCTGCTAGAAGAACCCCCCAAGCAAGAGCCATCACAGGTATTTCTATTTTAGGAGCAACTAGCCATGCTGAACCAATTAGGCTTAAATTAAAAATTAAAGGGGTTACTGCTGGGATAGAAAATTTATTGTGAGAATTTTGTATGCCCGCTGCAAAAGCAACAAGAGAAATCAATGCAAGATAAGGGAACATAATTCGCAGAAGACTGACAGCTAAATCCTGTTTTTGTATATCAAAATAAAAGCCTGGAGCAAAGATTAAAATAAATATTGGTGCAAACAATAAAGCTAAAGCGGTAAATATAAAGAGTATTGAGAGCAAAATACCAAATAAAGCATTTAAAAAGTCTTGACTACCTATATCGTCTTTACTAGCTATATACTCAGAATATATTGGAATAAAAGCTTGGCTGAATGCTCCTTCAGCAAAAAACTTTCTAAAAACATTTGGGATTTTTAGAACAACTACAAAAATGTCATGAAAAATACTTGCTCCAAGAAGATTGGTAGTAAAGATATCTCTAATTAAACCAGCTACCCTCGAGACAAATGTCCAGCCACCCACTTTAATGGTTGAAAAAATATTTAATTGAGAAGCAGTTTTGTCGGTCACTTACTTTGAAGGTGTTTCTTTTTCAAAATCTAAAGCAGCTGAATTAACACAATACCTCAAACCTGTTGGTTGAGGGCCATCTGTAAAAACATGGCCAAGATGCGCATCACACTTTGAACATCTAATCTCAGTTCTGACTCTTGAGAGAGAATAATCCTCTAATTCATTAATTTTATCGTTATTAGCAGCTTGATAAAAACTAGGCCATCCACAGCCTGCATCAAATTTTGTTTCAGATTTAAAAAGCGTCTCACCACAGCAAATACAAGTGTATACCCCGTCCTCAACGTGATTCCAATACTGACCAGTGAATGGTCGCTCTGTACCACTTTCCTGAGTAACATAATAAGACTCGGGTGAAAGTTCTTTTTGTAGCTCCTCTCTTGATTTATTAGGCATATGTTTAATAAGAATTTTTGTTGCTATAAGTATAATCCATACAAGCGTTTTCTAAACTAAGATTTAATTTCCCAATTTCTCACCCAATATATAAAAATAGTATCTATGAGGGCTATTAAGACCTTAATAACGTATTTTGCCAGAGAGATAGCAAAGGCTTGGCTGAATGTTAAATCTGTTGCAAGAACCCAGGTAAATTGATATATCAAGGTATCTAATAGTTGGGATGCCATGGTGGAAAGATTGTTTCGAAGCCATAGTTTTTTTCCATTCGTTAAGTTTTTTAAATAATGGAAAAACCATACGTCAAATCTTTGACTAACAAGGTATGCAGTTAAAGAGCCAATAATAAAAATAGGTGAATAGTACGCCAGAACTGAAATAGCATCATGGACTTCTGCCGCCGATCCAGTTAAATCAGAGGGCAGAAACTTTGTGCTAAGCACCAAGGTCAGCATTACTGCTATGTTTGCAACAAATCCAAGCATTACTGCTCGATTAGCTTCATCCTTCCCAAATTTCTCGTTCAAAAGATCTGTGGCAAAGTAAATGCCTGAATATAAAATTGCCCCCATGCTGACATTAAACTGCATTCCAAATAGAGTTAATTCGCTAACTTTTCCGCCTTGAAGGTTACCGAGAACTATTCCAAGGATTACAGCACAATACAAACCATACTTACCAAAGAATCTATAGAGAAAGATAGCCAATGATAAATCGTAGAAAACAACCAATAACCATAAAGTTTCTTGATTTAAATTGCTAAACAGGCTGTCCATTTGGGAGTCATTATTACATAGAAATTTATATTATTAGGTTACATTAATCGTTTACGAAAGTTAGAATTATTAGATTAATAAATATACAAGAGAGATAAATGAGTGAATTAGGTTTTTATAGATTTGCGAATTCGCACCCAGATGAAATTGCTATAGTTGAACCATCTGAAAAGATTTGGACAAGAGGTGAACTATTAGCAAAAACTAACCAATTAACGCATGCATTAAGAGAATTTGGGGTTAAGAGTGGCGATGTGGTGGCAACTGTTTTACCCAACTCAGTTGAATACTACATAGCTTATTTGGCTTGCGCACAATCTGGTTTTTATATGGTACCAATTAATTGGCATCTAGCCGGACCAGAAATAGCATATATTCTTGAAGATTCAGGAGCGAAAGCATTCATTGCGTCTGGTGAAGTGCCTGCCATGGAAGAGGCTTGTCAAAAAGCAGTTTCAGCTATTAATTTTCCAGAGCAAGGATGTATAAGTACAACCCAAATGAGTGGCTTTACTCACATAGATGAATTTATAAGCTCGCAACCAATTACTAACCCAGAAGAAAGAACTGCAGGTCAAGTTATGAACTATACATCTGGTACAACAGGAAAACCTAAAGGTGTAAAACGTGCATTAATTCCTGGAGATCCTGATGATGTTTTAAGCATGTTTGCAATGATACTTAGCTTCTTTGAAATTCAACCGCAAGAAAAGAATGTTCACATAGTTGGATCGCCTCTATATCACACTGCTGTCTTGGTTCACTCCACGGCAGCATTACATTACGGGCATTCTGTTGTGTTGATGGAAAAATTTGATGCGGAGCAAATGCTTTACCTTATTGATAAATATAAAGTTACAACAAGTCATATGGTTCCAACTCAATTTCATAGATTGTTGCAGCTTCCCGATGAAATAAGAGCAAAATACGATTGCTCATCAACTCGGGCAATGATTCATGCTGCTGCACCCTGCCCAATTCATACCAAGCAAGCAATGATTGAATGGTGGGGAAATTCCATATGGGAATATTATGCTGCCACAGAGGGCGGCGGAACAGTTGTCGATGCTAGCTCATGGTCTCAGTTTCCTGGGACTGTTGGCAAAGCATGGCCAGGCGCAGAAATAAAAATTATTAACGATGATGAAACCGAAGCCTCGCCAAATAATCAAGGTACAGTCTTCATGAAACTTGGTGAAGCAACAAAATTTGAGTACAAAGGTGATCAAGCAAAAACAAAAAAAGAGAGACTGATTTTAGATGATCAGGTTTATTTTACAGTTGGTGATATAGGGTATTTGAATGAAGAAGGGTATTTATTTTTATGTGATAGAAAGATAGATATGATTATTTCAGGTGGAGCCAATATATACCCAGCTGAGATTGAGAGTGCATTTCTCATGCACCCTGCTGTTGCAGATGTTGCAGTATTTGGAATTCCCAATGAAGAATGGGGGGAAGAAGTGAAAGCAGTTATAGAACTTAACAAGAATCATCACTCTTCAGATGAGTTGCTTGCTGAATTAATGAAGTTTGCTCAGGAAAATCTTGCAAAAATGAAGCTTCCGAGAAGCATAGATTTTATTAAAAAACTTCCCAGAGATGAGAATGGCAAGCTTTATAAAAGAAGGTTAAGGGATCCCTACTGGGAAAATCATTCCGCAAACGTCTAATGGAATTTAATGCTGCTGACATATTTGAAGGAGTTGTAGACAGGATTCCTGATAGAGAAGCAGTTGTTCTGGGGTCTACTCGTTTAACTTATCAAGAGCTAGATGCGAGAACTAATAAAGCAGCAAATGCCTTAAAAAAACTAGGGATAAAAAAAGGTAGTCATATAGGAATTTATGCTTTTAATTGCATAGAGTGGCTAGAGGTCATGCTCGGGGCATATAAATTATGCGCTATTCCCATAAATATTAACTATAGATATGTTGAAGAGGAGCTCAAATATCTAATTGATAATGCTGATATGGAAGCTGTTTTTTATCACAAACAGTTTGGTACTAAACTCAATAATATTAAAAATGATCTTCCTGTATTGAAAGATTTTATTTCTATTAATGATGGTTCCGATTCTGGAGACGTAATTGAAGGAAGTTACGATTTTGAAGCTTTGATTTCAAATGAAGATAGCTCTAGGTTAAGTGTTGAAAGATCAGGTGATGATAAATACATACTCTATACAGGCGGTACCACTGGAATGCCAAAGGGCGTGGTATGGCGCATGGAAGATGTCTTAATGACTCTTGGAGGAGGCATAGATGCGGTAACAGGAGAAAAGTATCCTACGCCCGAGGCCTTTGCAGATAAATGCTTGCAAGAGCAAACAACTGCTCTTGCGTTAGCTCCATTGATGCATGGCGCTGCTCAATGGCAATCTTTTAATGCTTTCTTTTCAGGATGGAAATTTATTATTAATGATCAAATATCATTTGATGCGGATTATATTTGGGAAATTATTGCTAAAGAAAAAGTAATGAATCTAACTATCACAGGTGATGCTATGGGAAGGCCGCTTTGTGACGCACTTCCCTCTGCATTGGAGAAAGGTTTAGATTTATCATCATTATTTGTACTGGCAAGCACTGCCTCTGTTTTTAGCGCCTCCATCAAAGATACCATCCTGGAATATCTTCCTAATCTTTTTCTTATAGATGCTGTTGGATCTTCTGAAACTGGAGCAACAGGTGTGAATATTCATACAAAGGATGGAAAATTAAAAGACTCTGGCGGGGGCCCAAAATTTACAAAACCTAATTTTAGTGAAATTTTAAATCTTGAGACTTTAGAAATAATTCAACCTAGTGACACAGAAACAATTGGGTATTTGGCAAGGAAAGGTCATGTGCCCGTTGCCTATTATAAAGATAAAGAAAAATCTGAAAAAACTTTTATTGAGGTTAGTGGTGAGAGGTATTCAATACCTGGAGATATGGCTAAATATGAAAAAGATGGTCAAATGACCTTGTTGGGCAGAGGAAGTGTTTCAATTAATTCTGGTGGAGAAAAAATATTCCCTGAAGAAGTTGAAATGGCTCTTAAAGCACATCCAAATATTTTTGATTGCCTCGTTGTTGGAGTGAAGGATGAAACATGGGGACAAAAAGTAGTTGCTGTAATTCAAAGAAGAGAAATAGTTGATCTATCTGTTGAAGAAATAAAAGAAAGTGCCTCAAAATATATCGCCAGTTACAAAATGCCAAAAGAAATAGTTTTTTCCGATTTAATAGAAAGAGCTCCATCAGGCAAGCCTAATTATCAATGGGCTCAAAACCTTGCAAACTCAAAACTAAAGATAAAATAAATATGCGAATAGAAACTTATATACCTGGTTTATCAAAAAATACAGTTGAGATAGTGAAGCATGCTGAATCTCTTGGTTATGATGCGCTAGTTTCTGGAGAGTTAAATAACGAACCTTTTCTTCCCGTCCTGCTTGGATTAGAGCATTCAAAGAAAATGATCGTAAGGACTGGATTAGCTATAGCTTTTCCAAGAAGTCCAATGACTGTTGCAAACATGGGCTGGGACCTCCAATCATTTAGCGACGGTCGTTTCCAACTTGGCTTAGGCACCCAGGTCAAAGGTCATAATGAAAGAAGGTTCAGTGTGCCCTGGTCTCCTCCTGCGCCAAGAATGCGTGAGTATATCCTTGCCGTCAAAGCAATTTGGCATACATGGAAAACTGGAGAAAAACTAGACTTTCAAGGTGAGCACTATACTCACACTCTCATGACTCCAATGTTTACACCTCCTCCAATGGATTGTGATGTGCCTCCTATTTATGTTTCCGGACTTGGGCCTGGGATGGCAAGAGTTGCCGGCGAAGTAGCTGATGGATTATTGCTTCATCCTATGTGCTCTCCAAAATATATCAATGACATTATTTTGCCAGCAGTGATTGAAGGTGCAAAAAAATCCGGTAGAGATCCCAAAGAATGTGAATTACTTTGGGGTGGATTTATTGCCACTGGTGAAACAGAGGAAGATCTTAAAACAGCTAAGAGAAATGTTGCTGCAAGGATAAGTTTTTATGCATCAACAAGAACCTATAGACCTGCTCTAGATTTTCATGGCTGGGGAGATATCAATGAAGCTTTGCATAAATTATCTGTAGAAGGAAAATGGGAAGAAATGTTTGCTTTAGTCACGGATGATATGGTTGAAACGTTAGGATTCTGTGGTACTGGCGAAGAAGTAGCTAACAGCTTGAAGGATGACCTTGGTCCAATCTGCAGTGCAGCAATGTGGAATGAAGTCGAACATTTAGGTACTGATCATTCAAAAGATGAGCATGTAAGTCATTTGATTCAAATTGCAAAAGGATAAATGGCTTCTATAAAACCTCATGCCTATGCTGAGCTTCCTGAAGAATTTTATAACCTACAAAACTGGCAGGGCTTTGATAATCCATTGCTCGTCATTGAAAATGCACCACTAAAACAAGAATTAGGCTTTGAAAAAATTGAGCAACAAGAACTTTTAGATATTTTTAACGGCTTGTCATCAATTGAAAATCTAAAGCCCTTATCAATGGCTTATGCTGGTCATCAATTTGGGCAATATGTAGAACAATTAGGAGATGGCAGAGGATTATTGCTTGGGGAAATAGAGTCATCAGAAGGTTTGATCGATATTCATCTCAAGGGTGCCGGCAAAACTCCCTACTCTAGATTTGGAGATGGGCGAGCTGTTTTAAGATCTGTTATCAGAGAGTATTTATGCGGCGAGGCAATAAATGCATTATCGATCCCAACTTCAAGAGCTTTAATGATTATTGGTAGTGATGAAATGGTCATCAGGGAAAAAAGTGAAACAGCAGCAATGCTTGCAAGAACAGCCAAAACACACGTTAGATTTGGTAATTTTGAATACTTTCATTACAACAATAAACCTGAGTATGTAAAAGTTTTGGCTGACTTTTGTATAAATAACTATCCTTCTTACTTTTCAAGAACAAAAAATATATACGAAGAATTCTTTAAATCAGTTGTTGAACAAACAGCCTGCATGATAGCTCAGTGGCAAGCCTGCGGCTTTAGCCATGGTGTTATGAATACTGACAATATGAGTATTTTAGGAGAGACATTTGATTATGGTCCTTATGGATTTATGGAGGACTACTTCCCTAGTTATATCTGTAATCACTCTGATCATCAAGGAAGATATGCATTTAAGAACCAGCCATATATAGGATTGTGGAACTGTTCTGCCCTTGGTCATGCATTATCCTCATTAATTTCTGAGGAAAGCCAGGGGGAGATTTTGAAGACATATGAGTCAATATTTCAAAATAAATTGGCTGAGTTGTACCGAAAAAAACTTGGATTTACAAAATTACGCAATGATGATGCTCTATTAATTCAAGGTTTGTTAGATATCATGGAATCTGAAAAACTTGATTATACAAACACATTTAGAAATCTTACTCAGGCTGTAACTGAAGTTAAAACAAATGAACTAGATTCAGATGTTGCAATGTCTTGGATCAAATCCTTTCAAGAACGTCATAGCAAAGAGTCCATATCTATACCTGAAAAACTGTTACTTATGAATGCAAATAATCCAAAATATATTCTAAGAAATTATATGGCACAAGAAGCTATAGAAGCAGCTGAAAATTCAGATTTCTCAGCGCTTGAAACATTGATTGAAGTAATTTCATCTCCATATGATGGGCTCAAGAAATTTGAACATTTTTCTAACAGATCGCCAGATTGGGCAAAGGATTTAGAAATTTCATGCTCTTCTTAATTTATTAAAAAAATTCACGTCTATCTCTCCCTCTAGTTTGCTCATACCTTCAAATGAATAGAAATTAAAATCGTGTCTTGGTGGATGATTTGCTCTTTGCAATCTGAAGCCTTTGTCTAAATCTCTACTTGGCAAGCTTTTGAAGGCATCTGAAATTAATTTTAAGTCTAATTCTTGATGAAAAAGGGAGACCGGGAATGATATTTCTCGCATATCTTTAACTATATTTTTTAGCCCATATGGCCAATCTGCAAATTTCTTAGATTGCGCCGAATTAGGCTTTAGGCATTCAAATGTTTTGGCGCAGTCTGCAGCAATAATTTTACTGCCATTCAACTTTCCTTCTATGCTATAGCCTGCGATATGAGGTGTTGCAATATAGGATTTTTTTATTATTTTTGCACTTGGAGTAGGCTCATTAATCCAAACATCAGAAATATAAATCAGGTCATCCGATTGAAGAATTAAAGCTTCGGATATTATCTCCCCTCTTGATGTGTTAATAAGAATTTTTTTTGAAACTTGCTTGGTATGAGATTCATTGATTAGATTAGATGTTGGATGTTTGCCTTTTTCAGACAAAGGGACATGAATGGTAATTAAATCACATTCAAGCACTCTATCTAAATCTACTAATTCAGGATGTGACAGAAATGGATCACATGCATAAACCTCAAAGTTCAAGGCTTTAAGAATTTTATATAGCCTTCTTCCAATATTGCCATAGCCTACTATTCCAATACTTTTCTTGATGTTAAACAAATTGTCCTTTATCAACTCTCCAATTGCAGCCATTACATAATGAATAACGCTAAAAGCATTGCATCCAGGAGCGTGAGACCAAAAAATATTTTGACTATCTAAATAATTAATATCTAAGTGATTAATTCCTGCAGTTGCAGAAGCGACATAGCTAATCCTAGTGCCCTCGCACAGCCTCTGATTGACAAAAAGAGTAGAGCGAACTAACAAGGCATCAATATTTTTTAAATCACTAGCAGAAACACTGTTTGAGTCGAAATACTTAAATGAATAATCAACATCAAGAAACTCGCCTAATCTGTTTTCAATTTGAGGGATCTGCGAATCTGCAGCTATATTGATCAATGGGATTTATCTCTAAAGATCATGCTTTTTAACCAACCTAAAAATGAATTCTGACCAAGGGTATAGCGATCAAGCAAGTCAAAGTCTTTAGCGAGCCTAACTGGGTCCTGAAAAAAATCTTCACGCGTTGTAAATTCATGTTCATCTAAATTTCTGATGAATACAGCAGGATTTCCGGCATAAATAGTATTTTTAGGAACATCCTTTGTAACAACTGATCTCGCTCCAATGATGCTATTTGCTCCAATTTTTACACCTTTACAAATCATTGCATCCTCACCTATCCACACATTTTCTTCCAATACTACCGGTTTAGGATCTCCAACTACCTTTGTTCTATCATAAATACCATGCCAATCTGCATCTGTGATGCATGCGCCATGACCAAACATGCATGAATCTCCGATAGAAACACTATCAGCGGCCATAATCCTGACTCCTGGTGATATTAAGACATAATTCCCTATATCCACCTTCCCATTCCATTCACCAGTATCCCAGCTAGTGATTTGAATGTAATCATCTGGTGCGGATATAAATGTGGGAAAGTTTCCAACCGAAATATTAGAACCAAATAATTTTACATATATTGGTTTAAAAAATACGGGGCCCCTTCCCAAGCTTTTAAATTGAGGGCGAAGAAATCTGTTCACATATATAACAATAAGCTTTGAGGTAATTTTTTTAAGCCAATACGGGCGGCTATCTTTTCTAATTTTGTCTCTCCAATTTAAACTCAGTCCTTGTATGATAAAGTACCGAGAAATTTCTGGGCTCATTTTTTTGAAAAATTTACTAAAAGAATTAAAGCAACTTCTTAAAATTGGAATTCCAATCTATGGATCTCAAATCTCATATATGGGAATGGGGGTCACAGATACAATTGTTGCTGGCCGAGCCAGCGCGCTAGATTTATCTGGATTGGCAATAGGTAATGCTCTCTCCATGCCTTTTTATTTTCTTCTTGGTGGTTGCCTATTTGCTGTTACTCCAATAGTGGCGCAGCTATTTGGGGCAAAAAAATATGAAGAAATTGGACAAAAAGTCAGAGAAATTCTTTGGGTTAGTTTAGTCCTAGGCTTCATTGGATTTTTTCTTTATAGGAATCTAAGTATTTTTATTCCGTTTTTTGATATTGAAGCAAATATTGCTCAAATTTCAGATGGGTATTTAAAAGCTATGTCATTTGGTTTTGTTGCTAACATGCTGTTCACCTGTCTTCGCTGTTATAGCGAAGGTATGGGTCTTACACTTCCAGTCTTCTGGGTTGCATTTATCGGTATGATATTAAATATTCCTTTGGATATTATTTTTGTATATGGATATTTTGGAATACCTCCAATGGGCGGAGTTGGCTGCGGGATAGCAACCTCAATAAACATAATAATTGGCTTATTTGTTTTGATATTAGTGATTCTAAAAAAGAAAGAATATGGTCCCACAAAATTATTTACAAAATTTTCTGGTCCTAATTCTAAAACCACCAAAGAGGCTTTAAAATTAGGTGTACCAATTGGATTTGGGGTATTTGTAGAGTTAAGTATGTTCTCAGGCGCAGCCTTGATATTAGGATCGCTTGGGGCAACAGTAATAAGCGCTCATACAGTAGCTATTAATATAGCAAGTGTTTTATTTATCTTGCCACTATCATTTGGTCTAGCTGCTGCAACCAGAATAGGCAATTTGGTTGGTGAGCAAGAACCACAAAAAGCTAAATATGCCTCACACATAGCCATAATGATTTGTTTAGCTGGCGCAATTATCAATACAATCATCATTCTTGCTTTGAGAGAGACTCTTGTTTCTCTTTATTCCGCCGATTTGGATGTTATAGCAATAGCAATAAATCTTTTGCTTTTTGCTGCAATCTTTCAAATACCTGATGGCATGCAAATGGGAGCTTTAGGAAGTCTCAGGGGCTATAAAGATACCTTTGCTCCAATGTTGATGTTAATTTTAACCTACTGGTTTATAGCCTTGCCTGCAGGATATTATTTAACTTATTATCGATTATTTAGTGATGCTTTGGGTCCAGCTGGTATATGGATCGGAATGATTACTGGACTAACGGTATTTGCAAGCTTGATCATTCCTAGACTTAATTATATTGCTAATAAGTTTATCGCCCAATCTAGCCCAAAACTTCCTTAGCTTTTAGACCAATCTGAAGTAAATTTTCTGCTATGTGTACGCCGCATTCTTCTAGTTTTTTAATTTTATCTGCTGCTGTACCCTTGCCGCCTGCTATGATTGCACCTGCATGGCCCATTCTCTTACCAGCTGGTGCCGTTTGACCAGCAATATATGAAAT
>Ga0315316_10001872_pt1 | contig 14956 bp, 25 predicted proteins | sample M160m3416metaG_FD_203702 | JGI IMG/M metagenome (GOLD analysis project Ga0315316, IMG submission 203702) | Ammonia-oxidizing marine archaeal communities from Monterey Bay, California, United States - M1 60m 3416 | ecosystem: Environmental > Aquatic > Marine > Intertidal zone | place: USA...
GCAGGCTCTCATACTCTTTTTTTGTTATCTCTTGGTAGGGAGCTTGTTTGTATGTGTGATCTGAATGAGGTAAGAAAGATACCCCTGCCACATCTTTAAAGTTATTAAATACCCATGAGCCTACTTCAAACCACTCTTTTTCTTTTACAGATATAGTGACTGAGGGTTTATGCTCACACCAGTGTTCTTGAAAATTTTTCCAAGTTTCTAGTTGTGTTATTGCATCTATATCATCTCTTAGTATAGCCTTGCTAGGTGACTTCATAGGAAATGAAAACACCACTGTGCTATGGGGTTGCATAAGGTCATCTTCACAAGGTATGCCCTGATCAATCATAAAATTAGTTAGAGGGTCTTTCTTATCTCCTCTTACTGTTCTTATATAGTAGGCTGAATGTCTTGCATGAATACCTGATGCGGAATCTACTAGCTGGGAAACTGTACCAGAAGGCTTAACACAAGTGATAGATGTTGACTGTGGTATACCTAATTGTTCAGATAAAGCAGAGTTAGTATCTACAGCTACTTGCCTAAGTCTTTGTAAATCCTCAGCTTTTCCTAGCTTGGGGTTATCTAAAATGCCTGTAAGGGAAACACCTAACAGTCTTTCTTCTTCTGTATTGTTTTGCCAAATCTTGCGTAGGTATTTAAAGTTAGTCAAAGTTGACTGGAAAGTACCTAGTATGGTTGCGTCTTGAACCTTATCTTCTAAGTTTTTAATTGTATCTCTTTCCCTGATAACTACTTCTGTTAGATTACAAAACTGATATGGTCTTAATATAATCTCGGAACATGGATTAGTTCCAAAGTCGTACTTAGTCTTTCGTCTGCCATTCTTTTTTGCTTGTCTAACAGAAGCATCTCTACTGAATATGCCTCTTTCTCCAGACTTGGAGTTGTACAGATTTAACCACTCTCGCATAAAAATACCTATAGGTGGTGTATTTTGGTAACACACAGAGTTGTTTGCCAATGCTCTTTGCCCTTCTCCATTCCACCACTCTCCAGACTTGGCTAAAGCCATCTCTTGGTCCTCAAGGTCAGATAAGCTTATTAGAGCTGATCTTCGTACTCCCCCTACTACCACTACCGATCCTATCTTGCACATGATGTCATGGCACTCTATAGGCTTTAAACGCCTACCTGCCGATTTCTTAAAGATTTCTACTGTAAACTTAAATAAGTCATCTAAAGGGTCTGGACCTGATGATCTACCTCCAAATGTTTTCAACCTAGCACCTGCTGGTCTTAGGCGAGACAAATCCCACTTAGGAATCTGCCCAGTATAAAGCAAGGAAATCAATTCCTTATATCCTTTAGCCCAACCCTCTTTAGAATCGGATACTACTACATTAGTATCTGTAGGACTAAATGACTCAGCCACTCTGGGCAGACCATCTGTATATTTTCTTTCTACAGAAAAGCCTACACCAGTACCACACATGAGTATGTAAAGACACTCATCAAAAGCCCTCTGATTATCTACTGGTAAATAAGAGCAATTATATCCTGCCACATTACATCTGTCCAGAGCTGCTCCTGCAGTCATTAAGGCTCTCATGGAAGGCATGATCTCTAAATTAAGAACCCTGTCCTCTAATCTATTCCTCAGGGTAGTAGTTAGTTGATATCCATGATTGTTTCTTAGGTGTTCTTCTAGGTAGTCAAAATATCTTGCTACAGTTTCTGTCCAAGATTCTCTTCTTGCATCCTTTTCTCTCCACCTTGCATAGCGAGATTTATGAATAAAGTTTTGGTAGTCTGTCGGTAGGTGGTTGTCCATGTTACACCCATATAATTTCTTTAACAGGCACAGAAATATAATCTTCATGCAGTCTTGATAACCTATTGAATTTATTGACTACTCTCTCTTTAGCAACAGACTTTTTTGTCATTATGCCAGCTTGTGTTCTGTCAGTATTGAAGACAACGAAAAAAACATTACCATCCAATTTTGTGTATCTGAATTTTCTTCTTGGGATGTGCATATCTCCCCATTGAAATTTACCAGAAGACCATCCATGTTTTGTTTCTACCTCTACACTGAGGTCATGCTTTTCACAGATAAGATCAATACCATATGCTTTTGGATTATCTTCCAAGACAGGTAATTCATCTAGACCTAAAATTTCTTTTAATTTTGGTGGTAATAATTTTTTTGCAGACTCTCTTGTCTGAGGGTCGTTTGCATTAAATAATTCTCTATCAAATCTTTTGGTGGGGGCTGTATGTGGGGCTCGTTGACTCTTCATTGTATCTCCATAATTTTATCTAATTCCATATTCTTAACATCCTTCTCCAAAAAAGTCAAGGAAGCTGGAACAAAAAGTTTAATGTGTTTTGTCAGTTCTATCGCTTTTTTGGAAGCATCTCTGTCAAGAGCTATTACTATTTTACTGTATTTTTTAAGGGTTGTCAAGTATTCATTTGGAAGATTAGTTCCCATGAGTGCAATCCCAGTGTGGACTTGAGAAACAGCACAAGCAGAGAAACAATCCTCCACTAAAACTGCCTTCGTACTGTCAGTTTGTGTGTCGCAAACAAAGGGATGTTTGCTCCTTGCATATCGAAACCACTTAGGTCTTTTGTCAGCCTCAGATAATTTCCTACCTACAGCATCAACAACTTTGTCATCCTTCTTAACCATGAAGGCAACCCTGTCTTGCCTAACATCATACTGGATGTCAGCCATACCTTTCCTGTACGCCTCATAACTGTTCCGCTTGATAACCATGTCGAGTGCCTTGCAGTTTCTACTTAGGGGCACAAAACTGCGTAAATCAAGGGGAACAGCCTTGTCAGCGACTGACTTCGGTTTATTGAATGTCAGTTCTTTCCTGTCAGATACTTTGCCCTTTACATCACAAGATGCAGAAAAGCAAAAATATAAGATAGTACCATTGTTGTTTGATATGGATAAGGTTTTTTTATGATCACAGAAAGGACAATCATATCTCAGTGCTACACCTTCTTGACTGGGTGGTGGGGCTAACTGTAGTATGACATCAGTAATCATTATCTACCTCCGAAGTTATCTGCAAACTAATCTTCATTCGCTTGTTCGCCCTAGTATGAACTAACTGTATGTCAGTGTCAACCCATAAACAGTAAACAGCAAATGTCAGATTAAGCAGTATAACTTTTCATTTGTGTTTGTCAACCATTTTGTCACCCTTTTTTTGTCAGCCTAATATTTGAGATACGACTGTCAGACTTGCCATCTGTAATAATAATATTAACATAAATAATTTAATAAAATCTATTCTCATTTTTTTCTCCTTGACATATATAATTTCCTAATTATAATAAGCTTTAGCTTTTAAAAAAAACATAATAATATTAGGGAGTATTATATATCTTAGTTTAAATCTACTTATAGTCAAATTAAAAAACATAAAAAAACATTTGACATTAGTAAATGGCTATATTACAAGGGTTATTAATGATTAATTTTAATACATTTTATAGAATACTTTCTTGGACAGGGTTAGCCATAATAATAGTTTATATATATGCTTGTACTACTCCAGAAGATGTAGGATGTGTTCCTGTACATATTGGGACAGGATACGATGAAGAGGGTATGATGCAGATAATAGAAACAGAAGAAGTAGGGTGTCCGAAAAAAGACTAAACATGATAAAATTTATAAAAAATATTTTAGGAGTTGACATTTATAAAAAAAGTGTGGTAGTACTAAATAACGATTTAAATATAGCTTTTATAAAAATTGGTGGTCTATACGAAAGAATAGAGATCGCAGAAGAAAGAATAAAAAGATTAGAAGAGAGGAGTACAGATTAGAGTTTCTTAGCTAGTAAAGTGTGGTTTTTTATAGGTAGGTTTTATTATTTTTTCCCTACCTTATTTTCCTTCCCCACACAAACTGGCAAAGAGAGTGGTAGGAGTCAGGTGTGAGCATAGATACTTACTCAGCTCCTGCCACAAGAATTGATGTAGGTTGGGAAAGGCAGTGAAAGTCTGTGGATTGCATACCTTAAAAAAGGGAGTAACCCCATTAAAATATACCCAAAAAGATATCCTATCAATGCCTACATCACAGAAATTATCCTAGCTAGGATACCCAGTAGTAAGGACACGAAGATGGCATCGGTAAGTGTTTAAAAAGATACCGAATCAGATCATAACTGATATGCAATTTACTTACTACTGGGAGTTATACTAAAAGCGAATGGTCACTAAGGTAATAAGGCATATGTAATAACCATATGAACGACCTGACAGTCTAACAGACTGGTTGAGGAAGTTATGTAGCTTTTAGAGCAGAGAGAGAGTTGGCATTAGTAACTGGAGAGATATCTCCCTTAAGGGAAAAGCCATTAAATTGTGTTCTAAAAAATAGCTCTCTCTCGCATGATACAACATAGGAGAAAAGACATGAAAACAGAACAAGAGATAAGAGATTTGTTAGCTTCTTATATTAGCGATCTAAGAAGAGATTACAAAAATATGTTGACAAGGGATATATTTTATGATATTGGTTATATTCATGCTTTGTATCACATGATAGGGCAGACAACATACTATTTTAGGTTAAGGGATAGTGCGATTAAAGGAACTAAATTTTTATATAGGATAAAGACATGATGTATGATTTGCCGAATGGTTGGACTTGTTGTGCGTGTGGCGATGAATATTCTAAAGATTTTATAGGAGAGCATATAGCTCTCTACGAAAATGGAACTTATTGTAAGGAGTGTAAAAATGACTGACGAACATCATCCCTTTGATTTGGAAGGTAGGAAAACAATAGAGAAAAGAGCCGAGATACTTGGAGAGTTTAGAACTGCTCCTGAGATGTTAGAATTTATTAGAGAGGTTTACGAGATAGCATTTGGAGAGAACGCCTACAACAGAGGATTTTACAAGGTAGAAGTTTTGCAGAGATTGCGAAACTATTCTGATAAATCCTACCTATCAGAACAGTATGAGGAACTAAAGAATGACTAAAACAAAAATCATAGGTAGAAAAAAAGAGATCAAGCCCAATAAGAAGTGGGAGAACAATATTTTTGTTATGTTGGAGAATTACAATGGTAGAAAAAGATTACAAAACAAAAGCTAAGTGGAAATACGAACTACAAATGCAAGACAGGAAAGATAAGAAGGCAAGACCTATCACACTTCCTAGATACAAATTTATGGAGAAAAATAACAATGAATAGATCAAGATACGCAGAAGATAATATATTTAAAATTGAAAAAGCTGTTAAAAAATTACAGTTTAAAGACAAGGTGGACAAGAATACTGTCTGCGAAACAGTTTTAGATATAATCGCAGATTACGAATGGGATACTGTGAATGGTATTGGTGGCATACGAACAGTTTTTGTTGAGCCTCTAGAAACTAAGGTAGAAGAAATGGAAAAAAGACTAGGTAGGCTCGAAGACAATGGCTAAAAAACAGATAGAAAACAGACCTAGAAAAAGTAAATTTAAGACCCTATCACATACTGGAGGAAATAGCAGACCTCTAAAAGATAAGGTAGTAAGAATAGGTAATCAATGGTTTATGAAAAAGCAGGAGAAACAAGATGAAAATAGATAACGAAACAGATGATCTACTCCCTGAACTTTTAGATGAGGTCAGAAATAAGATTGTCGAAAAAACTGGTCAAGAGATAGATTGGAAATATCATAATGACACAAACCTAGAACAAATTGTCATTGTTTGGTATGTAGGAGAAGAATAATGTATGAGGTAATAGTATCAATTTTTAGGTTACTTATAATTATGTTTGGTTTACTTATTTTGTGGGTATTTATATGATCTACATAACTTTTTACAGTAAGATCGAAGATACTTATGCTATACAGCGATTTAATAAAGAAGAATTTATTCAGAATTTTAATGAAGGAGGGTTGACAGATATTTTAAAGTGTGCTAAAACAAGATTACACAATACAGGAGATGAAGCTTCTGCTAGAGTGGGAAAGAAATACAGAGAACTGGTAGACAGGGAAATTGCAGAACCAAGATTATTTAAGGAGAACTAGATGAATACAGAAACATTAATAAAAGGCAAAGAAGAGGTAGAAAAAGAGGTATCAGATAAATTTCTAAGAAATCTTAGAAGTTTGGTAGGTAACAAATTTGTAGGGTTGAGATACTTCTCTTCCAATATAGGAGAAGTTAAACAGTATAATATTTCACTAGGTGTCAAAAAACACATTAAAGGCACAGGTAGGAAAGACGAGCCTCCATTTGCTTTTGTTGCCTATGATCACAACGCAAAGCATTATAGAACTTTCAATTTGTCAAAATTTAAATATGTAAATTTTAAGGGCAAGTTTTATACCTTTGACGATATTTATAGTTTGTCAGCATAATGGGAGTATATGGAGATATGTCATTCAATCCCCAAGATGAAGAAAAACCTTTGTCAGCACATTCTAATAAAGAGCTTCTTAAAATTTGTCAAATCAAATCATCAGAAGATGAGTTTTTTAGGAACATGGATTATGACGAGGAGGAGAGAAGAGAATATCTTTTGGAGATGGCAGGAGAAAAGAACTCACAAATACCTCTATGTTCTGGTAAAAAATACCCTTTATAAAAAAATGAAAAAAAGATTTGACATTAATGTTTCTATTATTTAAGGTAATTTTATATATAGGAGAAAAATAAATGGCATATGTTTTTGTAAATGGAAAAAAATTTAGAAATATAGCAGAAGCTACCACCTACATAAATGAAAGAACTGATTTCGCACTAGCTACTAAACCTGAAGATAAAAAAGTTAAGGTAGCAGTTAATCAAGACACTTCAATTATAGATGAGAATATAAGATTATCTTTTTCTACTACATTGGAAAATAAATAATGACATATAAATTTATCCATAATACACAATCTAGGAAAGTTGGCAATATGCCTACGACATATAGTCCAAGAAAAACTTGCCCTGATACTTGCAGTCTAAAGAATAATGGTTGTTATGGAGAAAAGTTTCCGATAAAGCTACATTGGGATAGGTATAGTAATGACCAAAATGATAACTGGGAAGAACTTGTAAATGATGTCAGAAAGTTTAGGCAGGAAAATCCTGATAGACTTTGGAGATATAATATAGTTGGAGATATTGTTGGTAATAATACCAAGATAGATTTTCCTAGACTGAAGAAACTGGTTAAGGCTAATAATGGTGGCAATGTAATTGCCTACACTCATAAACATAGCAAGGAAGAGAACCTTGCTCATATTCGCTATGCAGTAAAAAGAGGTTTTACTATTAACTTGTCAGCCGATAAATTAGACGAGGGTATTTCCCTACATAAGAAAACTAAGCTTCCTACCACTGCTGTTTTAAGTATGACAAAAAAGAAATACCATGCTTTAAAAGATCAGGTAAGAAAAGACTATCACAAATTTTTGTCAGATAGGAAAGTTGTTATCTGCCCTGAACAGACTGGTGCGATTGAAAGTTGTCAGTCTTGTAAACTATGCTCTAATGCTAAGAGGAAATCTATCGTTGGATTTTTAAAACACTAATGTCAGAACTATATAAACAAGAGCCTGTAAACTGGTATACAGAAGAATTAGAAAAGTTTTATGAAGACGATAATGAGGGATTTATTTGGGGGATTTATTCCTATATAGGAGAAGACATTGTAGATGTATCTTGGTTTAAAACAAAAGAAGAAAGAAATAGGAATGTCAGAAGATAGTATGTCAGAAAATGACTATCTAGCAGAATTGTCAGAAGATGATCAACAATTTGATGAAAATGGTATCTGTACTTTTTGTGATAAACACAAAGACGAAAGTTATCATTATAAATGTTGGATCAAATAATTCCCTACATAAGAAAAAACTTGCAAACCCCATAAATTGCTATATAAGAAAATAACAAACTATATAAACTTTCTTATATAGTAATTTAAAGGAGTACCAAATGGGTGCAAGTTACGAATGGCTTACTGATCAGAAAAGCCACAATGATATATCTGATCTTTCTGTATTCGATAAAACATTTACAGAAGACAAACTTTTTTCTCATAACAAATATACAGGCGAATACGAGCCAGTAGAAAGCAGGACAGGAATTTATTTAGATATTCCAGAAGAGCAACGCTATGAGTTTAAAGCACCAGTATCTAAAAAATATAAACTGGTCAATCATGTAGAATTATTTGATAAGTTAAATAAGGCTATTTTTAAGAACGATGAATTGTCAAAAGAGAATATTATAGTTAATGATTATGCCTTCGATGACTGGACAAAAGTACAAAGGGAAATCTTATTCCAAGATCATAGTATTAATTTCGGAGATACTGGGATCGGACAAGATGATACTTCATGTCTAAAGATAGTATGTCTTAATAGTACTGATACCAGTTGGAAGTTTCAAACTTTCGTTGGGCAGTTTAGAGACTTTTGCCAAAATACTATGGTATTCGGTGGAGAAAGATATTTTCACAGACTATTGAAGCATACTTCAGGCTTTAATGTGCATGAAGAAACCCAAAAGATTTCAAATGCTACTGGAGATTTTGCAGAACATGGAGAACACTTTCTCAAAATGCTTAAAACACCAGTAACAGAAGATTGGGTTATTAAACTCTTTAAAGAAACTGTAGCAAAGAAAGAGATTAAACTGGCTAAAATTAATTATTCAGATAACTTTGAAACTGCTAAAAAACTAACCCAAGCTATTGAAGATAACTTGTCAGAAGAGGACAAAGAAAAGCAGATTGTCAATGGCAAATTGTTTGGTGCTTTAATGGCAAGACTTGCAGAAGAATTAGAGAATGGTATGGGATTAAATCTCTATACTGTTTATAATGCCCTTACTAATTGGTCTACTCATGTTGGAGGTGTTCAGGATAGTTACGAGAATGACAAAGGAGTAATTGTCAACAATACCAACAAAGGCTCTAAGTTGCATAATGTCAGACTTGATAGACAGAAAGAAGTTGTTAAGGTTATCAATTCTTCTATGTGGCTTGAACAGGCAAGACTAGTAGCCTAGAAATTAAAAGCCTACCCCCTATACCCAGTTAAGCTTAATCGTTTAACTGGGTTTTTTTTATGCTTATTTAAATTTTCTTTACACCCTTTGCAAATCACTTTATCCACAAGATATGAACAGTTATTTACATATGACAAAGAAAAGGAGTAACCCTATGTATGAATTTATATCTATACTATTCAGAATAATAATAATTGCTGTTGTAATTATGCTTATACTTTTAATCACAAATATTTAAGGAGAACTAAAAAAAATGACTACATTCGATAAAAAAATAAAAAAACTATTAACTTTAAAATCCCAGTTAGAATTGTATGAAATGACAATCCAAAGGAACTTGGAAAGACTAGAGCAAGATATTGAGAATTTTGCACCTGATAACTTAACTAATTTCCAAAAGGCTACACTAGAAAATATTGAACTAGATGACCTTATAAGAGGAACAGCCGAAACTGTTGAAACTATATTCCTTAAAACTAGGCATATTCTTAGACAGTTTCCACTTGATACAGTAGCCCAAGAAAGATTGGAAACTTTAGGCGTAAACTTTGACATTGATATAGGAACTGTTGTAGAATTAGAAAAAACAAAAAATGAGGAGATTAATTAAAATGAACAAGGAATTTAATGAAATACTAACTGGGCTACTTATAGACCCATTTAATAAGAAAGTTACCACTGTAAAGGTTGATACTACTAATACCTTAAAAAGTATGTATAAGCTTATCGGTTGCTCTATGGTTGAGGTTGTAAGTTTAACCCAGTATGCTGATGATGATATTTGGTGCGATGAAGAGGGATTGATGAAACCTAGAGGAGAACAAAGGTTTTTCAAAATCTCTAATTTACCTAATGGACATCATGGAGTTATAGCTGGAAGAGGTTTAATTCTTGGTAATGGTGGAGAAGGCGATACAATATCTTGTGATTTATCTATTGAGGATATATTGCCAAGAATATCTTGGGATTTCACGCATAACCATATGATTTATAGCTCTGAAACTGGATTGTTTACCGAGTTTGCAAAGGTTCAAGCCAAGCTTTATGATCCTAATGAATATCTTATTGATAGTTTGAAGGGTTGTACTGTTGTGGAGGGTTAAACATGGACAGACCTACAAAAAAAGAGAAATGGTTATTATTATTTGCCTACAGTATGATTATAATATATTTCATAACTAGATAAATATAAGACTTCCTCCCCTAACCCAGTCGAGTTTAATTATTCGGTGGGGTTTTTCTATGCCAGTTTAATATGTATCTTGTTGTTTATATTCAGATATGGACAGGGATATGCTTTCGGATATGTTTGAAAAGATACGCCAAACCGCCCCCAACACACCAATTAAAATATGAAATTGAATTGTCAGGAGAGGGTTCACACACACGCATATGACCATGCGAGGCAATATCTACAATGATATTTTTACTTATGATATTAATTGCCTACATGTTGAAAACAGCCAGTATTTCATGCCCTGATTTTCCTGCTGTTATCTGCTTTTTAAGGGTATTCGCACTTTTGCCTAATAACTGTTCTATGTATCACTTTTACCTAGATAGTAGAGTTGTCGTCAAATGGCTAGTTTCTGCGGTTTTTAGGGGTACGCATGTGCCACTAGCCCCCCACTACACTTGCGTATACAGAGATGCCAGATTTTTATTTTTTTTTGGTTGGTTGAGAATGGGTCGCAACTAGTTTTGCCTACCTTTATATGACCCATAAAAAAACCCCCACAGGATAGTTGAGGGGGTAATTGCCTACATGTATATATACTATATATTAGCCCTGACGGACTAAGTCCATTGTACACCCAAATATTCAATCTGTCAAGAGAAAAAATAAATAGTTGACAGAAGCCTATATTTATAGTATAATAAGGAGTATGAAGGGGGTCACTAGGGGGGTATGCCCAAGTAGGCAAAACCGACCACAAGAGTGCTTGCAAGCCTTGTAGGAAAATGCAAAGTTTTTCTTACCCCCCACCTTCATATAAGCAAAACAAAGGAGAAAGATATGGCAAAATTAAGTAAAAAATCTTTAAAAAGAACAAAATATAAAATGCCTCCAATCTATGGAGATGATCCAATTATAGAGAAACGAAAAAAAACTATAGCTCAAGAATATAGAGATGCAGCAGGAACAGGTATGGCTCTTGATGCTTATGATGTAGATAAAGAAGAAGGTAGGTTAGTAAAAGACAGCAAGGGAAGGAATACTAGTGATACTAATCCTAAAACAAGAAAAAAAAGAAGAGGTAAAACTCAGGCTAAAATGGGTGGCGGTAAAATCTACGCTTCACAAAATAAGAAGTATGGCGGTGGAGTCTATCCTAGACCTACTAAAGGCGAAGATATCTAACATAGAAAGGAAAAAGTATGTTACCAGAAGAAGATGAATTACTGATAGAATTGGAAGAAGAAGAAGTTGTAGAAGCACCAAAATCTTCCAATATAAAAAAGGGTATGATTCTAGGTGGAGCTCTTGTAGCCGCTTTAATTTTAATTAATATTCTTAATTATGTATTTGCCTCTGAGCAGGAAGAACAAACTGCAGATGAAACAGTAATTGAGCAGATTAAGGAAGAAGAAACAGATACTGAAAGTTCTTCGTAGGCAATTAATGTTATTACCTGAAAGAAAGAAATCAAAAGAACTCACAGAGAAACAGCATAGTTTCTTAGACGCATATTTTGCGGAAGGTGAGAAAACATTTGGGAACATAACCCAAAGTCTATTACATGCAGGCTATTCAGAGACCTCACGGTCCTCAGTGTCAAAGGCTATGCGACCTCACATAATAGAAAGAGCAAAAGAGTTGTTAGCAACGACAACGGCTAATGCAGTAGGACAAATAAAAAATGCTCTGTCTGGAGATAATGATGAACCTATCGCCAGACAAAAACTAAGATTTGAAGCAGCAACAGACATCTTGGATAGATGTGGTATATCTAAACGACAGGAGATTGTATCTGAAAATAAACATGTACATGCTGTTGTATTGCTACCTGCTAAAAAAGCAGAAGCTATAGACTTATCAGATGTTGAGGCAGAAATTGTCCGAGCCTAAGAAAAAAGGGAGACCTAAACTCAAGGCAGGAGAGAAAGGCAGATATAGTCTTTCAGCAAAAGAAAAAGCTCGTAGAGCTACTATGGCACAGATTCGCTATAGAGATAAAAAGATAAAGAAGCATACGAACCAAGTAAAAAGGCAAAAACAATTAAAGAAAGAGAAGCTAGAGAAATTCAAAACGCTGGACAAGGGTCTTCAAGGGAAGGCAGCTATACCAGAGGATGTTCTTGCGGATGCTCCTGCAGCAGTGAAAGAGCTTGTTGCAGACAGGGAAGTAGCTTTCAACCCCAACGAGGGTCCACAAACTGAGTTCTTAGCAGCACCTGAACGTGATGTTCTATATGGTGGTGCCGCAGGTGGAGGTAAATCCTACGCCCTACTTGCAGATGCAATAAGAGATGCCCACAACCCTAATCATAGAGGGTTACTTTTAAGAAGAACATTGGGTGAGCTTACTGAGCTTATAGACAAAAGTAGGCAATTATATACAAAGGCTTTCCCAGAAGCTGTTTTTAGAGAAAGTAAATCGACATGGTTATTTCCATCTGGGGCAACGATTTTATTTTCGTATTTAGATAGGGATACAGATGTTACAAGATATCAAGGACAAAGTTTTAACTGGATTGCAATCGATGAAATCACGCATTACCCAACTCCTTACGTTTGGGAATACCTTCGTTCAAGGTTGCGTACAACAGATCAAAATATCATACCGTATATGCGGTGCACTGCTAATCCAGGCGGAGTCGGTGGTTGGTGGGTTAAAAAAATGTATATTGACCCTACCAAACCAAATACTCCTTTTTGGGCTAGGGATGTGGAAACGAGTAGAATCCTTCGTTATGGGTCTAGTAACGCAGAAAAAGCAGGAAGACCCCTCTTCCAGCGAAGATTCATCCCAGCAAGATTAACAGATAATCCATATCTTATGGCTTCAGGGGAATATGAAGCCTTACTACACTCTCTACCAGAAGTAGAACGTAGGAGATTATTAGAAGGAGACTGGGATGTCACGGATGGGGCAGCGTTTGCTGAGTTTGATAGGAGTAGACATGTGGTTGAGCCTTATGAGATACCTCGTTCTTGGGCTCGTATTAGGGCTGCAGATTATGGCTACTCTAGTCCTTCTTGTGTACTTTGGGGTGCAATCGATTTTGACGGCAACCTTTGGATATATAGAGAATTATATGGCAAGGGATTCACAGGGGAGCAGTTAGCTGAAAGAATATTGGAGCTTGAACATAATGATCCCACAATCCAGACTGCTGTTCTGGATGAGTCCTGTTTTAGCAGAACTGGTCATGGTCTTAGTATTGCTGAGTCTATGAACAGATTGAATTTAAGATTTATGGCTTCTAACCGAGATAGGTTAGCAGGAAAGATAGAGATGCATAAACGACTAGGCGAAAATGATTTAGGTGAGCCACGTTTACGTATCTTCAATAATTGTAAGCATTTGATTAGAACGCTACCTACATTACCTCTAAGCAAAACAAATACAGAGGATGTAGACACAAAAGCAGATGATCATGCTTACGATGCATTAAGGTATATGTGTATGACAAGATTAGTGAACAGTCCTTATTATCATCCTAGATTTAGGAAACCTAAAGAGTTTGATAGGTATGTTCCTAATGATCCAGTGTTTGGGTATTAATAATGGCAAAAAATGATACATTATCAGCATTTGATTGGGTTCGTGGGGATTCAGATAAATTAAAATCACAAGCTGAAAAAAATAATTATATTGATGCAAAAACAAAAGTATCTTCAGGTAAATTAAAAAAGACAGGATATAAAGTAAATTCGGTAAATGCTTACTATGCAAAAAAGCATGATGATATTTTAGAGTTAATAAATGTTGGGTATGATAAAGGTTTAAGAAATCAAATAAGACCTAGATTAAGTGATGCTAAATGGAGCACATATACTACTTTTTTAGAAGGTTTATTTGCTACTGGTGCTAGACCAGAAGATTTAAACAATTTAAGAGTAAGGGACCTTGATTTTACATATAACGTTGTTGATTTAAAGGGTTTAAATAAAACAGATTTACAACGTGTTGCTCCTATGGGAAAACATTTTAAAAGTCTATTAATAGGTAGATTAAATGATTTAGATTTAAATCAAAAAACTAAGTCACATCAAGGAAGATTAATATTTAGTCTTAATGACACTAACCCTATATCAACAAATAATCTTGAAGATCATATAAAACAGATAGCAACTAGTCAATTAACTGAAATTGATCCAGATAATTTTTCTGCTAAAGAAATAAACCCTATTACAATGAAAAGAAATAAAGTAACTTATAATATGAGATATGGAACTGCAATAGGTATAATGAACTCAGATGGTTTTATTAATCCTGTAAGTTATATAGCAGATAATCATGGGCATGCTAGTGAATTTATACAATCGGAATATAATTCTATAGCTAGTGTTTTTGCAGAAGAAAGAGCAAACAATCAACCTATGGTAGATTTAACGATAGATGAAAGAACTAAATCAGCTTTTGATGGTCATTATACGCAACACCAAAGAGCAGAAATACTTAAAAGCCATCACAGTATAGATAAAAATTTTAAAAGGTCTTTTTCTGCTATTGAGAAAAAAAATCTTGAAATGACTGGTACTACAACTAATCAAGTTGTAAAACAATTAAATAAAAACGAAAAAATTAAATTATCTGAGTTTGACAGAGCATTAAAAGAAAAAATATTTCCAGCAGGTCCTCAGACAGTTAGACAAAATATTATTCCTGCAAGTGCTGATGAAGGATATTTACAAGCTATTGAACAAGGTAAAACGCCTCATAAACTAATTGATACAGCAGGTGATCCTGTTATACCAGGAGCTCCTACATCTAAAGAAAGGTTTTCTGCTAAAAA
>Ga0315316_10001873_pt1 | contig 14949 bp, 15 predicted proteins | sample M160m3416metaG_FD_203702 | JGI IMG/M metagenome (GOLD analysis project Ga0315316, IMG submission 203702) | Ammonia-oxidizing marine archaeal communities from Monterey Bay, California, United States - M1 60m 3416 | ecosystem: Environmental > Aquatic > Marine > Intertidal zone | place: USA...
ACTTAGAGGATATCCATGGTGCTTACCGACCCACGCATAGCGATCGTTGGTAGTGGGGCGCTCGGGTGCTTTTACGGGGGGAAGCTCCTTAATTCTGGGCTCGATGTGCATTTCCTGATGCGCAATGACCTTGAGCATGTCAATAGGGCCGGCTTGAGAATCGAGAGCAACCTGAATGGTAACCTGGCACTCTCTGATCTCAGCATACATGGAGACACTCAAGATATTGGCCCCTGTGATCTGGTGATCATTGCGCTTAAGGCTACTGATAACGAAGCGCTCAAGGTATTGATCCCCCCCTTGCTCAAGGAGAATACAGCCTTGTTGACTCTGCAGAACGGGCTGGGTAATGAGGAATACCTTGCCGGCCTATTTGGTGAACAGAGGGTAATGGGCGGACTTTGTTTTGTTTGCCTGAATCGTATTTCCCCCGGCGTCATCAGGCATATTGCCGAGGGCAGGGTGGCGGTGGGTGAATTTTCAGGATCGCCGGGTCCACGAACATACGATGTTGAGTTGCTGTTCCAGCGTGCCGGAATTTCCTGTAAAGTATCACAGTGCCTGATGACTGAACGCTGGCGTAAACTTGTATGGAATATACCGTTCAATGGATTGGCAATTGCTTCCGAGGGACTGGATACCGGGGCGATTCTTTCTGACCGGCACCTGCGAGCACGGGCATGTTCATTGATGAGAGAGGTCATCGAGATCGCAAGGTGTTGCGGTCATGAGCTGCCCTTGTCTTTGGTGGATGAACAGGTTGTGCTGACCGAAGGGATGGGAGCATACAGGCCGTCCAGCGTCATTGACTACGCAAAGGGTAATGAGGTGGAGGTTGAGGCCATTTGGGGGAAGGCATTAAGGATGGGCATCGAGGCAGGTGCAGAGGTGGCTTTGCTGGGGGCTTTATATGATGAGATTTGCGCATCTGTGGGTAGCCGGAAGTGTAAATCGGGTTGATTTCTGCCGATAGCCAACCAGCATAATAAGTATCATCATGCAACCATCCAGACCAATTGATCTGCCTCATGCCATCAGGGGCTGGGAACCCAGGGTCGGCATTGTCCTTGGTTCAGGGCTGGGAGGGTTTGTCAGGGAGATTGACGTTCTGGCGGAGGTTGAATATGCGGCACTGGAGGGTATTCCTGCTTCCAATGTAACCGGTCATTCCGGTAAGCTGGTTTACGGAAGTGTGGGCGGAGTTCATTTGGTTGCAGCTCAGGGACGCGTTCATCTCTATGAAGGATTTAGCGCAAAAGAGGTCACGTCGGTTGTAAGTTTGATTGCCGCAATGGGAGTCGAGTTGATGGTCCTGACAAACGCTGCCGGTGCGATTAATGAAGGATTTTCGGTAGGCAACTGGATGCAGATTAGTGATCACCTTAACTTGACGGGGACCTCTCCCTTGCTGGGGGCGGGGCATTTCCTTGATATGAGCTCGGTGTATTCACCCGGCTTTCGTGAAAGGTTTTCCCAAGCGGCGCAATCGGAGGGGATCTCTCTGCATGAAGGGGTTTATGCGGGGATGCTAGGGCCACAATACGAGACTCCTGCCGAGGTCAGGATGTTGAAGCAGATGGGAGCGGATGCTGTCGGAATGTCGACTGTCCTAGAGGCGATCCAGGCCAGGGCACTTGGACTGGAAGTTGTGGGTTTCTCCTGCCTGAGCAATCCTGCTGCCGGGATGGGTGAGAATCAACTCGATCACGGTGAGGTTCTCAATGTCGGAAAGCAGGCCTCGGGGGACATGGTTAAGCTGTTGCTTTCCGTGGTTGGAACCCCGGTTTGAACCCCTGCAACAAGATTGCTCAGGAATCGATTTCCCTTGATCGGGGTTCGCGCTTGTCCGTGGCGGCTGAACTTGGCGAGGTGACAAATGGCCCGCCTTCTAGCGGTGCACTCTCAGAGAAGGCCACATCCGGCATATCGCTTTGTTTCCCTGCAAGGGGGAAATCCTTGCGCAACGGGAAGAACGGATAACCTTCCCACATCAAGATTCTGCGCAGGTCAGGATGTCCCTTAAAGGTGATGCCAAACATGTCGTAGGCTTCACGCTCATGCCAATTTGCTGTGGGCCAGAGGTCAACGACCGATGGTATTTCACGCTCTGCTTCATCGACGCCGGTTTTAATCCTCAGGTGGCAACCGTATTCGTAGGAATATAACTCGTAGACGACTTCGTAGCGTGGTTGCTCATTCATGTTGTCGACGCCTGAGAGGTCGACAAGATAATCAAAGCTCAGGGTTTTCCTGCAGAAGGTGAGAGCATCCTTGATACGTGAGACCGGTACGGAAACGGATACTTCGTCACGGAAAAAAGTGCTCCCATGGAAATCCTTCCCGAGTTCCTGTTCGAGTTTACTCGAGGCTTCCGTAGCGTCCATAATGGGATTCTTGTGGAGAGGCGGGTTTAGCTGATTTCATCCAAGAGTTCGCGTTTTTGCGCGAGCAGGGAATCCTCTTTAGCAATTTTTTCCTGAAGGCGCATGAGACCCTCAAGAAGTGCCTCTGGACGCGGGGGACAGCCACTGACATAGACATCAACAGGCAGCAGGTGATCTATGCCCTGTAACACGGCATAGCTACGATACATTCCGCCGGAAGAGGCACATGCGCCCATGGCAATTACCCACTTTGGTTCAGGCATCTGGTCATAGATACGCTTTACCGCCAGGGCCATTTTATAGGTGACGGTTCCAGCCACTATCATCACGTCACTTTGCCGTGGTGAGAACCGCATGACCTCCGCGCCGAAACGAGAGATGTCAAAGCGGGAAGCCCCGGTTGCCATTAGCTCAATGGCGCAACAGGCGAGACCCATTGGCATTGGCCACAGGGAATTACCGCGCATCCAGTTGATCGCTGCATCAAGGCGGGTAAAAATAATATTACCCTCAATCTTTGAGTCGTAAGCAGCGGGAGCAGTTTCGGTGGCCATGAGCTTTTGCCTAATACTCCAAACCTAGGTCTCGCTAGAGGGGCGGCAAGTACTTTGTGAAATTTTTCACAAGGTAATTATTTCAGTTCTAGATGGGGGCTGGAGAGGGGCTGGATACTTTTAACGCAAAAATGGTCTAAATGGCATATAATTGTCAGATTGAAAGAGTCCTGTAGTATACATTTTGATGAAAAATGCATGCCTTTTACCAGCTTTTCTGGAATTTTGTTAACTTGTGGTTTCCTCAGTGACTATGTTTGTGAGATCTTAAACTGATGATTCCTATGAGCGAAGAAAACGCAGAAGTTGCCCAGAGTTCCCGGACTGCCGATACCGGCAGCACAAGCAGTGGAAATAGTTCTTCGGCATCGGGTAGCAACAATCCAGAGGATGCCAATGTGAGCGATCCGGAGACTGGCAGAAAGAAAAAGCCGCGTATTAGTAATGCTTATTTGTTAGGAATTATTGCGCTCAGCCTCCTGGCTGTATCAGTGACTTCGGGTGTTTTTGGATTTTTCATCATTACTCCCTTTGCGGCGGGATTGTCGCTTTTGGGAATGTTGTGGTATGTCAGGGTGCGTCGTCGTTCATCCTCTGATGGTGTTATTTTCTACAGTCACAGCCAGATTCTTTATTATTGGCCAATCTGGGTGGGTGCGTTTGTGATCAGTGATCTGGCGGAGATCGATGGCATTTCTATTAGCGTGAATATTTCCAGTGTTGAAACTCTGTTTGCTCCACACCAAATGTCTTTGTTTCATTTGATTGTGGTGGCGGTGGTGATTTTCTTTACGAGTGTGAATATTCGCGGCGTGTGGGCGGTGGTCTTTGCCGTTACCCTGCTGGCCATTGGATTGACTTTAAGTGTCTTGAACTGGTGGCCTCAGGTTTTCCAGTATCTCGGCGGTTTAAACCTGCACGCGGACCAGGGTTTTTACCGGGTCATGGGTGTGGTCCTTTTTCTTCCCTGGCTGCTGGTGGTGTTTGTTTTTGACATACGGCGCTTCTTTCACTTTCTGCCGACCCAGATCACCATGGTTAACGAGATCGGGGAGGGGGAAAAGAACTATGACTCGATCGGAGTCGTCATGGAGAAGAAACGGGATAATTTCATGCAGCACATGGCGCTTGGCTTTGGCTCTGGTGACCTGATTCTGACACCAAAGGTTGCCGACCGTGAGGTGATTATTTTCCCAAACGTTCTTCGCATTAACAGGGTCCTTGACCAGATTCAGGAGATTCGTGAAAGGCGGGGTCGTAACCTTCGTTAGCATGTCTATGGCCCATCTGCGTTTAATTGTCTTTCTACTGGCCTTGTCCGCTGTCATTGCACGGGCTCAGTCCTTTAATGATATTGATCAACCGCCGCATGATTACTGGACGGCGCAGATGCATGACCCCATGACACGGTTGCTGGCCGAGGTGGACAAGGGAGATAAGTTGATTGGTGAAAAACCGGGACTGCCCCTTGTTAGGCGATTGCTCAGTGAACTGAAGATACCTGTAGAGTCTCAGGTTCTGGCGTTTTCCCGCACCAGCCTGCAGAGGGGCAACGTTTCCCCTGCAAATCCCCGCGCCATATTTTTTAATGAAGAAACCTACCTTGGGTGGATGCCCGGAGGCAGGATTGAGATAGCAAGTTCCGACCCGGAGAGGGGCGCAGTATTCTTTTTTCAGCGTAAACTGGATGATCAACGGGGAAAGCTTTTTGTGCGGGACAGGGTTTGCATACAGTGCCATGCCGGCAGTGCCACAAATTTTCTTCCCGGATTACTGGCAAAATCCGTATACCCGGACGGCAGGGGAAGGAGTCTCAAGTCGGTGGATTCCTTTGAGCGGGTAGGGCATCATGTCCCACTAAGTGACCGGTGGGGTGGTTGGTATGTCACCGGTGGGCATGATCAACTGGAGCACATGGGAAATGCCATTGCTTCCCGGAATGAGGGTGGGGTAGAGTTAATGCACAATGATGCAGCAATAAAGGATGGCTTAAGGCATCTGGTGGCTGATGCTAAATATCCTGCCACCACCAGTGACGTCACCGCCCTGCTCGTGCTGGATCATCAGGTTAGTATGCATTTCAAGTTGATGGAGGCATCCTATATCGTGAGGCAGGCAATACATGATACTGCCCGGCAAGGAAAGGCCAGCAATGATGTTCCGGAAAGCTTTACCAGGACGCTCAGCCTCGCCACGGAGCAGGTCATCAATCACCTGCTGTTTGCAGACGAGACCCCGATTGGGGGTAAATCAATAACAGGGGATGGTGCATTTGTGAAATCCTTCAGTTCCAGAAGTGTTAGCGACAGCAGGGGGCGCTCCCTCAGGGACTTTGACTTGAAGGACAGGATGTTCCGTCACCGATGCAGCTACATGATCTATTCCAGATCCTTCAGTGGCCTTCCCGGGGTTCTCAGGAAATCCATTTACCAGCGGTTGCAGGAGATCCTTGCGCCGAAAACCCCGGTGAAGGATTATGATTACTTTGTCCCTGGTGAACGGTCTGCGATCCTGGAGATCCTGAAGGAAACCTTGCCCGAGTTTAAGGCGGCGATTTAGTGCTCGTCCTTGTGGTGCTCCTTGAGCAGGTCACGACCAAAATCGCCGTTAAAGTCCCGCCATACGGCGTGCACATGGTTGGGGCCGTTTTGCGTGTTGTCGTATTCGAAGAGGAAGTCCTTGCTTTGGATGCGGTAATAATGTCCTTCATTACGCTCGTGTCCCCCGGCCCAAGCAAAATGGAGTTTCTTGTCGCCGTGGATGGGCTTGCGGCTGTTGATTTCAACAACAATCTCCTGGCGGTATTTTATGGCATAGTGTGAGAGGAGAGTCAGCAACATGCCTTGTTGCTTGGCGTTGAGTTTCTCGTAAGCAATGCCTTTCACAGGAAGGAACGTTTTCCTGTCCACACGCGGCTTTTGCTTGGTAATGATGTCAGCCGGAGCTTTAGCGGCGAGCGTGGCAAGTTTGAGCTGCTCGGCATTCAAGGATTTCACCAGAGTGCGGGCAAGTTCCTGTTCAACTTCAAGAACCTCAAGTCCCTTGAAGGAGCCGTCCGTCACCCGGGCTGGATTTGTCCCGAAAAACGACGGTGTCACGGAGAACATTTTACCCTTAACGACGGAAATATTGATAGACAGGTGGTGTCCCTCGAAGCGCCACGCCCATGTCTTCCCCGGGCCAGGCTCACCGAAGATCGAGACATAGTAGAGCTCAGGATCCCGGATTGGATTTTTGTTTTCCAACTCATGCAGGATGGCCTCAAGGGTCATGATGGTGGTTGCCTGACCGTATCCTTCGTTACTCATCGCGGTGGATAGCAGGGCATGTGCCAGAAGGCGCTGCTGCGGCGTCATCTCCTTAATAGTCAATCCAAGGCGTTTTCCGGCCGGCTTGATAAACTTATCAGGAATGAAAAACCAGTTTTCACGGTGTGAGTCTGTCGGCTTGAACGTAGTCCTTGCACGCTGTTCATCATTGAGGGAAGCGAGGAACGTGTTCGCGGCTTTTGCCATTTCTTCGGCGGAATTTACGTGAACGGCTACGGGATGAGCGCAAACGGGCAGGGCGGTGAGCAGGGCAGCGGATGCAATAAGGTTACGGATCATGATGATGTTCTAGGTGGTTTTGGTGAAGTTGTTAAGGATTAATTTTAGCGCATACGAGTTGGCGCTTATCACGGGCAAAAATATGTCCATTGCTCAGGGCCGGCATTGCCCGGGTATCCGCTCCGAGTATCTGGCCGCGTGCAGCCGCTTTAAAAGAGCTTTTACTGGCTTCGGCGAGGATGAGTTCCCCGCGTTCTGTGAGGATAATGAGGGTGTTTCCTGCCAGGGTGATGCTACCTGCCGCCATTCTTCCGGATTTCCATTTAAGCAAGCCGGTGAGTGCATCAATACAACGTAGTTCAGTGCCGGTTTCCTGACGCCCGTGAAAGCCGATCAGGTGCCCTTCAAAGTTTACCGGCGTGGCATAATGGCAATCAAGTTTCTGGTTGGTTTTCCATACAGTTTTAAGTGACTTTTTCCGCGAGGAAATTTGCCACAGGGTGGCACCAACTCCATAACATGCGGAAATAAAAACCTTGCCCGGAGAGACAATGACCGGACTGGCCGCATTTACTGAGGCATTCATCGTTGATCGGTGAGCATGATCAATGATCACGCTTCCGTCTGCCGGGTTGATACAGACAACGCCGTTTCGGGTAAAGCATACCGCGATGTCCTCTCCTGATATAGTTGCCGCGACGGGGGATGCGTATCCGGCTTCGTGATCAGTTGCCTGCCACTTTAATTTCCCGGTTTCAATGTCCAAGCCGACAATGCCTGCACCTGTTCCGCCGATTTGGAGGATTAGGCAGTTACCGATGATGATTGGTGAGCTGGCACGGCCGAAGAAGCCCTTTTTGGATGCCAGTTTTTTCTGCAGATCAGCCGACCAGATGCATTCTCCCGTGGTGGTGTCGATACAGTGCGCGATTCCCTCTGCCCCCAGCAGATAGATTTTCTTGTCATGTACCAAAGGAACTGCGCGCGGACCGTTGTCGAAACCGAAGTCATCGGTGTAGTCCGTGACATATTGAAAGGTCCACTTAACCTCACCATTAATTGTCGATAGTGCCTCAAGCACAGCACGGTTGTCCTGCCGATGAAAGATAAAGACAAGGCCATCACTGACAACCGGTCCAGAAAATCCACTGCCTAGCTTGTGTTTCCAGATGATCTCCGGCTCATTTCCCGGGAATTTCGGAAGCAGGGCTTCTCCCTGGGTACTGCCATTGCGCTGCACGCCCAAAAATTGCGGCCAGTCAGCGGCACAGGCAGGGCCGATAAAACAGAACAGGATGGTAAGGCTGACCAGGGCGGGTCTGCGGGTCATGCTTATCCTGGGTACCATGTTTGTCTTGGTTGGTTGGCGGGGCGTTCATAATCCCACGCGCGATCGATGAGGAGCTTTAAGTCAACCTGAGGTTTCCAGCCAAGCATGAATTTTGCCTTGGAATTGTCCAGCCAGGTGGAGTGGTAAGGGGTTTCAACGGCGACACTTGGAATGTCTCTGGTCTGCTTCAGGTAATTAGCGACCTCGCCATAATCGACGGGCTCGTCCATGCATACATTAAAGGTTTCACCGATTGATTGTTGAGGCTGAGCAAAGGCTGCAAGGATCGCGCTTACCAGATCATCGACGTGCACGAAGTTTCGTTTAACGGGATTTCCCTCACCATCCTGCATCAAGGGGATGGTGTTTTGTTCCAAGAATGTGTCGGCTTGTTGCGAGCCGACGAGTTCGCGCCAGCACGGACCGCCAAAAACATCCTTACCAAAGGTGAGGCTGAACTTGAAGTCGTCTTTTTCCATGATCCACGGAGCACGCAGGCAACATCCCGGAAAACCATATTGAATCTGGTATTGCTCCAGCATTACCTCTTCGATTACCTTGGAAAGCGCATAACAACCCGGATAAGCACTGTGAGGTTGATTTTCTGTGACCGGTAAGTGGTGCGGGTAGAAGAAGTGCCCCATGGAGGCATCTCCTCCAATCAGGATGAACTGTTCGAAGTCGATGTTCTGACGGCATTCTTCCAGCAGCCAGAAAAGACCCTTAACTGTGACATCCATGACCTCATCCGGAGTTTCCTTACAGGTCGCCAGATGTAGGGCGTGAGTGATGTTTTTGGTTGCTTGTTTAACTGTATCCCGATCTGCAATCGATCCGTGAATGATCTCGATGCGTTCGTGCTCAGCGACACTGCGGTTGTGGCATAATGCCACGATGCTGGCGTCCGGATAGTTTTCATCACTGAGGATTTTTTTTAAAAAAACCTCCCCGACTTTTCCGGTGGCTCCGGTAATAAGGATTCGCATTGCTACAATCAAACACCCCGAGGGGATTGCGGGCAACCCTTGGTTATTTAAGTCTTCAAATTATTTTAGCTTTTCTATTATTTAGGATTTTCCGTTATTTAGGATTTGCTAAGTAAAAAAAGGAGAACTATGAAATAGGCGTCGGTTTTTTAGTCAAGTTCAGTCATGCCCTTACAAGCTTCTGCCCGCCATTTTCCCAATTCGTCTTCAATATGGTTTGGTATGATATTGTGGATTTTCCATTGTGCGGTGGTGGTTACCGGGATTGTTGCGCTGACCCTGACTTTTCTTGTCGGAAAGTCTTACGGCATAATCTTCATCGGAATGGCCTTTGCTTTTGCCGGGATACAGATGCTGAGGTGGGGGCATTCCCGCTCGGTCTCCTGTCCACTTTGCCACGGCAAGGTGATTCATGGAAGCCAGTGCCGTAAACATCGCGAGGCCAGCCGGCGTCGTCCATTTGGCTACATCAGCAGCTTGTTTGTGGATGTTGCCCTGTTTGGTCGGTTTAACTGCATGTATTGTGGGACGCCTTTTCGGCTTAAGCGGTAGCGTGATTTTTTGGTTGATAGTTGACTGAGGAGCTATCGTAGCCTACCCCCCGTGAGATGCCGGGCTTACCGCGCTACCATTTTGCTTACGTTTTTGAACGCTTTCCAACGTTCACCCAGACTTTTTGTGTCCGTGAGGTTAATGAACTAAGGCGCATGGGGATCAGACCCCTTGTGTTTTCCATAAGGGATACGAGCGAAGAGTCCTTGGAGGAACATTTTCCCCGCGAACTGAAGGAACTGGTTCATGTATTGCCTCCGCGCAATGAACTGGTTGAACGGGTTGATGAATGGAAAAAACAGGGCGCCCTTCCCAAGAAGGCGGTGCTGACATTGCGGCACTGGGGGGAAAGGGGTGATAAGAACCGGGTTTACGAGGCGATTTATATCGGGATGAAGATGCGTGAGCACCGGGTGTGTCACGCGCATTCCCATTTTGCCGGGATAGGGGCCCGGTGCTGCTACTGGCTGAAGAATTTGTATGGATCGAGCTTTTCGTTTACAGGGCACGCCAATGACCTTTTTGAGCCGACCGATTTCCCCGTGAAACTTGAGGACCTCATGGGGGAGGCTGCAGTTGTAGTGACTGTCAGTGATTACACTGCAACTTGGCTTGGTGAAAGGTTTTCCCGGCAAAGCAATAAAATCAGGCGTGTCTACAATGGAATTGACATGTTGTCCTTTCCCTTTGAAGCGAGAAGCGGCAAGCCTGCTGACCAACCCTTGGTCGTAAGTGTTGGCAGGTTAATTGAGAAAAAGGGGTTTGATGACCTGGTGAGGGCAGTTGCGCGATTGAAGGAAATCTACAGGTCACCTTTCAGAGTATTGATTGTTGGTGATGGTCCCATGGAGCAGGAATTGGAACAACTTATTGAGCAATTGGAATGCGGTGACAGGATCCAGATGGCTGGATCCCGGAACCAGTCCGAGATTGTGGAGATTCTTGCCGGTTCAAGGATTTTCGCGTTGCCATGCGTGACGGAGACGGGAGGCGGCAAGGATAATCTGCCAACAGTGATCATGGAGGCAATGGCCAGTGGCTTGCCTTGCGTCTCGACCCGCCTGGCAGGCGTTCCGGAGATGGTCATTGATGGTTCTACGGGATTGCTTACCGAGGAGCGTGACCCGGATGCGTTTGCTCATGCATTGGCAACCTTATTAGCTGACCAGGAGAGGTGCCGTCAGATGGGTATGGCAGGCCACGAGCGGGCCTCAAGAATGTTTGCCAAGGAATCCACCGCCGGAGACCTGCTAAATTGCCTTGTTGCCTACGGAAACCTGCGTTTCGACGCCGGGTTGGTTCTGAAATTCCCGGCTATAATTCCCTGCTATGTCGCGCAATGGTTCAGGCGCCTGGCTCGTGGCTTAAGGAATATCGGCAAGGGTAAATTCTCCGGTAGCCAGGAGTCGACCAAGATGATCAGCTAGCGTGTTGATATCCTCCTCACTGTGTGCAGCTGAGAGGCTGATCCTTAAGCGTGCGGTTCCCCGAGCCACGGTTGGATAACGAATGGCGGGCACAATGATTCCGGTTTCCCGGAGATGGGCAGAGGCTTCCAGTGCACTTGTTTCTTCTCCAAGTATGAGAGGGAGAATTGCCGCGGCGGGTTTCTTGATAGCCAGTTTTTCACAGAGCATGCTGACGTTGCCCATCAATATGCTGCGGAGTCGGTTTCCTTCGGCACCCTCTATAATATCAATGCCGGTTAATGCCGCCGCTGCCTGAGCGTGTGGCGGAGCAGTTGAGTAGATAAAGCTCCTTGCCTTGTTGACAATTAGTTCTATCCAGTGCTGCGCCGCTGCCACCACCCCGCCAGCTGACCCGAGAGCTTTGCCGAAGGTGGCGATACGGAAGTCTATTGACCCCGATTGGCCGGTAGAGTGGCAGAGCCCGCGACCATCCGGCCCCAATATTCCAAGTGCATGAGCCTCGTCGACCAGCAGCAATGCCTTGAAGTGTTTTTTTAGCTTGATGATCTCTTGCAGCGGTGAGCTATCCCCATCCATGCTGAACACGGTCTCTGTGATAATGAGGACACGTGAATCATTCTCAGCTTTTGCCGTCACGGAAGCCAGCAGCTTTTCGAGTTTTGCCAGGTTATTGTGTGGGAATACCCTGATGGTTGCCCCGCTGAGCCTCGCACCGTCAATTAGGCATGCGTGGCACTGCTTATCAAGGATGACAGTGTCACCTTTCTTCAGTAGGGCGGTCAGGGTTCCGACAGCAGCAGTATATCCGTTAGCGAAATATAATGCTGCCTCAGTGCCAAGAAAGGTAGCTGCCCGCGATTCAAGTTGATGATGCACGGAAGATCCTCCGCGAAGGAGCCTTGAAGCCTTGGAGCCAACGCCAAACCTTTCTATTGCCTGAACTGCTGCCGATTTAAGCTCAGGACTAGCTGCCAGCCCCAGGTAGTCATTGGAAGAGAAATTGACGCAGTTCTCCGGGGAGAATTTTGCGCTTGCTCCAAGCCGGGTAATTTCCTGATCCAGTGTCCGCAGAAGATGCTGTTTCTTCAGCTGATCCAGTTCTGAATCGGGTTCCCGCATTGCTCCGGAAAAGTCCTCTCGATTGACGGTTTAGGCACTTGCCGCGGCTTTCTCGACTTCACCGCCGCCTGAATGACCCAATTCCTGCAGATCTTCCGGCAAGTAGGCTTTAAAGCGTTTTTTGTCGATAGATTTCATGTACGCCTCAAAAGGATTGATGATGCCGTCCTTGAGGTTGCCCCAGATTGCCTCATCCATGAACTGCATGCCTTCACTTTTACCCCCAATAATTACATCGTAGAGTTTTTGGGTTGCTCCTTCACGGATAATGGCCGCAACCGCTGAGTTTGAAACCATGATCTCGTTCACGGCAACTCGGCCTGGCTTATCGTCCCGCTTACAAAGAAGCTGAGCAACAACGCCTCGCAGTGAAGCGGCAAGCATGGTCCGGATCTGGCTTTGCTGATCGGCAGGAAACACGTCGATTAAGCGGTCCACGGTTTTCCGTGCATTGTTGGTGTGCAGGGTGCCAAAGACAAGTAGTCCGGTTTCTGCTGCGGTCAGTGCCAGCGAAATTGTTTCGAGGTCGCGCATTTCCCCCACCAGGACGATATCGGCATCTTCCCTGAGTGCAGCGCGCAACCCGTCAGCGAATGTGGGTGTTTGGATGGGAACTTCACGTTGAGTGATGATGGATTCCTTGTTGTTGTGCACAAATTCGATCGGTTCCTCAACAGTAACTATATGTCTTGAGAAGTTAATGTTGATGTAGTCAATCAGTGCAGCAAGGGTCGTTGACTTGCCGGATCCCGTAGGTCCGGTGACAAGGACAAGGCCGCTGCGTATATGGCCGAACTGCTTGACCACTTCCGGGATCCCGAGCTGTTCAAGGGAGGAAATTTTTGTCGGAATCAGCCGGAATACACACGCATAGCCATGGCTCTGCTTGAGAAAGTTGCAACGGAATCGCGACTCTTCGTCCATTTCATAGGCGAAGTCCAGGTCGCCGCTTGACTCATACCTTTGCCATGCTTTCTCCGTGGTGATTTCGCGCATCATGGAACCAAGCGCATCACCGCTTAGCACGGGCTCGTTTTCAATGGCGCTTATCGAGCCATGTTTCCTGATCTTTGGGGGTTGGCCTTGACTGAGGTGCAGGTCTGATCCCCCGTTCTCAACGAGATATTTGAAATAGCGGTCAATTTGGTGATCCATCGGACTTTTTTCGGGATTACATCTCGAAGTGCTTCGTCATGTTGGTCTTGTCAAAGCAGCGGGCCAAGGTTTCCTCCTGGCTGATGAGCCCGTGGTTGTAGAGGCCTTTTAAGGAATCATCCATGGTAATCATTCCCACTGCTTTGCCGGTTTGCATGATTCCGGGCAACATGTATGTCTTGCCTTCACGGATACAGTTAGCGACAGCGGGAGTGTTCATCAGCAGCTCAAGGGCAAGGGCCCTGCCATTGCCATCCACCCGCGGGACCAGTTGCTGGGAGATTACTCCCCGTAATGATTCACTGACCATGATCCGTATTTGTTCGCGCTGGTCATTTGGAAAGACGTCGAGGACACGGTCGAGTGTTCGTGCGGCATTGCCCGTGTGAAGGGTGGCAAGAACGAGGTGACCTGTTTCTGCAGCGGTAATTGCAAGGGAGATAGTCTCGAGATCCCGCATTTCTCCAACCATGATCACATCAGGGTCTTCCCTCAGCGAACCACGCAGTGCTGCACCGAAGGATTCAGTGTGGGTGAACACCTCGCGTTGGTTTACGTGGCAGTTCTTTGACTCGAAGATGTATTCAATGGGATCCTCGAGGGTTATGATATGGTCAGTGCGCTCCTGGTTGATGTAATCGATCAGTGCCGCTAGCGTCGTGGATTTCCCGCTTCCCACTGAACCGGTAACAAGGACGATGCCATTTTGATATTGCGTTAGTGGCTTAATGGACTCCGGCAGGCCGAGGTCATCAAGCGTACGGACCTGAGTGTTGATGATGCGGAAACAAAGGTCATAGCCAAGCCGCTGCTTGACGACAGAAGCACGGAAACGGCCCAGTTCGTTTTGGTAAGCAAAGTCGACATCCCCTTTTTCCCCGAGCCTTTGTTTTTGTTTTTCCCCGAGGAACCCCATAGCTAGGCGCTCAGTGTCTTCAGCGGTGAGGGCCTGGGCATTCTCCCAGATAGACTGGAGTGTTCCGTAGCGGCGCCAAGAGGGCTTGGCAGTGGTTGCAAGGTGAATATCCGAACAATCGTATTGCTGGCCAAATTTCAGGTAATCGTCAACATGTTCAAGTGTTTCGACTTCCTGAGTTTCAGTAAGGGTAGCTTCCGCCATAGGTGGGGCGCATATTGTGGCACTAGAACCGGAGTTCGTCCAGTTACTTAAAGATCTCCCGGATTGTTGAAACAAGTTGCTCTCCAAAGGGGGGAGTGGCGTCGAAATTGCTTTTTTCAGGCTTATCAGCTTGATGGAGCAGCCAATTGGCCAACATCCAGATCCTCTTTAGCTTGCCGTTGGTGCGGGTGCTCTTTCCCGATGAATTACGTAGGAATGCTGTAGCTGCGATGCCGGCCATAAGGGCCATTGCGGTCAGCTTGAGCGGATTGGCAGAAAGGCGAGTACGTAGTTCCCTTGAGATCTGTGCGGGATCCGGAATTTTTAGGGAGTGTTCTGTGATGAATTGGCGATTGCGCTCAATATTCGCCATCAGGGCTTGCTCTTCAGTTTGTCCTTTATGCCTTGAAGCCATTTTCGGTCACGGTTGATTTCTGTCAGGGAATTGCGGAAGAACCTGGCCCGGCGGCTGCGCACACGAGCTGCAAGCAGGCACAGTCCACCTGCAAAAATGTGAATTGCGGCGGTTATCGCAAGAGCGGCGTCAATGTTGATGCCGAACTTCGCGGAGCTCATCCTGACTCCTAGCCACACCAGCAATGAATACCCGCCAGTAAACAGGATAATACCCGCCAAGCTTAGCCAGCCAATTTTGCGAAGGCTCGACTTGGCATTGCGTGCCTCCAGCTTGACCAGGCGTGTACGGTCACTGACTATCTGCAACGCTGCTTGAATGATCGATTTCACCTTATGGCCAATTGTCAGATTGGT
>Ga0315316_10001875_pt1 | contig 14944 bp, 5 predicted proteins | sample M160m3416metaG_FD_203702 | JGI IMG/M metagenome (GOLD analysis project Ga0315316, IMG submission 203702) | Ammonia-oxidizing marine archaeal communities from Monterey Bay, California, United States - M1 60m 3416 | ecosystem: Environmental > Aquatic > Marine > Intertidal zone | place: USA...
ACACTAACAATAACAGCTGGATCAGCTTACCAAGAACAAATATAATATGTCAGGATTACTAAAAGTATATAGAGATAGATGTACTGTTTCAATTTCAACTACAGCAACTGCCTTGGCAACTGTAACCGGAACTGTACATTACATGACTAACAGCAACACTCAAATAAGAGTTGGTCAATCTATAGGTATAGGCAATGTAAAAGTAAATAGTGTTGTTAGCGAGGTTTATAATGGTGCTAGAAGGTCAAAGGTTACTTTAAATAATAGTATAGCTATAAACGCTAACACTGTTTTAACATTTACTAGTAATGACAATACTTTTTCTACGGAAGGAAGAGTTGGTGAGATTAGTAATTTTAAAATAACAATACAAAGAATTGCAGGTAACATACTTAGTCCAAACCCTACTTTAAATTTTGATGATGTGTATAGCAAAAGTAGTTACAAGGTTGTAAGTGTTGACACTTTTGAAAACACAACAGAGCTTATAAAAAGAGAGTACAACATTACTCACAAAGTGCCTTTAAAAAAGATAAGTAATATTGACACTATAAACTTAAGGGCAAATACAATTTTAGACGAAACTGGAGTTAATGATCAAATTTTTGGATATGAGTTTTTAGTTAATCCACCTGGTTTAAACATAGAGAGTTTAACAAATAAAAAAAGCTCGTATCAAAAAGACTTAACAAGTATTAGCTTTCCCTCTAAAAGAAATATAAATAAAAAAGCAGAAACTAGATTATTAATAGTTTACGGAGACCCAGGCGCTACATTTAAGCTTGGTATAAAATCTGCTACAAACAATGTTAACCATGAGTCGTCAGCTGTTACAAATCAAACTACATTAAATTTAGCCAACGCAGCAGATGCTGGACCTATAAACAAAGGCATGACTATAGTATCTATGGGTGGTGGAACAGGTGTAACAGAAGGTGTTAAGGTTGTTGGTAGAAACACTGGTTCTTCTCCAAACACTGTGACTTTAAATGTAGGGCAAAGTGCTGCTTCAACAGAATTAATAGGATTTGCTCATGTGTTAGTTGTTGATAATACTGTCAAAACTATAGATGAAAATGGTATTTATTCTGAGTACATAGACTTTCCAAAAAACAATAGTACAGCTAATATAGTTTTTACAATAACTTTAACTGAAAACACTACTGGATCTTTTGTAGATCTTCCGTCTACAGAAACCTTTACAATAACTTCTTTAGCAGCTTTACAAGCCGCTCCACAATACTTAACATCAACAACAACTAGAGTGGCACAGCACAACCAGTCACCATCTACAAGTGTTGTTTCTACAGGTAATTCAACAACTGTGTCTGGACAAGATTCTTTAGTAAATGATAATTTAGGATATTAAAATAAAAAAATATGTCAACAATAAGCTTAGCATTTGATAACCCAGTAAACGTTTCTTTACAAGCAAACCACAACGCTGATGCGTACGATTCTGCCTTTATGAAGTCATCAGATGGTAGCATACACTACATAGGTGATGTAACGGCTTTGTCTGCAGACAGAAAAACAGTCACTATAACTATAGTGCCTAACGATAACCCGCAAATCCCAGCTGATGGTAACCCAAGTAGCGACTATGTGTTTTTTGTTAAAAAGGCAGATGTGTCCAATGCAAAGCTAACGGGTTACTACGCTGAGGTTGAAATGAAAAATACTTCTACTGATAAAGCAGAGCTGTTTGCAGTTGGCTCAGAAATAGCTATAAGTAGTAAATAACACGTATAAGGTGTAACTATTAAAATACAACAAAACTATGATATTAATTAAAAACAACACAACATGGATCCATTAACTATGGCATTAGTAGGTGGTGCTGTGCAAACTTTAGGTAGTATAGACTGGGGTGGTAAAAGAAGAGCAGAAATGGAAGCCGCTAAAGCCGCTTATGAAAAGCAAAAAAACGTATACAGAAACTTAGACACTAGTAATCCTTATGCTAACATGAAAAATAGATATGCTGGTATGGAAAGTAAATTTGCTGGTATGGACAACGCTATGAATGATTTGCAAGTAAACACACAGCAGGCAGAGTTTATGGGCGATCAGTTTCAACAAAGCCAAGCTAACATAATGCAAAACATGCAAGGCGCAGCTGGCGGTAGTGGTATTGCTAGCATGGCTCAAGCTATGGCTAATGCAAGCTCTAAGTTTGCTAGACAAGCTTCTGCTTCTATAGGACAGCAAGAAGCTAAAAACAATATGATGGCTATGCAAAACCAAGCTAAAATAGACATGATGACAGCCCAGGAGCAATCTAAAAACCAAATGATGATGGCTAAAGGAGCGCAAGATGTTGATATAATGAAAGCAAAAGGTGAGACTTTGTCAATGCAAATGGAGCAAAGTAAACAAGGCACACTACTAGGTATGGACGCTAACAGACTTGGAGCAGCAAGACAAGCTCAAATGCAAGCCTCACAACAACTCGCGGGAGGTGTAGGTACTATGCTTCAGGCTAGTTATTTAAAAGGACAATAAACAAATAGAAAAATTATGGCATTCGGAAAAGCAGATACAGGTTTAATACAAGCAGACAAAGCGTCTTACGGTCCAGATGAAATGTTAGGTTTAGCAGCTGGAGCAGGCGCTGTTGCTAAAGGTGCTCTTGACAATAGCATGAAACAAATGGAAGGCGCTGCAAAAGCAAAAAGAGAGACTAAAAACAAATTTGCAGGGGCTTACGCTAAAGGCTTAAACGACAACAGTGGCTTTGCTAATCCTGCTGCACAACAATGGTTAACTGGAGAAATAAATAGAGATTCGGAGCTTTACGCAAGTCAAGCTGGAGATGTTGTAAGTCAAAATCAAACAATAACTGATTCACAAAGCTATTCAAACCAACTTTACAGTGGAGAAGGAAAAATTAAAGCATTTAGAGAGTTTCACAAAGGAAGACAAACTAGGGCGTTAAACAGCGATGAAACAGATAATCATTTTCAAGATCAACTTGGCGCTGGTAATTACGAGTTAAGAAGAAATAGTGAAGGTGTTGTTGAGTGGGGTGTAAAAAACCCAGCTGGCTATGAAGGTGAAAAAGAAGATGGTGGTTACACTTGGTTTACAGAGGCAAATTTACCTTTAGGAGATGAGTATAACAACGAGGGAGGTGCGTATGTGTTAAATATATTTAATACAGAAGTTAACAAAAGAACAGATGGTCATGAAGGTGTTTCTCCTGATTTTAAAAATAAATATAAAAAGCAGTTTACCGAAATGAATATGAATCATTTTGATTTAAAAACTCTTATAGCTCAAGACCCAGAAGGAGATAATATTGATGGTAATGATTTTTACACTGCATTTGTAAATGGAAAACTTCCAGACGAGTATTATGAAGGAGTAAACGGTAAAATGTTGACTGAAGAAGAGTGGACAGAACGTGCCAATGCTAATCGTGACCCAAATGCTACAACCACATTCCAAGATTTTCAAATGGGTACTTATGAAGAGTACAAAAAAGAGCAAATGCAGGCGCAAAAAATGGATCCTAAAACTTTAAAATCATGGTTAAATGGTGAAAACATGAGAGGAACTAAAGATTATAATAACTTAAGTAACAGAAGTGAGTGGATTATAGATAAGTTTTCTAAATACATGGGTGAGATAACTACAGAGGGTTACAATATCAAGCAAAAAGAAGAGTTGTCAAAACAAAACAGATATTTTCAAGATGTGGGCGCAGACGGTGCTTTTATGGGTAAAGGCGGTAAAGCACCAGCTACTCCAGAAATAATGTTAGAGAAAAAAATGGAAGTATATAAGGATTTAAAGTTTGAAACCGTGTTAGGCGAAAATTATGATGTTGATACTTTAGATTTTAACAAGCTTGTTGGCGCAAACAACGATATGAACAAAGGCGTTTTAGCTGAAAATATAGAATCTTCATACGCAAATCATATTAAAAACGATGAGTTAGAAGTAGATGTTGATGACAATGTTCTTACGCTTACAACAAAAGAGGGTGGTAAAGTTACATTTGATTTTGTAAACGACCCGCAAACTAATCAGCCAAGAACTAAAGAAAGTCAAAAGCTTTTAATGGAAAAGTTAAAAAAGCACTTAAACACTCTAGAAGCTATACCATTAGAGTTTGAAGCTCTTGGCAACAACGCTAATGAGTGGAACATGGCGACAGGATTTGATTTAGTTAAAATGCAAACGCAAAATAACAATGGAGCAAACATTGAAGGCGCTAATATAGACGAAACAAATACAGAAACATATACACCAAACCCACTTCAAATTGGTGGAAGTGGTAGATTTTAAAAACAAACTAAATGGCAGAAGAAAAAAAAGGTAGCATTTGGAAAAGAAGAGGAGATCAAGGTGGTGGTGTCTCTCAAGAGCTCGGTGCTTTTTTTCAGGAAATACAAGCTTTAAATTTAGGGTATACTATAACGTCTACTACAAGAAATAAAGAAACACATAAAAAGTATAGCGAGACAAGTCCACACTTTACTGGTAGTGCGTTTGATTTAGGTATAAAGTCTCAAGATGATCTTGGGTTATTGAAGTATTTGTTTGGTAAAGACTTTGACCCAAATGCTAAGGTTGATGGAGATTATGTTAGGCCAGATCTTACGCCTGAAGGTGTTGCGCTTTTTAAAAAGCACAATATCAGAATGATTGATGAAAGAAATCTTGTAGATTCAAATGGTGTTGCGCAACCACACTATCATTTTGAAGCTGTTGATTCAACTAAAGCTAAAAAAATACACAAAAAAGGTGACGAATTTTCTTTTGATTCATCACCAAGAAAAAGTAAAAGATACCAAAGCGACAAACAAGACTTTTATTTTTATGGTGGAGGTGTTGGCGAGTTTGCTGAAAATGATTACAACACTTCTAAAGCTTACAAAGACTCAATACCAAACGGTCCTATTATTAAGTTTAATAAAAAAATAACTGGTAATCAAGAGATTGATTTTAATTGGGAAAACGGTACTGATGAAAAATCTAGAAACAGCTTAGCAACAGTATTAAACTTTGCACCAAAAGAAGAAGTTTCTACTGATGAAAATCTTTTTAAGCCAGATCCTTTTGCAAAGAAAAAAGAAGAAGCAATACCAGGGCTACCAAGCAAAAAAGAATTTGAGGCGCAAAAAACTAAAGAAGCCGAAGCACCTGACGATAACCTTTATCAAGGTAAAGATTTAGACGCAGTTGAAGTTAGTGGTGGAGAGGCAAGTGGTGGAATAAAAAAACTACCTGTTGAGCTTCTTCCTACAGAGGAAATGGAAGGCGGGCCAGTAAAAGCTGATGAAAAAATTAGTAAAAAAATACTTGACAAAGACGTTTTTGTGTCTAAAAAAGACAAAGACGACAAAATTACTAGCGAAGAGGTTGTTGAAGAACCTGAAGAAATATCTTTAATTGAAGAGGTTGAAAAACCTAATAGACAAGACTTTAACACTTCTGGTGAGTACATGAAAGCTAGAATGAAGTATTTTCAATTTTTAGAGAAAAAAAATAGCAATGTTGAGACTTCAAGTATTGATGATGAAAGTAATGATACTGACAACAGTATTAATACTAACATTGTTTCTGCAGAACAATTAACTGAACAAAACCAAGGATTGTTTACAGCAAGCGATGTTGATGAAAGAGATGATTACGTTGCTGTTGATAAAATTACTCCATTAGGTCCTAAAAAAGTAAAAGGTAGCAACTCTATATTTGACACAGGTGATATTGTTATACCTTTAGATTTTGACAACGAAACAGACCCTATACAAGTTGAAAACAATAACGAAAACGTTTCTTTGTTTACAAGAAACAACCTTACTGGAGACGTAAACGACTCTCCTTCTCGACAAGCTAATACAGCTTCAATTCCAAAACCTACAATAAACAAAGTACAAAGAGACCCTAACACTAACGAACTTATAACTCCACCAACTACGGAAGAGTTAGATGCTATATTAAAAGAGCCTGCTTTTAAAGAAAAAAAGTACGATCCAAATAATCCCCCTACACAGGCTCATTCATTATCAAATGATTTTTACACCGAAGCTATTTTAAACGAAAATGGAGAGCTAACAGGAGAGTACAAAGAAGGAACAAGTCCTGGTGAAATATATGCAAGTAAAAAAGCTTTTGTTCAAAATAGAGTAAATTCTAATAATACAGATGGTGAGTTTTTTGAAAGAAGCCAACAGTATGTTGATAAAATGGATAAGTTTTACGACGAAATAACAACTATAAAAAGAACTGATGGAACGGCTGGCAACTCGCTAATAAGAGGTGCTTGGAGTTTAACTCAGGGTTTGCCAGGAGCTGAAAAATTAGATTTTAATAAGTTTGAAGCTCAAATGAAACAAGAGATTTTAAACATAGTGCATCAAGACCCTAATGGACAGGATATAATAGATAAAGTTGTACAAGGTGACTTACCTTCTTTTGAAAGAGCTGGTTGGACTAAAGAAAAGCTTATTATGTATGCCAAGTCAAGAGTTTTGGAAAACGAACAGCTTGTTATCGATGAGTCAATAAAAAAATACAAACAACAAGAAAATTCTTTTATTATAGACAAAGAAAAGTTTGAAGATTTAAGAGCTGATTTTCAATACGAGCAAGGTGGAATAAATGAAGACATAAAAGAAATAAAAGATAACTATGGAAGATTTGTTTATGATTCTCAAATAGGTAGAGAGGTTTACTACCCAGCTAGTGTTAGAAAAGCTATGAGTGACGCAGATAAAGAAAAGCTTACTTTTATAAATCAAAGAATAGCACAAAGTGACAAAGATTTTGAGGTTTTAAACAATACAGCAGCAGATCTTTCTTCAAGACAAGACAAGCTTTTAAAACAAGCTAAAGAACTAGAGAATATTCAAGAAACTCTTTGGAAAGCATTGTTGTTAGACCCTGAGTTAGAACTTGGAGAACAAAGTGCGTCACAAAGAGGAAAAAGCAACAAGGCTTTTGATAACTGGTACAACGATGAGTTTGCTTCTACCTTTATGGGTGGTGCTATTGACATAGCGGCTACAACTGCACAGGAGATTGGTCGTTACAAACTTTTAACTAAATTTTTTAGTAACGCTTATGCTGTTGGTGGTACACTTGTAGGTTTAGGCTTGTCTAGCAGTGCAGATGCAATTAGAGAGCTTGCTACTGGTGTTGATAATAAAGAAAGATATACATACACGGAAAGGTATTTAGATTTTTTTACAAATTTGGCGGGCACAAACATTGTGCCAAAAAACAATATAGACAAGTTGTTTAATCCTGAAAACATAAAACCTTCAGGAAACTTTTTTAAAGATCTTACTAATCCAGACGCTTATAATTGGTCAACTTACACTATAGGTAAAGAAATAGGAAATCTTTTTGGTTATACTAGAGTTTTAGCAATGAACACTGTTGCTAGAAAAGGTATAAGTTTAACTGGTGGAGCTCAACAAATGGGTAAACGTATGGCTCAAAAAAGAACCTTGTTTAACAAAGGTATGAATAAAATGGGTCTTGGAAAAATAGGAGATGATATTATAGGTTCTTTACACAAAAACTGGAAACCTACAAAAGGTTTTGTTGGTAGAATAAGAATGATAGAGACCAATCAAAAAATGTTAGTATTAGATAATATTGCTGACGGTAGAGCTAATGGATTAGATAGCCACGAAGCTGTCTTATACGGAAACCTAACAGCGCTAGCAACTGGTCTTAGTCAGTTAGTCATGCCTGATATAAATTTCTTTAAAACTGTTGGTGGCAAAAACCTTCTTGGTGACCTTACTAAAGCTTTGAAAAAAGGAATGAACAAAAGCTTTACTATTGGCATGAGAAATCAAATTGCTAAAAAAGCTGTTGGAGAGTTTGCTTTAAACTTTGCTAAAGAGCACGGTGAAGAACAATTAGACTTAGCATTAAACGATATTGTTAAGTCAAGCATGATTACTAATTATTCTAATGAAATAACAAACGCTCAGGCCCAAGGTCAAGTTTTAGTAGGTACTTCTCTTTTAACGGGAGGTTTAGGTCTTAAAAGAGCTGGATCAACAGTTTTAAACGCTCAACACTATTTAAACCAAGAAATATTTAAACATGGCGAAAGCACTTTAGAGCTTTCTATGCTTAAACAAAAAGAACTTAAAAAGAAAATAAAATATTACGGCACGCTTTCTATTAACAGACCTCAAAATGGAAAACATAGAGCAAAACTAGATATATTTACAGAAGAACTTAAAAAAGAACAAAAAGCCTATACAGACGTACTTGGAACTTTACAGGCGTACAACGCTGCTGGAGAGTTTGCTACAGTTGAAATGATAGACAATATTGTTAAAAAAGATAAGCTTCAGAAAAAATTAGCTAAACTTAAAAAGAAAGACAAGGTAATAAATGCTGATGAAATTAACAATTTAAATGAACAAATAAAAAATATTAATGCAAAAATAGAAGCTTCTACTCCAAACTCTTGGAAAAAAAAGCTATACGAAAATTCTATAAAAAGAGGTAAAGCATTGCTTTCTAAAATGAACATTAATATTAAAGTTATGGAGGCTGAAACTGAAGATGAATATAACAGCTATGTTGCTGCAGCTCAAGCCGAAGTTGAGTCTTACAATAAAGAAAACAAAACTAAAAATAAAAAAGGCAAAAAGAAACAAAAGTCTGACAAGAAGTTTGGTGGTAATGGTATGATTGTTTATAATGATTATAATGGAGAGCATATTATTATAATAAATAAAAACTCTGCTTTTAAGCCTTCACAAGATAACTATGGGGTTGGTGTTCATGAAATTTTCCACGCTGTTTTTCGTAACACTATCAAGAAAAAAGGCGGAGCGCAAAAAGTAAAAGCAATGTCATTTTTGTTAAGACAAGAGCTTCTTAATAATCCTAGAAAATATGGGTTTATTATGGGAGCTAATTATGTTACTGGCAAGTTTTCTGAGTATGAAAAACAAGTAGAAAGCATGGAGTGGGACGAAATGTTTACTACTATATCAGAAGGTTTGGCACAAGGTGATATAAGACTTGAAAAAGGGTTTTTAATAAAACTACATGATATAGTTAGAAGAGGTTTAAGATCATTTGGAATAAACGCAGACTTTTTCCCTGGTCAAAACCCTGCGAACGCCATGTTAAACTTTATTAGAGATTACAACGACGAGCTGTTAGATGGTGATAGAGAAAACTTTTCTGAAGGTATGCAACAAATTATAAGAAAAGGTTTAAATATAAAGATAGATAAAGAGTTTATTGCAAAAGCAGAAGCAGAAGAAAAGAAAAAGATTGAAGAAGGTAAAATAAAAATGAAGTGGGACACAAGCTTTAGCGCTATGTCAACAAGAAACAGTCGTACTAGAAAAGATATATATACTAGAAACGAAGTTTTAAATGACATAAAACTAAAAGAAAGTACAAAAAAAATAGTAGAAGAAAATGAAAGAATAAGAAAAGAGCTTTTAGAAACTCGAATAGTTCTTGAAGATGGTACTTTTGAATATGATGAAGACTTAAGAAATGATTTAGTTTTAAACAATATGGCTTTAGTTACAGCATTGTCTGATTTTGCTGCTAAAAACCCTAAAATAATGGGATTAGAACAAAGCAAAAGAGTTGGCTTTGAACAGTTTCAATCAGGTTTTTCAAAAGAATTAATGAAGCTTTCTAGAACTTATGATCCTGCTTTAGTTCCTTTTGGAGCTTATTTAAACATGTTGTTACCTCTTAGATATGGTGATGCTTTAAAAGGAGAGCAAAAAGGAGCTATAGAAGGTAGTGTTAGTATAGATAACGAAGCTGTTGCTGAAATACCTAGCAATGAAGATGACTTTACTCCAGGTGATTTTGACGCTGCTGATAGATTTGTAGCTCCTAAGAAAAATGTTGCAAGAGAAGTATCTAAAAAAATTGACCCAGAGTTTGAAGAAAAAATAAACACTTTAATTAGCGAAGGTTTAAAAGAATTAAAAGAGTTTAGAGCGTTGTCTAAAAAAATGAAACTTAGTCAACAAGAAACAGATCGTGTTGAAAAGTTAAAAACAAAACTACAGGAAAAGCGTATGTTTGATATTAACTTTGACACAATGGAAATTAGCAATATTGAAGGTCTTAGTTACAAGCTTATATCTGAATTATCAGGTATTGACGTTCAAAAGCTAGACCCAAGAAGCAAAAGCTTTTTAGCTAATTTAAGAAAAAAACAAGGAAAAGCAGGTAGTAACGAGGTTAGATCAGCGCAGCAGTTTATAAGCAAGGTTGGACCTAAATTAATACTTGCTGCTATTTTTAATGAAGGACATACAGCGGCTTTTAAATCAACCAACATGCCTGGTGTGTTATTAAAGTTTGGTTACAACAAAGGTTCTAAGCGAATAAAAAATAACTTTCCTCAATACAAAAAACCTAACTTAAGTGAGAAAGATTTTATGGAATACTTAGGTATATATAGGGTTGATGGAAAGCTTGAGTTTAAAGTTGACAGAAATACAAGCGCTAGACTGCTAGCTGTTTTGTCTTTGATGGATAGAACTATTACTAACCAGCAATTAAGAAAAAATTTAGAAGCTACTGGTGATTTAGATGTAAGGTTGAAAAACGCTTTAGAAGACGGTTTGTCTAACCACGCAGAGTCTATATTTTATATTAAAAACCCTAGCCTTCAAGAGGCTATTAATAAAAAAATGCCTGAGCTAGGTCTTAAAATACAAGAAATAGATAGAAATTGGTCAAAAACTAAAATGAGAAACTATGTACGGTCTATATTTACAGAAGACGGTACTTTGACTAAAGAACAAGCTAATACATTTATAGATCAAATGTTTAACGAAGCTGGTGTTATAATGCAGTATATATATAGAGAAGAAATACTAACTTCTCAAGGCGTTAAAAACATAGAGTCTTTCGAGGACTTTGCAAAAAAGTTTTTAGGTAAAGGAAATATACATGAAGGACTAATAGAATACTTTGGCTTAAAATTAAAAGACGCTAACGGAAATATAACTGACAAAGCGCCATCTGTATCAGACTTGTTTGACAAAGACTCTGTTGATAGAGCTAGAATAAATGTTGGTGATTTTATAGACAACGGTATAATTGAAAAGTGGAGAAAAGGCAAAATGTCAGTGGAAGAGGTTTTAGACATGATATACATGTACGAGCAAGAAAATGCCACTGCTTATAAAATTGATGATGGCTCTTTTGTGTACGAGCCTGGTACTAGTATAAAAATAGACAAAACACCTTCTGGAAAAACTAAAAGACAACAATTTTTTGCAGCAGAAAAAGAAGATGGTGGTGCTAGATTAGATTTTAGATTATGGGTTTGGAATTTTATAGGTGAAGATTTTAAAGCTGAAATGACAGACAGCCAGAAAGCAGCGTTTACTTCTAATGTCGGTATAAGAAACAACGACAACTACTCAAGCATGGAGCTAATGCCAAAAGACGGTAAAGACGTTGCTGGTAGAATGATACGTACTATAAAGTCTAATAAAGGAGAAAAAATAAAGAAAAACTCGTCAACGTGGGAACAAGATGATTTCACTAAAGAAGCTGAGCTTGCTCAAAGACTAACTATAGAGAAAATTCTTTTCTTTACAGATTTGTTAAGTAAAGACCAATTGTCAGAGCAAGATTTTGTATTGCAAATGGTGTCTTTAAACAGTAACCCTACAACGTCGCTAAGAAGAGGTGCTGAGGTTATTGGTATAATGGACGGTATAATCGACAGTGATGGAAACTTTTTGTTAGGCAAAATAAGCAATGACAACATAAGATTTGAGCATAGTAAACCAGCTATATACTTATTAATGTCATTGATAAAAATAGCTACAGATAAAAAAAGTAGCATAAAAGCTAAAAAGGCTGCAATGGACAATGAGTATGTTGATTATAAAGTTAGCATAATAAACCAAGACGCAGATGACACTTTAGACAATGCTGGTTATAAATTTCTTATGTACGATGGCTACGCTCCTGGAAATCCTGATGGTTGGGTAGATAGAATGTTTAATGATTACAATTTAGGTTTTGATTTTGTTAAACCAATAAGGTTAATAAAAGATGTTGTTGAAGGAAATTTAGATGGTAAGGTTTATGGAGAATCACATGGAGTGGCCTCTGAGTTATTACCTAAAAGCAAAGGTGAAATAGATCAAGATATAAAAATTAATGAGCTTACAAGATCTGCAAAGTCTATAACACACGATAGAAAACCTGTTGGCATGAGTGCTTTTGATTTTGACGAAACAGTTGGCATTAGTGACAACTTTGTAATAGCTACAAAAGATGGTGAAACAAAACGTATAGCTTCTGATGAGTGGCCTATGGTTGGTGATCAGCTTGTTAAAGAAGGTTGGAAAATGGATTTTAGTGATTTTAACAAAGTTACTAATGGTAAACCAGGGCCTTTGATGCAAAAAATGAAAAACCAAATTAAAAAGTTTGGCCCTAAAAACGTATTTATATTAACAGCTAGAGCTCCTGAAAGCGAAGCTGCAATACACGCTTACTTAAAAAGCGAGGGAATAAATATTCCCAGAAAAAACATAACAGGATTAGGTAATAGTACTGGTGAGGCAAAAGCTTTATGGATGCTTAATAAATTTGCAGAAGGTTATAACGACATGTATTTTGTTGATGATGCACTACCAAACGTAGAAGCTGTTAAAAATGTTTTAGAACAACTTGATGTTAAATCAAAAGTACAACAAGCTATAGTAAGCAAAAGTATTGACTACGATAAAGATTTTAATGATATATTAGAACAATCTAGTGGTATAGATTCTAACAAACGTTTTTCTGACGCTAAAGCAAGAAGAAGAGGAGAAGGTAAAGGTAAGTTTAATATATTTATACCTCCTGGAGCAGAAGATTTTATTGGCCTTATATATCAATTTTTGTCAAAAGGAAAACTTGGAGAAAAACAATTTGAGTTTTTTAAGAAAACATTAATAGATCCTTTAAACAGAGCTTATAGAGATTTAAACAACGCAAAACAAGCTATAGCAAATGATTTTAATGCGTTAAAGAAAAAAATGCCTGATGTTCAAAAAATGCTTTTTAAATCTATAGAAGGTGGTGACTACACTTACAACGATGCTATAAGAGTTTATCTTTGGAATAAAGCAGGTTTTGAAATACCAGGAATATCAAAAGCAGATATAAAAAAATTAAGTGAAACTGTGGAAAACGATAAAAGATTAAAAACTTTTGCAGATTTACTTTCTATTTTATCTAGACAAAAAGATGGTTATGTACCACCAACAGTTTCTTGGTTAAGTGAAGATATAAGAGCTGATTTAAAAAACGCTACAGACAAGATAGGTAGAAAACAGTTTTTTGCAGAGTTTTTAGAAAACGTAAAAATTATATTTTCTCCAGCTAACTTAAACAAAATAGAAGCTATTTACGGTAGGGCTTTTAGAGATGCTTTGGAAGATATGCTTTACAGAGTAGAAAATGGAACTAACAGAAGTTTTGGTAGTAACAAGCTTGTAAACGACTTTATGAACTGGATAAACGGCTCTATTGGAACAACAATGTTTTTTAATGCTAGATCTGCTGTGCTTCAAACGTTGTCAATGGTTAACTTTATAAACTTTGAAGATAATAATATACTTGCCGCTGCTAAAGCTTTTTCTAACCAAAAACAATTTTGGGCAGACTTTGGCATGATATTCAACTCTGATATGTTAAAGCAAAGAAGAGCAGGTTTAAGTATTGATGTTAACGCTAGTGAATTAACAGATTATATTTCAAACAGAGGTTCTATAGGCAATAAGTACAAAGCAGCAATGAACTACCTATTGTCAAAAGGTTTTTTACCTACGCAAATTGCAGATAGCTTTGCAATAGCTATGGGTGGCGCTAGTTTTTATAGAAACAGATTTAATAAGTATGTAGAAAATGGAATGAGCATTGCAGAGGCAAAAAAACAAGCTTTTAATGATTTTCAAAAAATAGCAGAAGAAACACAACAGTCCGCTAGACCTGATATGATTTCACAGCAGCAAGCGTCTGTTCTTGGTAGAATAATTTTAGCTTTTCAAAACACACCAATGCAGTACGCTAGGTTAATGAAAAAAGCTATGTTAGATCTTGTAAATGGTAGAGGTGATGCTAAAGCAAATGTTTCTCGTATAATTTATTACGGAGCTGTTCAAAATATCATATTCTATACGTTACAAACAGCATTGTTTGCTATGCTTCTTGGAGACGATGATGATGAAGAGGTTTTTGACAAGAAAAAAGAAAGAGTTTTAAATGGTAGTATAGACAGTATATTAAGAGGTATGGGTGTTCAAGGCGCTGTTATTTCCACTGTTAAAAACATGGTTAGAGCTTTTTATAAAGAACAGCAAAAAGACTATAACAAAGACGAGTCTGCTGTAATTATGGAAATGGTGAACTTATCACCGCCATTAGGTATTAAGCTTAGAAAAATAAGAGATGGTGAAAGAACTTTAAGATGGAACAAAGATTTAGTAGAGGAGTTGCCTTATTACAACTTAAAAAACCCTGCTTGGGAAGCATCTTTTTCTTTTATACAAGCGGCTACAAATATACCTTTAGCTAGATTACATCAAAAAACCGTAAACATGTCTGATGCTGTTTCTCAAGACATGGAAAGTTGGCAAAGAGTTGCACTGATGATGGGTTGGTCCAAGTGGAATATAGGTGTTGACGAGCCAAAAACAAAAAGAAAAAGTAAATCAAAATCAAGAAGGTCAAGAATGACAGTTTCTGGATAAAACAAAAACAAATGAAAAAACTAATAATTATTATATGTATAGCACTGGTTGCTTGTGCTGCGCCAAAAGAATGTTGCTCGCAAAATTTTAAAAAGTATTTTAAATTTGCTACGTTTTACGCTGCAGCTAATGGGGGTAACTCCATATCAGATGTAGATGTATTTTCTGTAACTAATGGTTTAGAAACTGTAACAGTAGAAACGCCTTACGAT
>Ga0315316_10001876_pt1 | contig 14940 bp, 10 predicted proteins | sample M160m3416metaG_FD_203702 | JGI IMG/M metagenome (GOLD analysis project Ga0315316, IMG submission 203702) | Ammonia-oxidizing marine archaeal communities from Monterey Bay, California, United States - M1 60m 3416 | ecosystem: Environmental > Aquatic > Marine > Intertidal zone | place: USA...
GTTTTGCGTTTATTATCAGTGCATTTGCGATACATGCATTATGTTGCGCATTAAGGTGAATAATTAATAGAGGAAAATAAATTCCAGGATGGGGGTTTCATTTTTTGGGGTTGGTGATCTTTGCAAAAAGAAAGGTGAAAGTAATTAGCGGAATCAGTCATGCAGGATGATTGACGCCAGTGCCTGTGCGGCGGTAGATTTCATGCTGTTGAAAAAGAAATGAATTTTCGCCTGCATCTAGCCGCCCTCTTTGCATTTTCTGCAGGTGCTGATCCGGCAGCGGCTGATGACCCGCAGTGGAGCTTTGAGCCACTGGCAGCGGACGTGTTGCCAAGGCAGGTTGATTCGCCCTGGATAGCGAATCCAGTGGATGGCTTTATCCTGGAGAAGCTCAAGGAGTATGACCTGAAGCCACAGGGCGAGGCAGATCGCCACAGCCTGATCCGGCGGGTGACAGCCACATTGACCGGGTTGCCCCCGAGTATTGAGGAAATTGAGGCCTTTATCACCGATTCAAGTCCTGATGCCTATGCCCGGATGGTGGACGGGTTACTGGAGAGTCCCCATTACGGGGAGAGGTGGGGGCGACACTGGCTGGATGTGGCCCGCTTTGGAGAGAGTAATGGGACACTCACTGTTAATGAGGACAAGGTTCGGGGCGATGCCTGGCAATACAGGGATGCGGTGATACGTACTTTCAATGCCGACCTTCCTTTTGATCAGTTTGTGCGCTTCCAGTTTGTTAATGCGCCGGAGGCTCAAAAGCAATACCGGCCACTGCGCCAGTTTATCCACCTTGGAACCCGGCTGCAGAACAATGCCGACCCCAATGACAAGCAGTTTCACCGGCTGGATGACATGATATCGACCACCGGTAATGCCTTCCTGGGGCTGACTCTCGGTTGTGCGCGCTGTCATGACCACCCGGTTGACCCTGTTTCAACTGAGGAATATTATCGCTTCAGTGCCATTTTCTTTGATCAGGTAAGTGAGTCCCCCAAGGCTTCCCGCAAGAAGATTCCACTCTCCATTACCCAGCCGCGGGTACTTTTGAAGGGCAACTGGGCAACACCGGGGGCTGCCGTCAAGCCGGGTTATGTATACAAGCTCATGCGTCAGCCTGTCGAGCACTGGCATACGAAGGGTAAGGGGGAATTGGAATCTCTGGCTGATTGGCTGACTGATACCGGGCATGGTGCAGGTCAGCAGCTGGCACGGGTTTTGGTAAACCGTATCTGGCATTATCATTTCGGGCGCGGGCTGGTGGCCACACCGAATGATTTTGGCAGCCTTGGTGCAAGGCCGAGTCATCCACGGCTCCTTGACTGGCTGGCTGCTCAATTTATCAAGGGGGGCTGGAAAATAAAACCGATTAACCGGCTGATCCTTTGCAGTTCGGCTTACCGTCAGTCCAGTGCACGGGATGCTTCCGCGGCCAAGCAGGATAATGACAACAGCTTGCTCTGGGAATATCGCCCGCGGCGCCTTGAGGCGGAAGTCATTCGTGATCACCTGTTGGCCGTGGCGGGTGTATTGCGCCAGGACATGTTTGGCAGGAGTATTTCCATCGGCAATTACAAGAAAAGCGAGGATGATCGTCCCGAAAGCTGGCGGCGCTCTATTTACCTGCAGGTGCACCGTGCGGTCCGTCATCCGACCCTCAGTCTCTTTGATCCGCCGGATGCCGAGCGCAGTGACGGGGCCAGAACCACGGCTTCCAGCCCTGATAGTGCCCTTTTTGCGTTGAATTCCCCATTGGTATGGACGCTAGCCGGGCACTTTGCCAAGCGGGTCGAAAAGGAGGCCGGCAAGGACATGATGCGCCAGGTTGAACATGTCTACCGGCTTGCCCTCTGCCGTCCGCCACGAAAGAATGAACTGGAAATAGGTGTTCAATTTCTTCGCACAGGAAATACCCTCACTGACTATACCCACATGATTTTCGGATTGAATGAATTCATCTATGTCCACTGAGTCAGGCAATGTCATTGGTCGTCGGAATTTTCTCGGCCAGTTCGGGTTCGGCGGCTTGAGCGGTATTGCGCTCAACTCGCTCCTGGCATCAACCCCTGCCCGGGGTGCCAATTTCCTGCCTGCCCCGCATCACCCGGCAAGGGCCAAGAACGTGATCTTCCTTTTCATGTGCGGCGGAGCGAGTCACCTGGAGACTTTTGACCCGAAGCCCAAACTCAAGGAGTTGCAGGGCAAGACTGCCTCGGAGGTGTTCAATGCCGAGGAATTGAAAGGATTCAACCCGGAGAAGACCCTCGAGGGGTGTCGTATGCTCCCGGGGGTTTTTCAATTCTCCCGGCATGGGCAGAGCGGTGCCTGGGTCAGTGAGATCTATCCCCGCCTCACGCAAGTGGTTGATGAGATTGCCTTTATCAAGTCGGTTCATACCGATTCCGCCATTCACTCAGTGGGAGAGCAGTTGATGCATACCGGCCATGGTCGCCCGGGTTTTCCGAGCATTGGCTCATGGACAACCTACGGGCTGGGCAGTCAAAGCAGTGAATTGCCTTCCTACGTGGTAATGAAGGATGGTATCAGCACTGCAGGGGATGGCGTGTTCCAGCAGGGAATGCTGCCTGGGAGACATCGCGCGGCGATCGCGCGGGTGGAATCCGGCAAGCCGCCTTTTCCTTACCTGACGCCACGTGGCGACACCGCTCCCGGTGCCCAGGAGAAACAGCTTGATGTGCTTAACCGGCTCAACCGCCTGCATCGTGATCAACATCCAGGGCAGATTGAGCTAAACGGCCGGATTGAAGCCTTTGAGACAGCCTACAAGCTGCAGCGCTCCGCGATGGAAACCTTTGATCTCTCGCGTGAGCCGGAGAGCATCCGCAAACTTTACGGTGATAACACATTTTCCCGGCATTGCCTGACAGCCCGGAGGCTTGTTGAGTCTGGTGTGCGCTTTGTGGAAATCCTTGATGGAGCTGAGGGGCGCAAGTGGGATGCGCATGGCAACCGCGGCGGTCTGGTCGACAATCATCGTGGCAATGCCGCACGTACCGACCAGGGGATTGCGGCCCTTATCATTGACCTCAAATCCCGGGGTTTACTTGATGAGACCCTGGTGGTGTGGGCCACAGAGTTTGGTCGCACGCCCTTCGAGGAGGCAAACCGTGAGAGGAAAATAGGACGAAGTCACCATCACAAGGGCTTTACCCTTTGGCTGGCAGGTGGAGGTGTTAAGGGGGGTATCAGTTACGGGGCAACCGATGAGTTGGGTATGCATGCTGTCGAGAATCCTGTTTCTTATCATGACCTGCACGCTACAATCCTTTACCTGCTGGGGCTTGACCATGAGCAATTGACCATCCGCCACAACAGCCGGGACGTGAGGTTGACCGATGTTTTTGGTAATGTGGTGCACGATATTATTGCCTAGAAACATTGCCTTGCTGAAGGGATGTACGCCATATAACTTTGGTTATTCATGAAAGTTTCAGTGTATGTTTTATTCGGTCTGTTTTTTTTGGTCGGGTGTGGGGAATCCAACAAAGAGACTCAGACTGATAAAAAGAAAAGTTCGGGTCCGATTAGTGGCATTACTTCTTTGCCTCGTAATGGTGGAGAATCGAAAAATATCCCGTCTTTTTCCACCGAAGAGGGTGTATTAAAAATGGGAGATAATCAGTCTCCTGATAAATTTGATGAACCTACCGATCTTGTGCTTCCCTCAGAGGTTGGTGGAGAGGCGGTGACTACAATAGCTAGTGGTGCTTTTTCTGACTCCAGTAACCTTACCAGTGTAGTGATCCCGAATACCGTCACCAACATAGGCGATGGGGCATTTTATAATAATGCGAACCTTAAAAGTGTGACGATACCCAATAGTGTGACAAGTATTGGATCAGGGGCTTTTTACGCTTGCGCGTCGCTGACCGATATTACCATACCGGCGAGTGTGACAAGTATCAGTGAGATGGCATTTCTGGATTGCAAAAAACTTGAGAAAGTTACTTTTCTTGGCAAACCGCCTGTTCTTAAGAAGGCAAGCACCATCTTTGAAAATACCAGTGCCACGATCTATTATGATCCTAAAATTCCGGGTTGGGGTGCAAGCTTTGCCGGCAGGGCTTGTGAGCCTATGGAGTAGGCGATAATGGGAGTGTATCAATCCTTTTCCTTTTTAGGAAAAAGGTTTTTTAAGGATTTTCTTCAACTCTGGCATTGATGACTGCCTGGCTTAGGTTGCCGTTAATATCAAAAACATTGATGATGTAGATCAGTGGTTGCCCTGCGACAAGGGGACGGGGGGCTTCCACGGTGAGTGCCCCGGAGTATTTGTTTTTGCCCTTTAGGTCGAGGTCTTTGACAAACGCGTCAATCTGCCCGCCGCCCCTTTGCATGATGACCAGGGGCCCCAGGCCCCCGTCATCAAGCATTTGAATCTTAAGCTCTACTGTTTTCTTGCCGGCCTGGGCATTTCCGGCCAGCTTGAATTCACTGATGCCGGGTGGCTTCATATCCTTTTTATCATAGGCTTCATTGAAGAAGCGTGTCACGGCAGCCATGCGGGCATGGGCGGCTGAGAAACGCACAGGCCTTTCTCCGGAAGTTTTTGCATCGAACATTTTTCCTAGGTCATCATATCCGCGCATCATGATGTTGCGGGTATCGCGGGTATCATGCAGCATCCCGAAAATATGGCCCAACTCGTGGATCAGGACGCCATTGCTTGTCTGTGCCTCCCTGCTACGGGGTTGTTTTTCTTTACCTGCGATCTTTTCGACTGTGGTTGAATCCATGAAGTGGCGAATCTGCTCTTCAATTGTTGAGGCGGTGATTTCGTCACGGAAAATATCCCCGGAAACACATGCCAAACCGGAATAGATATGTGGAATAGGCCTGGCCTCGGCAACGGCACCCGCTTCGGAAAAAACCAGTGTTGGCCGATTGCGTGAGAAGCCTGTGGCCTCCCATATTTCCTGTTGCTGGGAATTGAGCAAGTGATCGATATTGAAGGGGTTCCCGGTATAAAACACGGCCGGATGCTTGGCCTTGACCAGATGAACCTTCAGGCGTCCATCTTCCTCAAACTCAAAATCCAGTCCGCGTGTTTTGTGCTTGTGAGCCTTCATTTCCCTGCGGTAGACATCAGCGACAACCCTCATCAGGACCTCGGATTTCTCCCGGTAGTTTGCCTTCACCTCACGATCATTGGGGACAAAGTAGACGAGCCTCACTTTATGGTCCTTACCGAGATCTTTGAGGGGCGGGGGGATAATGAGTTTCGGCCCTGATCCTTGGTTCCCTTTGGCACTGGCTGGTTGATGTGTATTACCTGTGTCGAGTTGGGCCATCAGGCTGATTGCCAATGTGATAAAGAGTACGGAAACGGCAGCAAGTAATGAGCGGGGAGCGACTTTCATGGACGGGATCAGACTACCATATGCTCAACGCTCAAGGCGCTAAAACACAAGAGTGGATTGACTTTTTTGAAATATGTAACACTTTTCAAAAAGCATGTCCAGAGGAGGAAAAAGACAGGGAGCAGGAAGGCCGAAAGGTGCCGGTCCTTACGGGGAGGAGACAAAACCTGTCCGCATTCCCGTCAGCCAGGTGGATCGTGTCCGGCGCTTCATCCGTAATAGGGAATACGCACTACCGCTCTTTGCCTGCCGTGTCTCCGCGGGTTTTCCTTCCCCAGCCGATGATTATCTTGAGGGCTCCCTTGATCTTAATGAGCACCTCGTGCGCGAACCTGCTGCGACGTTCTTCGTGCGTGCCAGAGGCGACTCCATGACCGGGGCTGGAATCCATGACGGTGATTTACTGATCGTTGACCGGAGTAGGCAGGCAAAGGATGGCAGCGTGGTCATTGCCTCGATAAACGGGGAGCTCTCGGTAAAGCGTTATACTTGCTCCAATGGTCAAGCCAGGCTCATGCCTGAGAACCCTGCCTATTCACCGATCATTCTCAATGAGGATGATGATGCTAGGTTGTGGGGAGTGGTTACCAGTGTGGTTCACCGCTTATGATAGCGCTGGCAGACTGCAACAATTTCTACGTTTCTTGCGAGAGAGTATTCCGTCCATCGCTGGAGAATTGTCCCGTGATCATTTTATCGAATAATGATGGATGTGCCGTGGCTCGATCCAATGAGGCAAAGCAGCTTGGTATACGAATGGGTGCCCCGTATTATCAGGTTCGAAATATTTGTGATCGCTATGGAGTGGCTGTCTTCTCCTCCAATTATGAACTGTACGGGGACATGTCCCGGCGGATTGTTTCCGTCTTGAGCTGTTTTGCTCCCGAGATGGAGGTTTATTCCATCGATGAGTCCTTCCTGAACCTGGACAAGGTGGGTAATCCCCTGGGACTTTCCCGGCAGATACGCAAGAGGGTGGGTGACTGGACGGGAATTCCGATTTCCATCGGGTTGGGACCTACCAAGACCCTGGCCAAGCTCGCCAACCGCTTGGCGAAGAAGGGAAATACAGGGTGCCTGGAGGTGAATCCTGGAGACCGGGAACCCTTACGTTCGGTTGCCGTGGAGGATGTCTGGGGTATCGGGAACAGATATGCTGCTCGGTTGCACAAGGTCGGTATTCGCAATGCCCTCGAACTGGCCGAGGCTCCTTCCGTGGTGGTAAGGAAGGCGGGTGGCGTTACCCTGGAGCGGACACACAGGGAACTGGCCGGCCTGCGCTGCCTCAATATGGAGGAGGTTGCTCAACCTAGAAAAAATACCTGTTCATCGCGATCTTTCGGTCGTCCCGTCACGGCATTGCAGGAACTGGAGGAAGCGGTTGCCAATCATGCGGTCAAGGCCGCCAGCAGGATACGCAGGGAAGGCTCCCTTGCCCGGGGATTGCAGGTTTTTGTGATGACCAACCGCTTCCGCAAAGACCTTCCCCAATACGTCAATTCCCGGACCATGGTTTTCAGTGAGCCTACCGATGACCCGATAAACATTTTGTCGAATGCTTGCCGTATGCTCAGAGATATTTATCGAAGTGGTTATTCTTATAAAAAGGCCGGTGTCCTCCTGCTTGACCTGGAGCATGGCGGCTATCGACAACTTCACCTCTTTAATGAAGGTAATCGTGCAAAACATGAGCGCCTTGCTGATGCCATGGAGGAATTAACCGCCGCTTATGGACCAAGGGCGGCTTTTCTCGCAGCCCAGGGCATTGAAAGGTCATGGAGCATGCAACGGAAAAGTCTCACTCCCCGCTATACGACCCGCTGGAATGAGTTGCCTGTAGCGGGGACTTCCTGATGGCGGTGCCTGGATGAGGGAATCATTAATCAATAAAAGCCAAGGGAAACTATTTGCCGGATGATTGATATGTCTGTATCCCGAGAGGCATCAGATGAGCGATTCCAGTCGCTTTGATTTTTTGTTAATGAACTCATGAATTCTCCATCACTGCCCCGTATCCATTTTATTGCCAATCTATGGACCCTTGTAGGCCATCCCTCAGAAGCGGGAGAGTGGACCCTTGAGGAAAAGGTCAAGGCCATCAGTGAAGCAGGATTTGACGGGGTCAATGATCGCGGGCGTCCCGAGTTAAAGGCTCTTCTTGAGAAATACGACCTGTGCTTCTCCGGTTTATTTGATGCGAATGATCCGTCTGAGTTTGCGGCATTGATTGCCGCTCAGATGGATTGCGGGGCGACTACCATCAATGTCCAGCTCTGCGATCATGACACGCCCCTTGAGGAGGCAGTAGAGAAAACCATCCTGCTCATGGAGGAGGATGAGAGGCAGAATGCGAACACGCACCTTGAGGTGCACCGGGACACTTGTACCGAGACTCCCGAGAAAGCTTACGCCATCGCCGATGGTTACCGGGAGGCGACCGGGAAATTGCTGCGCATGAACATCGACCACTCGCACCCGGCGATCATCAAGCACCTGCGCCCGGAGGATTTTGCGCCGCGCCTGCTGGATCGTCCGGAATTACTGCAGGGTGGGAATTTACTCCACTGCCGACCGTTCAACGGGCATCATTGCCAGATTCCGGTGACCGATGGCAGCGGTGGGTTATCAAAAGAATTCCGAGATTACCTGCCCTTTGCCGAGGCGGCATTTTCCTGTTGGCTTGAGGGTCCCCGGCCCCACAATGAGCTTTGGGTTGTGCCCGAGCTTGGCCCGGTTGCAAGCGGTTACGGGATCAGCACGTGGCCACCGGTGTGGGAGGATTGCATGGTTGCCAGGCGTGAACTGGCCGGTGCCTGGCAACGTGCCTTGTCACACAGTAAAATGATTGCTGATTGAGCAATTTCCAAAGAGCCAATCCAGGTCAGTGGCGTTTCACGGCAATTTTTCCCGGATGGTTTTCTCCATTTTCTCCAGGCCTGAAAGGGAGCTTTTCACCTCTTCGGGAAACCATCTTGGATGGCCGCCGAGATGGCTGCGGCTGCTGGGCTGGGTCTGGCGATTGCCATAAAGGAAAGCCCAGTTGGTGGGTAGCCAGTATTGGTGCCACAGGGCATTCTTGGTGACGATGGCTTCGCGGAGTGCTTCATTACCGGCTGAGAGTTGCGGCGAGAACCCGAGTTGTCTTGCCATTGTCTGTGCTGCGAGCCGGTGTCCTTCGATAGAGAGCATCTGTCCGTCACTGGTAACCGGCTTGCCTGCCAGTCCGGTAAACAAATCGACCACTGGTAAGCCGTGTTCCCCGGCAAGTTGACGAATCACCTCGGCATATTGTGCGAGATTTGTGTTACGCGCTTTCACGTCCAGGCCGAGTTTGAGAGGATCCTCAAAAGGGGGAGGGGTAACCAGCACCAGGCGGCCGGTATAATCGGCGAGTTGCCTGAGGATGGTTGCGTAAGCTGCCCGGAAAACTGCAGGATTTTCCCCGTTGCCGGTTTCCAGAGACTCCATCTTGCCAAACCAGAGGAAGACGGTTCCAGCGGTAATGGCCGGTCGGCGATCAACTTCACCATAGCCAGGCTTGGTAGTGCTGAAGAAATTGCGCGGGCGTTGTTGCAGGTAAACGGTGTCCGCCGGCCAGGCCATGTTACGGAAATGCAGTTGATGTTCCGGATGGCCGGAGGCAAGCAGTGTCTCAACCCAGCCGTGACGGCTGCTTTCTGCCGCATTGGCTCCGCCGAGGATGACAATGGTCTGGTCCCCTGTGATCTGGAAGCCTTTGGCGAACGTCGGCACCGGCTTGGCTGGCCTGGCGAGCGGGCGCAGCAGCGCATGCACCGGCGTATTGAGGGTATTCAGATCGGCTCCCGGAGCAAAATGCCAAAGGTTTGCCAGTGAAATGGTTCCGGTTCCCAACTGCAGGAAGAGCTGTTCGGGTTTGCCCGCGATGCCTCCCGGAGCACCATGGTCCATGACGCGAACGGCAATGGTGTTCCTGCCGGGTTTCAGTAGCCCTGCAGGGACGGGGTAGTTGCGCACCGTGTAATGGTGGCCGGGATCCTCATAGCCCCCGACGCGTGCACCGTTTACCCAGGTGACGTCCATATCATCGATTTGACCGAGGTGCAGGATGGCTTTGGACTTGGCCTGTTCGGTGGACAACTCGATGGTTTTGCGAAACCACACCACGCCATCAAATTCCGGTAAACCGGCGTTTTCAAAATGACCGGGAACCTTCATGGTTTTCCACTTGGCGTGATCAAATGCCGGCTTTGCCCAGGCTTCGCCTTTGGAGCCGGGGTCGGCAGCCGCGATCAATCTCGGCCAGTGGGAGGTGGGAGCAGGGATTGCTGCCTTTTGGACGGGTTTCGGGGCCACCTTCTTTTTCGGCAAGGCGGCGAGCAGTTGCGCCTCGGTTTGCTTCTCGAGGGCAATCTTCGGGTTGTGGATGAGCTTGACCGGACGATAGAGCACGGTCTGGGCGGGACCGCCATGGACTTGGAATGATATTTGGCCCGAAAGTTCGCCCTTTGGGTCTTCCAGCGCGACGCACAGCTTGCCGTTAATGGCGGTCCATATCTTGTGCCCGACGGCGAGGATCTCGTAGCGGTTCCAGTCGCCGGGTTTCACCGCGCCCGTCGCGTTGTCGTTCCAGTCCAGCTTGCCGCGTCCATGCTCGTGGTACAATTTGCCCCACACGCCTGCCCCGACATCAGCCTGGTAACCGATGGCCTGCCCCGCGGCATCGGCTTTCCGGGAACGAAACTGGATTCCCGCATTGCGATCATCCGGGGTGAGCTTGACCTCGACCACCAAGTAGAAGTCTTTCACCTCGGTATCCGACCAGATGAATTCGTTCTTCGGGACCCTAACTGCCGAATGTCCGAGGATCGCATTGTCCTTGACTGACCAATACTTCATCTCGGTAGCCGACCAGCCGGTCAAGTCCTTGCCGTTGAAGAATGCTTCCGGTGATGCTGCACACAGCGAGCCTCCGGTCAGCGCCATGACAATCAATGTTGCCATGAGAAGGTCAGGACTGTTCCGCTTCTTGTTGTTCCTCATGATGAATATTGACTCCTTCATCTTGCGATAAAGAAAGGAAAAAATGTTATTTCTGAGGTATCGCCCCGGCGGCCGTATCAAGAAAGGTGGAGTGGGTGAGATTCTTGTTTTTATCCCCACTTTTTGCGTTCTGCAGCATGATATAGATGGTTTGTGTATCAGGATCGATCCAGGTCATGGATCCTCCAGAACCGCCTTTGCCGAAGCTTCCCTTTGTCAGGGCGGCAGTCGGGCCCTGTGGTTCAACGGCCTCCTGAAAGGCAAGGGCATGGAAGTTGCCAGCGCCGTGCCCGGCAGGTTTCACGTTTCCGGTTTGCTTACGCGTCAGTTCATGAACGGATTTTTCCGAAAGGTAACGAGTGCCACCGTATGTGCCGCCGTTTAGCAGCATCTGGCACCAGGGGAACAAATCCTCGGCAGTGCAGAAGAATCCGCCATCCACCGCGAAATAGCTACCGCCGGTGCTCCAGGAGAAGTCGCGCATTTTCTCTGCTGCCCATTTGCCTTTCTTGGTCTTGCTGTGTTTGCGCACTGCTCTGTTCTCCGGTACGTCCTTGATGGTGAAATAGGTGTTTTTCATGCCGAGAGGATCGAGCATTCGGATTTTGAGAAACTCGGCATAGGGCATGCCGGAATACTTTTCCACGAGATAGGCGGCGACGTAAAGGCCCTCGCCGCCATACATCCATTTCGTTCCGGGCTCCCACATCAGCGTATCCTTTGCGGCTTTAAGCACACGCTCCTTGATGGTTTTCGTGGCGCGGCTCCTGGTCGGGTTCTTCGGCAGAGCGTCGAGATGGTTGAGCAGGTTACGAACGGTCAATGGATGTTTAGCCGTGTCCGAACTTTTCTTCCCGGTCTTCACTTTCTGCCCCTTGAATTCCGGGATGTGTTTCTCCACCAGGTCATCGAGCTGCAGATGCCCTTCATCGACCATCATCATGATGGCGACCGCGACGAAGGTCTTGGTGATCGAGGCGGCCCAAAAAACATCCGTGGTCTCCAGCGGTTCCTTGTTCATGATCCGCCAGCCCACCGCATCGATGGAGGCGATCTTCCCATTGCGGGCCACCAAGGTGACCATGCCGGTACTCTGGCCTCGGGCGATGATTGCCTGAAGGTTTTCGGGGATCTGAGATAGCACCTTCTCGTCCAGCCCGTGCTCCGCCTCCTCCGAATAGGAAGCAGTCAGTAGCAGGCCGATGGCGACGGAGATACGCATTTTCATTGGCTTTTTATCTTTTTGTCTTGTGGCTTTTGCCCCGAGCCTTGGTCGAAAGATCGACTTTGCTGCGGATCAGGGGGGAGGCGTGGGCTGCATGTCCGAATGAACCCGGGCGGTTAAATTCTTTCTTATTTCGTTTTTACCGGATCTGTATCAAGCCATCCTGGTTCTCGGCCTTGTATATACCCAGAGTCTTTTTGGAATGCTCGGTCACCAGCCAGTAATGGCCGGAGTATGTCCGCTGCTTAACCTCCTCACCGGGATTGATTTCATTATACTGGACCCGGTTACCTGAGGTGTTGATCCAGTAGATGAGGGCTTTCGCCTTGCTTTGGTTTCGGAAGGTCAAATGCACTTCCAGCGCATTGCCACCGGATCGCACTTTTCCTTCCCGGGCCGGGTCGATAACGGCCAGTTTTTTCACCCCTGGCTTTTTACTGGCGGCCGGCGCTGGTTTGCGGCCCAGGATCGGGGCGGGTTCACCACGCTTATTGGCTGCCTTGGCCTCGGCGATGGCCCTGGTCATGGGAAAATAGTTTTTGCGCCGGATCCGGTTATTGGCCAGCCGCTCGAAGAACTTTGGTGGTGTGGCTTTTCCTTCCGGCGTCTGTACCGGGGTGTATTTCCTAAGCAGTGAGCGATGCAGTTCCAGTATGGCCTGGTGCTCGGGCATGTAGGCGAGGTTGTCGTGTTCCCCCTGATCCTTGCGGTGATCATACAATTCCTCAATTTTGGATCCGGGATCAAAAACATACCGCCAATGGTCGGTGCGCACCCCGTGAATGCGCCGATAGCTGGAAATGGCCGGCTGGACGCGTTTGCCTGCTTTCGGATCCTTGAGCAGGGCAACCAGGGATTCGCCCTCCAGTTGCTCGGGAAGTTCTGTATTGGCCAGTGCGGCAAGAGTGGGATAGATGTCCAGCGTGCTGACCGGCCGATCGCAGATACTGCCTGCCTTGGTGATTCCGGGGGCGACCACAAACATGGGGATTCGGGTCGACTCCTCCCAGCAGGTGAACTTTTCCCAGTTTTCCTTTTCTCCGATGTGCATGCCGTGATCTGACCAGAGAACGATAATGGTGTCCTTGGCTCGACCGCTTTGCTGCAAGCCGTCCAGCAGGCGGCCGACCATGGCGTCGGCAAAGGTGATGCTCGCCAGGTATCCCCGCACTGCCTGCTTCCACTGGTCGTTTTGAGCGACCCATTGATGCCAGCTTCGGCGGCCGTGGTCCCAGGTGTCGGCCAGATCGTCTTCCTGGTGCGAGGGAAGCTGCACCTTGTCGAGGGGATACATGTCGAAATACTTGGCCGGTACCTCCCAGGGGATGTGTGGTCGGAAAATGCCAGCAGCGATGAAAAACGGCTTGTCGCGCTTCTTCTTCATTTCGCTTAACGCCCATTCGACCACCTTGTAGTCACTCATGCCGGGATCATCTTCGGCTACCGGCAGCCAGCCGAACAAATGGTTGCCCAGCGGACGGCGGCCGAAGCAACTCGCCTCATGCGCCTGCACGTCTTTTGTCGGCGGTCGCACCTGGAAAGGAATCGGCTTGTGGGGCTCGGGGAAATAGGAGTCCCAGGTATCGGGATCGTTTTCGCTGCCGTTCCACCATTGCAGGGAGTGGTAGATCTTGCCACCGCCCATGGCGGTATAGCCATGATTGCGGAAGTGCTGACTCAAGGTCACGACGTTGGTCAGTTTCGGGTTCTTGCGCCAGTTCGGGCCGGTGCCCTTGAAAACGTTGGCGGTGATACCCGATGTGCTGGGCCGCACCCCGGTCATGACCGCGACCCGTGAGGAGTGACAGGCCGGAGATGCCGTATGGGCATTGCGAAAGGTGACGCCCATCTTTGCCAAGCGGTCCAGGTTGGGGGTGATCGCCTGCGGATGGCCGCCCAGTGGGCCGATCCAGTCGTTCATGTCATCGATGGCAATAAACAAGACGTTGGGCTTTGGGGGTTCGGCCGGCGCGTCGAGGATAAACAGGACGGCAAACAAGCCAAAGGCAACGGTGATTCGTTTTTTCATTGGAAGCTTCTCTTTTGAGGGTTTGGTCATTTTTCCTTCGGCTCAGGAGCTTTGGTCCGAAGATGCTTGATGCGAATGTCCCTGAACGCTGCGACACAGCCCTTGCCGTGATCCTGCAGGGCAAGCAGCCCGGAGCGGGACGAGTGCTTGGCGTCCTCGTCGTTGAGCTCGGCGAAGACCACGCCGTTGATCTTTTGGACGAGGCGCGCACCCACCGCCCTCACCACAAGTTCATTCCATTGGTTGTCCTTACAAGCCGACTGAACTTTGGCGGGATCAGCCCGTTGCTCAAACGTCTTTTTGCCGTCGGGGCCAATGCGGGCAAGTTGTCCCGCGGTGCCGAGCCGACTGCGATACTTTTCGGGAGCCAGGGAGTGGTGCCACAGCCCCATCTTGGTGGCACCAGCAATCTCGACCTGATAGCCGCGCACCTGCCACTTGTCGATTTCCTTGCTGCGCACCTGCACCCCGGAGTTTCCCTTGGTGAACTTGAAGCTCAGGCGCAGCTCGAAATCATGCAGTTCTCCACCCCGCCAGATCAGCCAGTTCTTTTTGGTTTGGCCGCCGACGGATTGGATGGCACCGTCAACCACGGCCCACGCCTTCTCATCGCCTTCCCAACCGGCCAGGTCTTTGCCGTTGAAAAGGGAAGTGAAGCCGGGTTCCTTTTGGGGCTCTGCCGATGCGTCCAGGTTTAGCAAGAGGGTGGCGAGGGCATCTTTCTTGGCTTTCCCCGAATGAAAATCGAGGGCACGCATGAGACGGGGGTGCTCGGACTCCGGCACCTTGGGGTCTAGAATCAACTTTGCCAGCAAACCGGCAGCTTCGGGAGCTCGCGAACGCCACACGATATCGCGGCCCGCCGGAGAATTCCAGGCACCGCCGACCTCCTTGAGCCATGCTCTAAAGCAATCTGTTTCATTTCCTTTTTCACCTATGCCGAGGGCTTCCAGGTACCAACGGTCCTTGCCTTCGTGCTGGAGGGCGAGCTCGGCCCACAGTCCTGCAGTCTCCGCCGTGGCTACGCGGTGCAGGGATACTGCGCATTCCCGGCGAACCAGGGCGGACTCGTCGCGGACCAACCGGAGCGCGAGAGGTTCGATGGGTATATCATGGCGCCGAGCGATGCGGAGGGCGAGGGCGCGCAGGTTGGCGTCCTCATCCTGCAATGCCTTATCAATGGCCTTCTGTGCACCGTCCTTGATGGCGGCCAAGGCCCACAAGGCGCGGGCACGGAAGCGAGGGTTGTCATCAGTGGCCATCTTCTCAAGCACAGGCCG
>Ga0315316_10001879_pt1 | contig 14921 bp, 12 predicted proteins | sample M160m3416metaG_FD_203702 | JGI IMG/M metagenome (GOLD analysis project Ga0315316, IMG submission 203702) | Ammonia-oxidizing marine archaeal communities from Monterey Bay, California, United States - M1 60m 3416 | ecosystem: Environmental > Aquatic > Marine > Intertidal zone | place: USA...
TAGGAGAAATGATTGCTGCAGGCTTTTTAGCTAATGGAGCAAAAGTTTATATTAGTTCAAGAAAAGCAGAAGTATGCGATGCAACTGCTGACAGATTGGTAAAAGAATATGGAGGAGAATGTATTTCAATTCCTGCAGATCTTTCTAATCTAGAAGGCATAAGTGCTTTGGCCAATGAATTAACTTCGAAAGAGAAGTCTCTGGATATATTAGTAAATAATGCAGGCGCTTCTTGGGGCGAGCCCATAGAGGATTATTCTGAATTAGGTTGGGATAAAGTTATGGATACTAACGTAAAAGGTATATTTTTTCTTACCCAACAATTACTGCCTCTATTAAGAAAGTCTGCGAACGCTGATAACACTTCTAGGGTAATTAACATTGGATCAATCGATGGAATTAAGACAGGTTCTTTTGATGCATTTTCTTACGGCCCTTCAAAAGCGGCTGTTCATCACTTGACTCGTGTATTGGCCGCTAGACTAATTAAAGATCATATAATCGTTAATGCCATTGCTCCGGGTCCATTTCCAACCTGGATGTTAAGTACAGGTGTAGGAGGTGGCGGAGATATAGATATAGATTGGTCTGCTGTTGGACAAAGTAACCCAAGCGGAAGAGTAGGGGATGCAGAAGATATTGCTGGCCTAGCTATTTTTCTTAGTTCCAGAGCAGGTGCTTATACAGTAGGTCAGACAATAGCATGTGATGGAGGAGCTGTAGCGAGTTCGTAAATGAGCAATAGAGCTAAGAGCTTTTTAATAACAGGAGTTGTTTATGTAGTTGCTTTAGTAGTAGCGATTGCTGCTGCATATCAGTTTATAGAATCTCACCAATGGTTAGTTGTTTTAACGAGCCACCTATTCGCAACACTTGTTGTTTTTATAGCCAGTCAAATTTATAAGAATTCAAGTTTATATGACCCTTTCTGGTCTGTTGCTCCTATTCCGATAGCAATTTATGTAACGCTATGGCCAGAATCAACAGAAATTAATCTTGAAAAGGTTATATTGATTTTAATACCTATAATGTATTGGGCGTTGAGATTAACTGCTAATTGGATAAGAGATTGGGATGGATTAGAGCATGAAGATTTTAGATATATCAATTTAAAGGCTAAACCTTTTGCTTTTCTTATAGATCTATTTGGTATTCATATATATCCAACTTTACAAGTTAATCTATCTCTTTTTCCCATTTACTACGCTCTTTCGGTTTCAACAAATGAAGTTGGAGTGCTCTTGTATCTATCAAGTTTGTTCACTGTTTTGGCTGTTACATTGGAATTGGTTGCAGATGAGCAGATGCGCATATTTAGAAGAGATGCATCAAACAAAGGAAAAACTATGAGGCAAGGTCTTTGGTCATACTCTAGACATCCAAATTACTTAGGAGAAATTCTATTTTGGTGGGGCCTCTATTTTATGACCATTTCAGTTGATACAAGTTATTGGTATTTATTTGTATGCCCTTTAATTATGAATCTGATGTTCTCTTTAATAACATGCCAAATGATGGATAACAGGAGTTTAGAGAGGAGACCTGAATACGCTGATTACATGAAAGCAACAAGACAATTAATAATTTGGAAATCAAATTAGGAGAAATTTTATGGTAAGTGGATATTGTGATGAGAGGTTCTTAGATGCAAAAAAAATATTTGAAGCAAGTATTGATACCGGCTTTGAATTAGGCTGTGCCATTTCTCTTGAAATTGAAGGAGAGAAAGTAATTGATCTTTGGGGAGGCTACGTAAATTCAGACAAAACAGAGCCATGGGAAGAAGACACTATAGTAAACGTTTTTTCAACAACTAAAGGAATGGCGGCAATTTGTTTACTACAATTAATTGAAAAGGGGCAATTAGATTTAGATAAGCCAGTATCAGAATATTGGCCTGAATTTGCTGAAAACGGTAAAGGTGATATCCCTGTGAGATATCTTTTTTGTCATAAATCAGGTTTATGTGGAATTAGAACACCTCTTGAACCCGGATCCTTTACTAACTGGGATCTTATTTGTACTGAGTTGGCAAAACAAGAACCTCTCTGGGAACCTGGAACTGCGCACGGTTATCATGCATTAACGTACGGCCATTTAGTTGGTGAAATTTTAAGGAGAATAGATGGTAGGACCATAGGAAAATACTTTAATGAAGAAATAGCAAAACCTTTAGATTTAGATTTTTGGATAGGATTACCGGAATCTGAATTTTCGAGAGTAACCAATATATACCCTTCAAAGCCTAATCCCTTACTTCCTTTATTAGCAAAACTTCCAAGGTTCTTATTACCTGGACCAATGAAGTTCTTATTGGACTTTACTGACACTAATAAACCAGTAGGGGCGGCATTTAATAATCCTCCTCTTGGTAGTAATGAAAATGATGAATTTGAAGCTAATACTCGTGAGTGGCGGAAAGCAGAAATACCAGCAGCAAACGGACATGGAAATGCTAGATCTCTGGCTAAACTGTATGGAGTTTTAGCCAATGGAGGTTCTAGAGATGGAGTTCACGTCTTGAGTCCAGGCACTATTGAATTGGGTAGACAAACCCTATCTGACGGCAAAGATCTTGTTCTAGGTCATATGCATACGAGATTTGGGATTGGCTTCATGCTAGGAACAAAAAATGTAAGCATGGGACCGAATCCTGAATCATTTGGTCATGGGGGAGCTGGGGGGTCCTTAGGGTTTGCTGATCCTGATAACAATATATCTTTAGGTTTTGTTATGAATCAAATGCATCCAGGTATAACTGCATGGAAGACTGCTACTGATGTAGCTGATTCAGTATATAAGACCTTAAATATTAGTTAATGAAAGCTGTTTCTTATTCTGACGGTAAAGTCTTCACTTCAAATATTGATTATCCTTCTGGGGAAGGTGTATTAGTTGATGTTGCTTCTGCAGGAATTTGTGGAAGTGATCTACATATATTAAAATCTGGAGCACATTCGCCTCATGTCGCTGGACATGAAATTGCTGGAATTACATCTAACGGAAAGCATGTTGCGATAGAACCTATTATTTCGTGTAAAAAATGTAAATCTTGTGTGTCAGGCGACTACCATCTTTGTAAGGTTGATTTTCAAGGAATGGGCATGAGTATTAATGGAGGCATGGCAGAGCAAATATTAGTGCCTGAAGAATGCTTAGTTAGTTTAGACGACAGAGTTTCAATCCAAGATGCTTGTTTAGTTGAACCTTTAGCAGTTGCTTTACACGGATTCATTAGAACAAATACTAAATCGGATCATAAAATTGCCGTTATTGGTGGAGGTACAATTGGAATGTGCGCTATAGCAGCTGCAAAATACATTGGATGCGAGGTTGATTTATTTGCTAAATACGATCACCAAAAAGAAGCAGGCGGTAAATTGGGTGCTGGGAATCTTGATGGTCTCTACGATAGGGTGGTAGATTGTGTGGGTACGAATGAAACTTTAAATTTAAGCGCTAAATCAGCAAAACCAGGTTCTTGGATTGTGTTATTGGGTATTCCTTTAGAAGGAATTAACCTGCCTGGTTTAAAAGTTATTATGAATGAAATAAAAATTTTTCCTTCAATTATGTATGGATCTACAGCTGGCGTTAAAGATTTCGAAGTAGCAGCTAAACTTATTTCCACTATACCAAATATAGGGGATACAGTTATTACACACAGATTCCCTTTAGACGAAGCAGAAGAAGCTTTTAACGTTGCTCAAGATAAATCATCTAATAGCATAAAAGTTGTGTTTGACCCTATATCTTAAAGAATATAAATGATGTATTCGGCTGTTATAAGAGACTATGGTGATGAGTCATCTTTTGAGATTGATGAAACTTCACCTTTACCTGAACTAAAATCCAACCAAGTTTTAGTAAAAATTTCAGCTAGCTCTGTAAATCCAATTGACCTTATGAAAAGACAGGGTTATGGGAGATCAATTTTTGAGAAACAAAGAAGAAAAAATTTTCCATGGATATTAGGATCTGACTTTTCAGGTCATGTAGTTAATGTGGGTCAAAAAGTTACAAGATTTAAAGAAGGTGACGAAGTATGGGGTTGTACTTCGAAAGCTAGTAGTGGAACTTATGCCGAATATGCCGCAATAGATCAAGAGGAAGTAAATATTAAACCCAAGAATTTATCTTTTAAAGAAGCCGCTTCTTTACCATATGGTTTTTTAACAACTTGGTCCGCAATTGTTAGATGGGCTGGTTTAAGGCCTAAAGACCTAAATGGAAAAAAAGTATTCATTCAAGGAGGGGCGGGCGGAGTAGGAACAACTGCTATCCAACTATTTAACTATTGGGGTTGTGAAGTTTCCTCAACTTGCAGTGATAAGAATATAAATTTACTGCAATCACTAGGAGCTATAAAGGTTATTAATTATCAAAATGAAGCATTCCAGGACATATTAGATGACCAAGACTTAGTTTATGATCTACTGGGTGATTCTGTTTTAGAAGATTCTATAGGTACCTGTTGTAAGGTCTTGAAAAAAAATCCTTCTTCTCAATATATAACACTAACTCATCCATTGATTAACACTTTAGACGATAAAGGTTTACTTCTTGGTGCACCTCACGCATTTTTTTTAAGACAGAGAATAAAATCTATTCACAGACCTATTAATGTTCATTGGTCAATTTACAGACCTAGCTTATCCGGTCTTCAAGAGTTAACTAATCTGTCAGAAGAAGAAATAATAAAACCGATAATCGATTCAATCTACTCACTTTCAGATATATCCGAAGCCCATAAAAAAGTAGCTACCGGACATGCAAGTGGTAAAGTAGTTATTAGTAATATTTTGTAGATGACTAATTTAAGTGTAAACGTTAATAAAATTGCTTGGTTAAGAAATGCCAGAGGAGGTTATACACCCAATATTTTAGAACTGTCTGAAATAATCATTGATTGCGGAGTTTCTGGGATAACTGTTCATCCAAGACCGGATTTAAGACACATTACGCCTGATGATGTTTATTTGCTAAGAGAGCTAACAGCAAAGAAGAAGGTTGAATTTAATATTGAAGGCAATCCTTATTCAAAAAGTAATAAACACTACCCTGGATTTCAAGAAATTATCCAAATAGCTAAACCCGATCAATGTACACTTGTCCCAGATTCTTTGGATCAAATAACTTCTGATCACGGATGGGATTTTGTTAATAGAGAAACGTCTGCGGACACTGATTTAGTGAATTGCTTAAAAGAAAATTCTCCTAGAATAAGTTTTTTTGTAGACCCAATACCTGAACAGCTAGAAATGGCAAAGGAAACTGGAACTGATAGGATAGAATTTTACACAGGACCTTATGCAGAAGATACCGGATTAGACTCGATTGACCCATTTATTCAATGCTATCATTTAGCTAGAAAATTAAATTTAGGCGTTAATGCTGGTCATGATCTTGATTTACAAAATTTAGCGTTTTTTTTAAAAAATGTACCTGCGGATGAGGTTTCTATAGGACACGCACTCATCTCAGATTCTTTGGTAATGGGAATTGAAAAAACTGTAAAACAATATCTAGATTTATGTAATTAAGATAAAATATTTGTATGGCAACAGTTATTGAAGAGTTAGAACAGCAGGTTAAAGATAATCCTGTAATCTTATACATGAAAGGATCTCCAGATTCACCTCAATGTGGGTTTTCTTCAAAGGCTTCACAAATTTTAATAGCTTGCGGGAAGCCTTTTTCATTCGTAGACATACTTTCTAACCCTGAAATTAGAGCTAACCTACCTCAATTTTCTAATTGGCCTACGTTTCCTCAGCTTTTTGTTAATGGTGAGTTAATTGGAGGTTGCGATATCATCACTGAATTGCATGAAGCCGGAGAACTCCAATCAATAATAGATTCTGCTGAATCTGAATAAAGTTATTTCCTAAAAGAGCTGATTTTATGCAGCTTATATGTTAAAAATAACTTACTTATTTAAACTTATTGAGGATATGTATGTATAAATTTGTACCACCTTTTGAATTAAAAGATTCTATATTAAAGAAAACCATAGCTTTTGGAGGTATAGCCGCTATTTCTTCTTTTGAAAGTAATGAAGTGGTTGCAGCAGAAGAAGAGAGTAATATCGAAGAAATAATTGTAACTGCTTCAAAAAGGGAATCTAGGATTGAAGATTTACCTATGAGCGTTCAAGCTATAACTGGAAGCAGGCTTGAAAGTGCAAATGTTAACGATTTTATGGATTATGCCGAGCTAATCCCTTCTTTATCTTATATTCAGTACGGTCCTGGTAGATCTGCCTTTTATATTCGTGGTACGTCAGACGGTAACTTTGGTAATTTAGCTGGACCAAATACAACAGTTGCAATGTATATTGATGAATCTCCCATCAATACAGTAGGTTTAAATCCTGACTTACATGTTTATGATATGGAAAGAATTGAAGTTCTTAATGGACCTCAGGGAACTTTATATGGTTCCAGTGCACAAGGAGGAACAGTTAAATTAATAACAAATAAACCTCAAAGAGATGAATTTAAAGCTAGTGCTGAATTGGATTTTTCTTCGGGACAAGGTATAGATACGTCAGAAAGTCTTGAAGCGTTTATTAATATACCAATTAGTGAAAACATGGCTGCACGTGTATCTGCATACGACGTAACTGAGGGTGGCTTTATAGACTTAGTTGGAGGCACTAAAACTTTTACCGGTAGCGGCTACACCGTCCCTTTAATTGAAGCTGAAGACCATAATGAAAGTGAAGTACGAGGATTCAGAGCATCTTTAAGAGCTTGGGTTAATGATAATCTTACGGCAACTCTTACTCATATAAATCAAGAATCTTACACGGTAGGAAGTTGGGATCACCAACCAGATACTTTAGGTAAGTTGAAGAGTAATAAAGTTATTTCTGAATTTACTGATGATGAATGGAATCAAACAAGTTTAACTTTAGAAGGTAGTTTTAATGACACTTCCTTTACTTATGCGGGCACTTTTTTTGATAGAGATGTAAGATATCTGTGGGATTACAATGATTACGTTGAGTACTATCAATTAGATAGCACTGGCGTGACTGGTTTTGGATATGCAAGTTATTATACTTGTGACTATTATTCTTATTATTACTACGGCACTTTTGAAGGTGCTTGCAATGATCCAACAATGTGGGCTGACTATTCTCTTAATATGGAAAGAGAAACTCACGAGCTAAGGTTTGCTGGTGGTGAAGATGGAGATCAATTGCAATGGTTAATAGGTGTTTTCTATGACAAATTAGAAAATCCTTATAAATACACATATCTATGGCCAGGTATGCAAAGTTACTACTCTGATGGAAGTTGGGGAGGAACAGGCATTTCAGGTAGAGAAGGTATCTGGTGGGAAGCAGATAATATCCGAGAGGATGAAACTAAAGCTATTTATGGTGAAGCAATTATAGCGCTCAATGAAAATACGGATCTAACTCTTGGCCTAAGGGCATTCGACTCGGAGATACTATTTAATGCAAAAGATGGATATTTTGGTGGATTTGGTCTTGATTATTATGGCCATGAAGCAAACAGAACTGAGGAAGATTCTGGTATATCTCCAAAAATCGCGATATCTAGAACACTAGAAAATGACGCGTTAGTTTATTTTAATTATTCTCAGGGTTATAGGCCTGCAGGGACTAATAGAACCAATAAGAATAGTGATGCAGCGCCTTTGTACTATGACTCAGATGAATTAAATAATTATGAGATAGGATATAAGTACGCAAACTCGGATGCAACGCTCAGATTTAATGCAGCATTATATTTAATGGATTGGAAAGACATGCAAACAGCTGTTTATGATAGAGATTTAGCTACGATACAATTTAATACGAATATAGGGGATGCTGAAATAAAAGGACTAGAATTTGATTTGTCGTATTTAGCGCAAAATGGTTTCAATTTTATTTTAGGAGGTTCAATTATTGATCCTAAACTTAAAGATGACTTTGTTTTAAGCGGAACTGTTCAAGCAACTTCTGGCACTCAACTCGCCAATGTAGCTAAAAGAAAGTTGTCATTATCAATTAACAGAGAATTTACAGCATTTAATGGCTTAGATGGTTATTTTGATTTAAATGTTTCACGAACCGGAGAAAGAAAATCATCTGTAACGAATCCTATAGATCAGCCAAGATATACTCTTGCAAATCTTTCAACATCAATATCCTCAGATAATTGGGAGGGTGTATTTTATATTGATAATCTTACGGATCAACAGGCTGTTATCTGGGAATACCAAGGTTATAGACCTGAAACTAAATTTACAAATAGACCAAGGGAAACCGGTATAAGACTAAAGTATAAATTGTAGATTTTAGAGTACTTCTTTTAGTTTCTTGATATAAGAAGGTTTTGTTCTACAGCAACCTGCAATAATTGAAGCTCCATTTTCAACCCATTTGATTGCTTCTTCAGCATATATAGTTTCATCAATTTCTGTGGCTGTTGAACGATGATCTAATTCTGGTTGCTTACTAACACCTAAATTTTGATTATTTGTTGATACTAACTCTGGGTTTGCATATCCACCAATTGGTTTCGATGTAATTTCATTAATCGAAGCTAATGCTTCCGTGATCATATTAGCTCCACAACAATTTATTAGATAGGCATCAGCTCTTAGATCTTTTATCTCATTGCATGCGTCTACAATATCTTCTCCACTAGGCAAGAGGTTCATTCTATTACCCATTAAAGTCCAGCTTAACCAAACTTCTGAACTAGAATTTCGAACGCAAGCTAGAGCGCTTTTTGCTTCTATTGTGCTTGACATCGTTTCACAAATAATAATATCCACTTCATTTTCTAATATGGCTGCAATTTGAGAATATTGTTCAATCATTTTATCTTGATCTTGAACTAAATCAGCTCTATAGCTTGTTTCTAATGGGGGAAGGGAACCGGCTAGTTTTATATCTTTATTAGATTCTTTTATAGCATCCTTTCCAAGCTCAATAGATTTTAATGTTAAATCTGTTAGTTCATCTGCTCTGTTAACTCTTTCTAGCAATGGTTGAGTAACTGCATAATTATTGATAGTTATAAAGTCGCTACCAGCTTCTATATAATCCAAATGTATTTGTTTAATTTCTTCAGGGTGTTCCGTTAAAGCTAGAGCTGACCATATAGATTCTGTATGGGAAGGCACTTCTACGCCTCTATCTCTCAATTCAGTTCCTAAGGCTCCATCTCCAATAATGATATTATTCATAATACCTCTATCAAGTAGTCTAATACTTTGTTTGGATCTTCAGCCATTAAAGTATGTCCTGAATCAACAATCTCCTTAACATCAGGATTTTTGAAGTTATCTATTAAATCAACTGCCTTTCGGGTTGGAGTCAGGAAGTCATTTGAACCTAATATTAATTGTACTTTAGCAGTTACTTTCTTTGCTTTTTCAAGACCTCCCTTAAAATTGCTACATGCCAAAAGGTCGTTATAAATAACCCCTTGGTTTGATCGCTGCATTAATCTTCTTGTTAATTCAGTCATCCACATTCCAGGATTTTTATTTCTTCCTATTCGTGCTTGATGGCTATAACCCATAAAAGTAAGTATATCGATTGCCTTTTGAACATCTGATTTAGCAAATTGTAACAATTGATCATTTACTTGCATTGGAAATGCGGTACCTATTAAAGACATGGCTTTAATCCTATGAGGCTGAGAAGATGCCATCTCTAAAGCTATAAGAGAACCCATGCTATGGCCAACGATAGAGCATTTTTTAATAGAATTTTTGTCTAAGAGTTGAAATACTTGATCTGAAAAGTCAGATATAGAAGAAATTAGCTTTCCAGGACTTTTTCCATGACCTGGGAGATCAATTGATAAAACATCTCTTTTCTTCCTTAAGAAGTACCTAACTGGCAGGGTCCACACAGAATGATCCATGCCTGTGCCATGAATAAAGACAATTGGTTCAGAATTTTTCTTTAATTTTTTAGTTGGAAAATAATACATTATTTTCTTGTTGAATAAGTTAATGCTTCGTCTAAGTCCTCTATAAGATCATCACAGTCTTCTATACCAACTGATAAACGTATTGTGGATTCAGTTATACCAGCTTTTTTAAGTGCATCATTACTCATTCTATGATGAGTGGTGCTTGCAGGGTGTATTACAAGTGATTTGGCATCCCCTACATTAGCTAAATGCGAAAATAAATTTAACTGTTCAATAAACTTTTTGCCTGTTTCTTTATTTCCCTCTAATTGAAAAGTAAAAACAGCACCGCAACCTTTAGGCAAAATATCTTTTGCTAATTTATGATCTGGATGGTTTTCTAGTTCAGGGTAACAAACACTTTTAACGGATTGATGGGAGTTTAAAAAATCTACAATCGATCTAGTGTTTTGGATGTGTCTTTCCATTCTAAGGCTTAGCGTCTCAATACCTTGTAAAACTAAAAAGGCTGTATGAGGACTCATGCAGGCACCAAAATCTCTAGCACCTTCTTTTCTTGCTCTATTGATATAAGCAGCAGGGCCATACTCATCTACAAAGTTCATATCGTGAAAACCTTCGTAAGGTTCGGTTAAAGTTTTAAATTTTGTGGAGGAACCCCAATCAAATTTACCGCCATCAACTAAAAGGCCACCTATAACAACTCCATGACCTGAAAGAAATTTGGTAGCTGAATGAAAAATTAGATCCGCACCTAACGAAAAGGGCTGCATTAAATACGGAGTAGTAAAAGTAGAATCAACTAATAAAGGTATCTTGTTATCGTGTGCAATTTTTGAGACTTTTGGTATGTTGAGAACATCGAGCCCAGGATTACCCAGCGTTTCACCAAATATAAGTTTGGTATTCTTTTTTATATTCTTTTTTATATCATTTGTCTTTCGTAAATCTACAAAAGTAGTATCTATGCCAAATCTGGGAAGGGTGTACTCTAATAGATTGTGGCTTCCCCCATATAAGCTCTTAGAGGCTATTAAATGAGATCCTTTTTCTAGAATAGTAGTAATAGCTAGAACAAGAGCAGCTTGACCGCTTGCAGTTGTAATAGATCCTATACCACCCTCTAGAGCACTAATCCTTTCTTCTAGAACCGCATTGGTAGGGTTGGTTATTCTTGAATAGACGTGACCTGCACGTTCAACGTTAAATATTCCAGCAGCAGTTTCAGTATCAGGAAAAACAAATGAAGAAGATTGATAAATAGGCGTTGCTCTAGCACCAAAATCTGAATCTGGTCGCTGCCCAGCATGAAGTGAAAGAGTACTAGGCTTTAAGTCTTTAGGTTTTTTCATGCGCTTATTGTATTAATTCTCGGTAAATAGATATAGCCATTAATGGATAAATTAACATTAACGGAAGGGAGGTTATTAAAATAATATCTAAAGCTACACTATGATCTGAGTATATAACTAAAGCAGCAGGAAGGATTCCTAAGATTATTGCCCAAAATAAACGTAATTTCTTATCAGGTTCTTTATTTTCATTTGAAGTTTTCATGACATGGTACGAAATGACGTAGGACATTGAATCATAAGAAGTTGTTACAAATATGATCGTAATTAAACAAAATATAAATACCATAAGTATTTCAAAAGATAAATTCTTTACTACAGCAATTGCTGTATCTGCATGGCCGTACGAGTTCATGCTCTGTATAACTGAAAACTCACCTGAGAGCTCAAGATTCATAGCAAATCCGCCTAAAATCATATAAAAAAGCCATGTTCCAAGTGTTCCAAAGAATAACATGCCTAGAATGACTTGCCTTAAGGTTCTTCCTTTAGAAATTCTAGCAATAAATAAACCCACAAGAGGTCCAAATGCAACCCACCAAGCCCAATAAAAAATTGTCCATTCTTCTGCGAATTTTGACTCTTCAGAGATTCCTAGTGTACTCATGTCCCAAAAATGAGTTATTGAAAAAAGTAACCCTGAAACAGATGTTTGAAGTAAGCCAATAATATCCGTTGAAAACATAATGATTAATAAAAAGACTAAAGCTAGAATAAGATTAAAATTACTTAAATTTTTAATGCCTTTATCTAACCCCTTATAAACGCTATAACCAAACAATCCTACACATAGACAGATTACTAGAATATCTAAATATAAACCTTTGTTTAAATTAAAGATTTCTGAAAATCCTGAAGAAAGCATGGGGATATAAGAACCTATTGTTCCACCAGCTGCGCCTACCGTAGCTAAGATAAAAATTAAATCTATGAAGCGGCCTAATAAGGTACTTTCTATGTTTGAAATACCTAGTCCACTTAAACTAGAGCTCAATCTTAGTGAGTTAAGATTATATTTATAGAAGGCTATAGAAAGAGCAATAGCAGGAATACCATATATAGACCATGCACTAATTCCCCAATGAAATAAGCCGTAGGCTGTCGCAAGGGAGAATGATTCGCTTGAATAGGGATCGATACCAAAAGGAGGACTTCCTACGTAATAAGACCATTCTACACCTGACCAGTAAATAATTCCTCCTCCTATGCCTGAACAAAAGAGCATGCCTATCCAACTAAGGTAAGAAAATTCTGCTACTGCTTCATTTCCGCCAAACTTATAATCTCCAAATTTGGAAAGACTCAAGAAAAGTAAGAAGAAAAAACAAAATAGAGTGAGTATTAGATAAGAAGGTCCAAATACACTGACAATGGATTTATAAGATAAATCGATTGTTCTTTTCGCAAATTCTGCGTCATAAAGTATGAAACTGGCAATAAATAGAACTGAGAATAAACTAATTGATAGAGTTATTTTATCTACTCCTAGTTTGTCTAGCTTTCTGTTTACTACTTCCATAGATGAAGCATAACCTTGACTAAGCTAGAATGTAAGTGTGAAAGAAAAATCAGATAATCAAGTGAGTCTAGAAACGGCCTACAAAAATGCCGCTGATTTATTAAAGAAAAATGAATTTAATTTAGCTGAACAGCAATTATCTGAAATTCTCAAAAAATTTCCTGATGACCCTAACGCCCTAAGATTGAGCGGCGTATCTAGTTTAGAGCAAGAAAAACCTGAAGTTGCACTAATACCTTTACAAAAAGCGATCAGAGTAGCACCAGAATTTCTTCAAGCACATGAAAACCTAGCTCAAGCTTGGACACATCTTGGAGATTTAAAGAAAGCAGAGGCTTGTTTAAAAAAATGTTTAGAAATAGATCCTTCTAATTTTACTAACTGGAAATCCTTAGGAGATGTCCTTTCAGATCAAAGAAAAGATGAGGAAGCCGATAAGGCTTATAAGAATGCAATATCCACTGATAAGAAGTATCTTGATCTTCAAAAAGCCATGAGCCAAGTTCAAAAGGGTAATCTAGGCGAAGCTGAAAGAATATATAGAGAAATACTTTCTGATGATCCAAATAACGTAGATGCGTTAAGGTTGTTAGCCTTGCTAGCATCTAGGACTGGAGCAGTTGATCAAGCTATAAACATGCTAGAAAACTGTACAAAGATAGCGCCAGATTATGCATTAGCTTGGGAAAATCTAGCTAAAATGTATAGACAGAAAGACGACCCTGATAGTTTGCAGAAAGCTGCCTTTTGTTTTAGTAAAGCTACGGAATTAAGGCCAGATTGGGCAGAAGGATGGGCAGGGTTAGGCACCATGCAGACGCGCAGCTCACAACACAAGGAAGGAATTGAATCTTATAAAAAGTCTATTGAACTTAAAGCTAATCAGCCTAGAGTCCATTTAAGTCTTGGGCACGTTTATAAGACAACTGGCAATCAAGAAGAGTGTATAAATTCTTACAATGATGCAATAAGTTTTGATAATAATTTTGGTGAGGCCTATTGGAGTTTAGCCAACTTAAAAACTTATAAATTTAGTGACGAAGAAATTTTAAACATGGAAAAAAAGCTAGAGTTAACTGAAGTCCCAGAAAGAGAAAAAGTACATTTTTTATTTTCTCTCGGGAAGGCTTTTGAAGATACGGGTAGTTATGATGAGTCCTTTGAATATTACAAAAGAGGTAATGATCTTAATAGAGGAAGAACTACATACGATCCTAAAGCTATAGAAGCTTTGTCTGAAAGATTAAAGTTATTCTTTACAGAAGATAGGTTTAATAAATATAAAGATTCTGGCGATAATTCGAATTCTCCTATATTCATAGTGGGGCTACCTAGATCCGGCTCTACTCTTATAGAGCAAATTCTTGCTTCACATAGCAAAATAGAAGGAACTATGGAGTTACCCAATATAATGAATATTGCAAGAAAGCTAGGGAATAGCACAAAAGATAGAACAGCTTATCCTGAAGTTATCGACACCTTGCAGGGAATAGATCTTACTGATCTAGGAAAATCATTTATAAACGAAACACAATTTCTTAGGACAGGTAAACAGCATTTTATTGACAAGATGCCTAATAACTTTAGCCATATAGGATTGATAAAGTTAATTCTTCCTAATGCTAAGATTATTGATGCTAGAAGAAATCCCATGGATACATGCTTTAGTTGTTTTAAACAACTTTTTGCAAGGGGACAGGCCTTTACTTATGACCTTTCAGAAATTGCTCGATACTACGTAAATTATGTAAATTTAATGGATCATTGGGATAAAGTTTTACCTGGTTACGTATACAAAGTCCAACACGAAGACCTTTTAAATGATCAGGAAGCAGTCACTAGAGACTTAATCGATTTTTGTGAAGTAGATTTTGAATCGTCAACTCTAGAATTCTATAAAACTAAAAGAGCTGTTAAAACTGCAAGTTCTGAACAAGTAAGAGAACCTATAAATACAAAAGGCCTAAATCAGTGGAAAAATTACGAAACACACTTAAAAGACTTAAAATTTCATCTTGAATCTATAATAAACACTTCTTAAGACAAACTAGTTTTTTAAAAAAGTATGTATACAATACGCGCCTCTTATGAGTACTAAGCAAATTAAGAAGATTGTACTGGCTTATTCAGGCGGTCTCG
>Ga0315316_10001880_pt1 | contig 14921 bp, 15 predicted proteins | sample M160m3416metaG_FD_203702 | JGI IMG/M metagenome (GOLD analysis project Ga0315316, IMG submission 203702) | Ammonia-oxidizing marine archaeal communities from Monterey Bay, California, United States - M1 60m 3416 | ecosystem: Environmental > Aquatic > Marine > Intertidal zone | place: USA...
GAAGCGCTCCTCTTCGGGAGTGAAAACGTGTTGCGCGGCTTCCTCGGGCGAGACGATGCCTGTGCCCCCCTGGTTTCTTGCCATTTGGATCCGACCCACTTTCATGCTCGAGGCATGCCACTCGGCTTCTTCGGTCGTGTCTGCGCAGAGGACCTGGACGGCCACGTGGGCGCGCGGCGCCGAGAGCTCGGGCGAGGGCTGGAACTCCCGGCGGTAGAGGTCGACGATCGAGGGTCCCTGGGCCGAATTGCCGAAGAAATGCGCGAAGCTGAAGGAGAGGCCCCGAGCGGCGGCCATACGCGCCGAGTCGACACCGCTACCGAGTAGCCAGACCTCGGGCTTGCCCTCGGTGGGCGGCCCCGCGCGCAGCGCGCCGAAGGGGTGTTCGGGGGGCAGGGCGTCGCCGAGATAGCCGATCAGGTCGTCGATCTGTTCGGGATAGGCGCGTACGTCGATCGGATTCGCGGGATAGGACATCGCGACCATCGTGCGTTGGTCGCCGCCGGGCGCGCGTCCGAGGCCGAGGTCGACCCGGCCCGGAAAGAGCGTCTCGAGCATGCGGAAATTCTCGGCGACCTTGAAGGCGCTGTAATGCGGGAGCATGACCCCCCCGCTGCCGATGCGGATCGTCGAGGTCGCGGCGCCGATCTGCCCGATCAGGATCTCGGGGCTCGTGCTCGCGATCCCGGCGATGTTGTGGTGCTCGGCGACCCAGATCCGCTCGTAGCCCATCGCCTCGCAGGCGACGGCGAGCTCGATCGTCTCGCGCAGCGCATCCGCGCCGGTTCCGCCCTTTCGGACCGGGGATTGCTCGACGACGGTGAGGGTCAACTCTCTCGGCACGGGCGCACGATAGAGGATTGGCGTCGGGACGACACGGGGGGGCTGGGGCGTGATACGCTGATAAGAGGCCCTTTGCCCCTTCCTCGGTCCCTCAGGAGAACGATTATGCGCGCAGCCTGCTTCGACGCGTCCGGCAAGCCTCTGGAGATTCGAGAGGTGCCCGATCCGGCGCCGGGGCCGGGTGAAGTTCTGCTTGCCGTGCGCGGATGTGGAGTCTGCGGCTCGGACCTGCACGTCACGGAACTCGAGGGGGCAGTGCCTCACGGCGCCGTCATGGGGCACGAGTTCGCGGGTGAGATCGTCGCGGTCGGCAAGGGCGCACAGGGCCCGGACGGTCCCTGGCGCGAGGGGGACCGCGTTTGCACGATGCCCGGCATCAGTTGTGGCGTGTGTCGCCGATGCGTCGCGGGTGATGTCATGGGTTGTACGCAGCTGCGGATGACGGGCTTCGGGGATATCGGAGGGGGCTATGCCGAGTACGCGATTGGCGGCGAGCGTATGACTTTTCGACTGCCTGAGAACGTCTCGAGCGCGGATGGGGCCACGGTGGAGCCCTTGGCGGTGGGCCTCCACGCGGTCGATAAATCGGGGTTGCAGACCGGCGAGGACGTATTGATCGTGGGGGCGGGACCCGTTGGGCTCGCTTGTGCGGTGTGGGCGAAGCTGCTCGGCGCGCGGGAGGTCGTGGTCAGCGACTATGCGGCGCATCGTCGCGATATGGCGCTCGCGTATGGCGCGACGGCGGCGATCGACCCCGGGAGTGAAGAACTCGGACCGGCTTTCGAGAAGATTGCGGGGCATGCGCCCCTGTTGGCCTTCGAGTGCGTCGGCCGGCCGGACGTCGTTCACGAAATTTCGCTGATCGCGGATCGCGGCGCGCGGATCCTGTCGGCGGGTATGTGCATGGCGCCCGACCATTTCCAGCCGCTCGTCTTTGGCACGAAAGAGCTGTCGATGCAGTTCGTTTCGTATTACACGCATCAGAACTATCAGCTGACGGTCGACATGCTGGCGGCCGAGCGGATCGACCCATTGCCCATGATCACGGATCGGATTGGTCTCGATGCGCTGCCGGATGCCTTCGAGGCGCTCCGCAAGCCCTCGACCCAGTGCAAGGTAATCGTTCAGCCCTAGGCTCTGGGCATTAGGCGGGACGCGCGCTCGTGGCGGGCGGCGTACGCAACTGGGCCGGGAGTCCCTCGCCCATGAGGTCCACGAAATTCGTGGCGTAGAACCGCTCGCGGACGCTCTCGTGGACGTCCCCGAGGCTACGCTCGAATCGCTCTCGCGGCCGGCGTCCGCCCTCGACGTGGGGGTAATCGGTCGAGAAGAGGCAGATGTCCGGTCCGACCTGCTCCGTGATCCAGCCGACATCCTCGGTCGGATAGGGTGTCACGCGGATCTGACGCTCGACGTACTCTCGGGGCCGCAGCGAGAGCTTTCTCAGTCGATCTTCGTGCCGTCCGAAGGCCTCGACGGCGGATTCCATCTGCTGAATCCAGCTGGGTAGCCAGATCGCGCCCTGCTCGATCACGCCGATCCGCAGCTCGGGGAAGCGCTCGAGGACGCCGTCGAAGATCATCGTCGCGAGGGTCTGCATGGGAGGGCCGGGGATCCCCATGTAGTCGACGGAGCGGAAGTTCTCCTCGCCCCCGTGGAAGTCGGGAGGGATCGGCCGGCCGTTCTTGAAATAGGCGGGGTCGATCAGGTCGCCAGTGCCGCCGACGTGGAAGACGATCGGCACCTGCGCCTCTTGTGCCATGGCCCAGAGCGGGTCGAGGCCGAGATGGCTGGGCGAGTGGTCTCGGGGGCAGCCGGAGGGGACGAGGAGGGCGGCTGCTCCGTGGTTGAGCACCTCACGCGCGATCTTGCTCGTCCGCTCGAAGTCGGCGAGGGGCACGTAGCCCGTGGGCAGGAGCCGGAGGTCGAGGTCACAGAACTCGAACATCGCGCGGTTATGGGCACGCGCGACGCCATACGCGAAGTCGAGGTCCGCCGCGTGCTCCCAGTCGTGGAGACGACGGTTGTGGAAGGTGTTGAAGACGAGCTGGCTCGCGACGCCGATCAGGTCGAGCGCGCGCCCTCGATCCTCACGCAAGTAGCTGCCCGTCGCGGCGAAGTTCTTCCTCTGCAGGATCTCTTTGGCCTCGTCTGCGCGGTGCGCTGCGGAGGCATGCTGCTGGGTGATTTTTGCGAAGGCGGCTTCGACATCGGCGAGCTGGCGTTCGTTGTCGCCGGTCTGTCGGAGTTCGTTGACGTAGCCCGGTGGGGTAATGCGGTCGCGAATGGCCGGGTCTGCATGATCCCGCAGCCAGTCGGGCGTCTCCATGATGTGAGCATCCGCATCGTGGACCCACCGATCTTCGATATACGCCATCTGATCCACCTCGGTGGTGATCTGCTCACCTGGAGTTTTCGATTCAGGGGGACTCGATCTCGATCTCGTTCGTACCCGCTGGGAGCGAGACGAAGGTGCCGTCCACTGCGATTTCGATCGAACCTTCGTAGACCTCGTCCATTCCCTCGCCGAAGAGGCTCTCGAGGGGGGCGAGCGGGAGTGGAGGTACGACGTGATAAACGACGAGCGCCTCGGCCCCGGCGGCTTCCGCCGATTCTGCAGCTTCGACAGGGGACGCGTGGTAGTCGAGAATGTCGAGGGTGATCTTCTCCATGGTTGCGTCCCCGGCCCGCTTCGCGGCTTCGTTCATCACGCCGACGAGGACCTTCGAGAGTGCCTCATGGAAGAGCACGTCCACGCCCTCGGCGAGGGCGATGAGGTTGTCGGATTTTGCGGTGTCACCGCTGATGGCGATCGACCGGTCCTTGTAGTCGATGCGGTATCCGACCGCCGGCGAGACCGGTTCGTGATCGACTGCGAAGGCGCGAACGCGAAGGTCGCCACGTTCGAAGACGACGGGGGCGTTCCCCTCGGCGGGGGGAGCGAAGGCGGAGGCCGAGAGACCGGCGCTGGCGGGGGGGGTCACCTGGGGGCCGTGATGGGCCGTGCGATAGGTCTGGTCCTGTCGATAGGCGAGGTTGAAGCCGTGGACGATGTCTCCGACTCCCTGCGGGCCATGGACCGTGAGGGGTTCCGGCCAACCCCCGGCCGCCCATCGCAGCGTGGCGATCTCACCGAGACCATCGATATGGTCGGAGTGGAAATGCGTCAAGAAGACCCGTTCGACCAGGGGAGGTGCGAATCCGCTGAGCGCCATGTTCCGGCTCGCACCCCCACCCGAATCGAAGAGCATGACGGTCTCTCCCGCGATCACGAGCAGGCAGGCCGGTGAGCGATTCGCGGCGGGGAGGGGACCTCCTGCGCCGCACACGAGCACGTGCAGCCCGTCCGGGAGTTCGCCGACGGGGTCGGCCCGCAGGTTGTCCTCGACCTGTCGACCCATGAGGGAGAGGAGTTGGTTTGAACAGCCGGCGAAAATACCGAGGGCGAGAAGAGTGAGGAGGATGGCTGCGAGCGGAAACGAGATGCGGCGCTTCATGGAGGATTCCTCTTCGTGCTGGCCGTCGAACTGTGGGCCGATTGGGAGGGCAGAAGCTAGTACGAGAAATTGCGGATCTTGATGATCGAGCTCTCGATCCCGGGTGACTAGGCGTCTACTTCGAGTCGCAGCGCGGCGATGATCGAGGCGATGTGATTCTCGACGGCGCGCTGGGCCTTCTGTGGCTCTCCGGTAGCGATCGACTCGATGATCGAGACGTGTTCAGAAAGCGATTGGCGTGCGCGTCCCGAGATCGAGGCGAGTCGGTCAGGGTGATGACGGGACTGATTGCGCAGTGCCTGGATGAGACTCTGGGCGACTCGCTGCCGGCCGATGCGACAAGTCTCTGTGTGGAGGTCCCGTCCCAATTCGGCGAATAAGCTCGTCTGCTGCGCCTCGACCGCAGCCTCCATGCGGGGGACGAGTCTCCGCAGTGCTGCGCGTTCCTCGTGGGTCGCTCGCTCCGCAGCGTGACGCGCCATCAGTCCTTCCAGCGCGGCGCGGGCCTCGTAGACCTGGATCGCTTCCTCGACGCTGAACGCGCGTACGGTGGCTCCCCGGTTGGTCTCGCGTGTCACGAGGCCCTCCTTGTCGAGTTCGACGATGGCGGAGCGGATGGTCGCTCGGCCGACGCCATAGCGGTCGGTGAGCTGGAGCTCGATGAGGCGGGCGCCGGCCGCCAGGTCTCCGTTCAGGATATCGTTTCGCAGTCGGTCCGTCGTGCTCGGGGCACGTTTGGGACGGGTCATAGGGGGGGACGCCGGCCGACCGGCGCTCTCGGCGCGAGTTCGGATCGGATACGTTTCGTAGGGAAGGGCTTGGGCGCTCGGGCTCGAGGCGGGAGGGGGGAGGCCGAATGAGTGTTGCGCGCGGTATCGGCCCGGTCTCGATCGAAGGCTTCCATGCGCACGTCTATTTTCGAGATGCGGACGAGCGCACTCGGGCGCTCGCGCTCCGAGTCGATTTGAGTCGTCGATTCCGAGGGCTGACCCTCGGTCGGGTGCACGACCGAGCGATCGGGCCGCACCCGATTCCGATGTACCAGGTTGCGTTTCCCCGCGCTGGCTTCGCGGGCGTGGTTCCCTGGCTCATGTGTCATCGCCGAGGCCTTTCCGTGCTCATACACCCGCTCGTTGGCGATCCCCTGCCCGAGCATGACGATTATGCGAGCTGGCTCGGTCGCTCACTCACTTTGCGGCTCGAAGTCTTCAGTCCTCGATGAACTCGATTCGGTCCTCGATGGGCTGTCGTCGGCCTTTCGGCCAGCGATCCGATTGAGCGGGGTGGCCGAGGTAGAAGATTCCGAGGCATCGGTCCTTTTCACCGATGCCCAGGTACGTGTTCATCTCAGCTTTATAGAGGAAGGGAGGGGTCGACCAGAACGCGCCCAGTCCCCGCGCTGCCGCGGAGAGATGCATGTTTTGTACGGCGCAGGCGACCGCCTCGATTTCCTCCAGCTCGCGGATCTTCTCCACCTTCTGGCGCTCCATCCAGACGAGGATGACGACGGGCGCGAGGCGCGGCATCTCCTTCATTTTTTCGGCCTTGCCCTCCTTCTGCTCCTCCACGGGGATCGCCGTTAGATAGAGGTTCGAGAGGTCGTCCGCGAGTCGGGCTCGCGCGTCGCCGCGGTAGATCCGGAACCGCCAGGGTTGGGTCAGGCCGTGTGTCGGCGCCCAATTGGCGTTTTCGAGGATCGCGCGGAGGTCCTCTTCGGCGACAGGGGCATCGCTCATCATCGGAGGTTTGATCGTGCGGCGGCTGCGGATGATCTCGTCGAGGGCAGTGGCGTCCACTTTGGGTCCTTGCGGTCTGCGCACGCGAGGGCGCGCGACTGAAAAGTTCGACCCATTCTAGCGGGTTTCCAGATCACATCGTCGGCGGCGAGGGGCCCATTGACGCTCGATGGGAATCGGGCACCGTTTGTCGCGTGGGCGAAGAGAATGCGAAGTTGATCCGAGACGACGAGCGAAATGGGCGGATCCCCAGCTGGTTCGAGGTCGCATCGTCGGGACCCGTCGTGCTGCGTGCCCTGGTCTTCCTCGTGGTCGTTGGCGGGATCCTCGTGGCGATCAACCACGGTGACGCCCTCTGGCGGGGCGACGTCGATCGAGTCCGGATGCTGAAAATGATTCTCACGCCACTGGTCCCGTACACGGTTTCGACGCTCTCGAGCGTTCTGGCGATTCGCGCTCAGGCGAGAGCAGCGCTCGAAGGGGCCGGGTGAGTTCGACGGCGCCGGGCGGTCCGGTTGGATAAACGACTCCGATGGCGTTCGGGCGGAGCGGGTTAGTTGTAGCGAGCGTCGCGGGGTCGGATGTGCAGTAGGCCGGCAGGGTCGGGGGCCTCTGCGGGGGCGTAGGTTGAGCCGTGCTCAGGCGGATCAAGCCTGCACTGGAACGAGGGTGGCCGGTAATTCTTTTCAGGGCCGTAATTTCGGTCCCCCTCGAACGTGGTTTTCAATTCCAGGAAGCTCGACATTCTCGGGCTAACTACTAATGTCCGGGCTCGAAATTGGGAGATCGAATCATGCAGGGCGATTCTGAAATCATCGAAGCTCTGAACGAGGTCCTGACCGCGGAGTTGACCGCGATCAATCAGTACTTCATTCATCACAAGATGTGCGAGAACTGGGGTTACGCGCGTCTGTCGGACAAGAAATACAAAGAGTCGATCGAGGAAATGAGGCACGCCGACAAGGTCATGGCGCGGATCCTCTTCTTCGATGGGATTCCGAATATGCAGCGGATGAATCCTGTCCGCGTGGGCGAGGACGCAATCGAACAGCACGAGTTGGATCTCGCCCTCGAACTGGATGCGATCAAACGATTGAACGTCGCCATCGCACTCTGTGCAGCCAAGGGGGACAACGGAACGCGTGAACTTCTCGATCACATCCTGGCAGAGGAAGAGGAGTCGGTGGACTGGCACGAGTCCCAACTGCACCTCGTGAAGGAAGTCGGCAAGGAGAGCTATCTCGCCGAGATGATCCACGGGGACGAGTAATCCGGTCGCGCTCAGTCTTCGAAGGGATCGATCATCACGCGCGGCGGGATTACACCCGCGTCGTATTGTGCTTGGATCTCGTCCATCAGCTCGAGAGCTTCTGGGCTCGATGCGATCTTCTGAAATTGACTCTGTTCATTGGCCAAGGATGCTTGCAGAGGCAATTCTTCTGACTCGGAGAGCACGCGCTTTGCGAGGGAGAGGGCCTCGGCCGGCCGCTTGGCGAGGCGCTGCGCCCAAGCGATGGAAACGGGAAGCGCCCGTCCGGGCGAGACGATTCGGTTGATCGCGCCGAGCGCGTGCAGCCGGGCCGCGCTCACGGGAGCCCCATCGAGGACGATCTCGGCCGTGGCGGTTCGCCCGATCAATCGGGAGAGTCGGGCGATTCCGCCGAGGCCGGGGATCAATCCCGCGAGGACCTCCATCTGGGCGAACCGAGCGGTCTCGTCTGCGACGCGGAGATCACAGGCCCAGCCCAACTCGCAGCCGCCGCCGCTCGTGTCCCCGGAAATGGCAGCGATGGTCACGACGTGTTGCTTCGAGAGCTCGTCCGCCGCCTTGAAGAATCCCGCGCCGCTGCCTCGGGTCGATGCTCCCCGGAAGAGTGCGGCGAGGTCGCCCAGGGACGCGTGCCCCAGCCAGTGGCCCTGGACGCTGGATGCGAGCACGACGGCTCGGGCACCCTCCTCCCGGGCCTGCTGAAGTCGTTCGGCAATTTGATCGACTGCAACGAAGGTGCACGGGTTAGGGGGAGTCCCCACGACGGTCACGACTGCGACGCCTTCTCCCTCCCAGGTCAGCTGCACGCGATCTGCACTCTGCGTCACGTCTTCCACTCCTCTTCTGCGGAGACTCTCCGGTCGGGTCCCCCTAGCATGGTATGCTGGCCATGCCGGGAGGTCACCAAATGACAGAAGCGAGCACGACAAAAAATGGTTCCAGTCGGGGTGGATTCGACATGACGCAGCTCGCGGGCGATCGGTTTCCCCCGCCGGCATGGCATCTGGAGACCATCCAGTCTGAGATGGCGAGTCCCGAGCCGAAGGATCGCATGATGCGCGTCGTGCGACGGATGTCGGACCAGGCCGTGCCGGACTTTTCGGGGATCGACTGGGACGAGGAACTCGTTCGTTTCACCGACATCGAGTATCCCGCCTATTACCGCCAGCCTTTCCACAGCGTTCCGGGGGGCTACCTCTCCGAGGCCGCTGCTGTCGGAGACCGTGGCGCCATGGAGGCCATCTACGAGGAGTATCACCCGCGCAAGTCTCTGGGGATTCGTGACGAGATCGGGGCGCTCGTACCGACCGATGCGAAGCGCGTCGTAGATCTCGGCGGGGGGACCGCAGACATGGGAGCAGCGGTCGCGCGCCGGCTTCCGGAGGCGCGGGTACGCTCGCTCGACGCTTCTCCCTTCATGCTGATTGCGGGCCGGGTCCAGAACGCGGGGATACCGAACCTCGAATTCGTGCAGGGCTTTGCCGAGCAGACGGGACTGGACGCCGCGAGCGTAGACTGCGTTCTCATCACGCTCGTTTTTCACGAATGTCCCGACACGATCAAGCTCAGAATCCTGACAGAGGCGTACCGGGTCCTGAGGCCCGGCGGTCGATTGATCTTGAGCGACACGCCGAACGACGATTTGCACGACTTCCGGGGCTTCTACGAGCCCTACAAGGAAGAGTGGCTCTCCTTCGACCCGGGGGCGGCGCTGACCGCCGCAGGATTCACGTCGGTCGAGCAGTCTTCCGTCGCGCCGCCGCTCTGGACGGTATCGGCGCGACGTCCGGGCTGATCGGTCTGTTGGACTTCCGCTTCTGGTTTCCAGGCGGCTATCGTGAGAAGGGCGGACGACGATCGCCGCCTCGCGAGGAGAAGCCCGATGGAAGAGAATGCGCGCGACCGGCTCGTGAGCGGCGCGGCCTGGGATGATTTCTGTGACACCCTGAAGGTCGCGGGACGGGTGATCGACGAGTTCGGCGACGAGCCGAGCGATCTGGAGCGGGCCGAGTGGTACCGCTTTCTGAGCCGGATGGTCCGCAACGGTTTCGAGCGCATGGTGGAGAACTGCGAGCCCGACCGGCCGCGACTCCGCGACGCCCCCTGGCGCCAGAGCATCAACGTCCAGAGCCCGGATCAGGACCACCTGATGTGTGAGTTCGTGGACGGCGAGCACGAGTATCGCATCCGCGGAAATCGCGGGACGGTCCCCTATTTCATCATGGCGACATGGACGGCGCCTCAGCCTGCGGATCTGGGCGGGCGCGAATGGGCGCCCCAGGGCGTGGCGGGGCTGGCCGAGTTCGACCCCACGAACTTGACGACGACCTCCTTCCTGTCGAGCCGAGATCTGGACTTCGACGACGAGGGTGGGTTCGAGGTCATCCTGAGCCAGAAGCCTCCGGACCGAAACGGGCTCGCCCTGCAGCCCGACACGACGGGCATCCTGATCCGAACCGTCTTCAACGATCGGTCGTCGGTCGAGGTCCCGACGATGGAGATCGAGCGTCTGGACGCGCCGCGGCCCCGCCCGATTCGTCCGGCCGAGCTGAGCGAGGGGCTGGCCAAGGCGGGTCAGATCGTGCTCGGCTACGCGGAGCTCGTTCGCTCCTGGTGGTTCGACAACCTCTCCCAGCGCCCCAACACGATCGATTTCTCGGAGGCGACGTATCTGAGCAATGGCGGCGTGCTCGATCGACTGCATGGATTCGGCGGTTGGCAGAAGCCCGCCGATCGGGCGCTCGTGGTTCGCTTCATGCCCGCCGAGTGTGAGCATTGGATTCTGCAGGTCTGCAATCGTTGGCAGGAAAACCTGGACGTCTACGAGGACGGGCAGGGCTACATCACGAAATTCACGGCTCGATTCGAGGAAGATGGGTCCATTCTGGCCGTGCTGGCGGATCGCGACCCGGGGATCGGGGGCAACTGGATCGACACGTTCGAACACGAGACAGGGGTGTTCAGCCTGCGTCTGATCCAAACCGAAGGCGCGCCGGGGGTCTTCATCCAGAGCGTCCCCCTCGACGCGCTGGAATCCGGAGGGCGGGCGAGCCTGGACGGCGTGGAAGTCGTGCAGAGCGGTGGGGCGTCCTCGACCTGAGCGTGTCGAAGAGGAGCGATCGAGGCATGCTGAAGGACGTCGTCGGGGCCGGGGATCAATATTTCGTTCGGCAGAAGAAGGAGTGGGCCGAGATCCTGGTCGACTTCGAGACGAAGAATCAATACCAGGTGCTGGACGAGGACCAGAACGAGGTCGGCACGATCTCGGAGGTCTCGAGCGGAATTTCTTGGGCTCCCATCGATCTCTCGACGTTCGCGTGCACGATGTCGAGGGGAATCCCGTGCTTCGCCTGGAGAGAGGCTTCTTCTTCCTCTTCTCCTCGCTTTCGGTCGAGGCCGAAGGGGGGGCGAAGCTGGGGCAGGTCGAGCGCCGGTTCGGCCTGATCTACAAGAAATACGATCTGCTCGACGCGCATGGTCGACGCTTTGCGCGGATCAAGAGTCCGCTTTGGCGGCTCTGGACGTTTCCCGTGCGACATTCCATGGGCGGAGGAGAGGCCTCGATCAGTAAGCGCTGGGGCGGCGCGCTTCGCGAGGTCTTTGCCGACGCGGATACCTTTCGGGTCGCGGTCGAGGGGCCGGGCTGGAGCGCGGAGGAGCGATGGGTGCTCCTCGCGGCGGCGATTTCGATCGATTTCGACTTCTTCGAGAACAACCAGGGATCGGACGGGCTGCTGCGCTTCGGCGACTAGCCCCGACCCAGGACCATGGCTCCGCGACCGCCGGCGACCAGCGCGTGCTCCGCGCCGTCGATCTGGTTGACCGCCTGACCGCGGATCTGTCGGACCCCCTCGAGGATGTTGTTCACGCCGTGGATATAGGCCTCGCCGAGCAGGCCGCCATGGGGATTGACGGGGAGCGAGCCCTCGAGGCCGATATGGCCATCGCGGATGAAGTCCCGCGCCTCGCCGGGCTTGCAGAATCCGTAGCCTTCGAGCTGCATGAAGACGATCGGGCTGAAATTCTCGTAGATCGTGACGACATCGATCTCGTCGGCGCCGACGCCCGAGAGGTTCCAGAGGCGCTCGGCGGCCCGGTAGCATTCGTCGTATCGGGTGAGATCGTCGTGGTAGTAGTTGAACATGACATGGCCATGGATCAGTTGGCTGTCGACGACGCCGCGGATCAGCACGGGCGGCTGGGGGAGGTCACGTGCATGCTCGGGCGTCGTGATGACGAGGGCGACGCCGCCGTCGCTCTCCTGGCAGCAGTCGAGCAAGCGGAGGATCGGCTCGACGATCCAGCGCGAGTCCTGGTGGTCCTGGAGCGTGATCGGGCGTTCGTAGAACCACGCCGCAGGGTTCGTCGCCGCGTGTTGCCGGGCGACGACCGTATAGCGGCCGAAATCCTCGTTTGTGAGCCCGTAGGCGTCCATGTAGCGCTGGAAGGTCAGGGAGTAGATCTTGGCCGGCGTGTCGAGGCCGAAGGGCAGGTACCAGTTCCAGCCGACGGTCGTGCCCGGGTCCTGGGGCTGGCCGAAACGATGGCCCGAGCGCTCGTTGAAGGCGCGCCAGATCAGCACGTTCTTCGCGGCGCCGCTGGCAACCGCCGCCACCGCCTGCATGATCGTGGTATTGGCGCCGGCGCCGCCGAAAGGCGCGCGCGCCCAGAAGTTGACTTCGGGGATGCCGAGGGCGCGCATCAAGAGCAACTCGTCGCTGGTGTCGAGGGTGAAGGTTCCCATCCCATCGATGTCGGCGGGGGTGAGGCCCGCGTCGCGGATCGCCGCCAGCGAGGCTTCGGCCGCGAGCTGGAGCTCGCTGCGCCCCGAGGCTTTGGAGAACTCGGTCTGTCCGATGCCGACGACCGCGGCCTGGTCGCGAATGGATCGCGTCATGCGGGCCCTCCTGGCGCGACCGGCCGAAATTGGGGCAGGGTCTGCTCGCCGTATTCGACGAAGACGAGCTCGACTTCGAGCCCGAAATGGACGTCCTCGAGTTCGATCTCGACCAAATTGGATACGAAGCGGACCCCCTCCTCGAGGTCCAGCAGCACGACGATCCGGGGCGCCGCGTCGGCCTCGGTCGGGTGCTGGGAGGCGATCCAGCTGTAGACCCGTGCGCGCCCGCAGGCTTCGAGGGTCTCCCACTCGAGCGCGTTGCAGGCCGAGCACATGGGCGACGGCGGTTGGCGGAGCTGGCCGCAGGCGGCACAGCGCTGGAGCAGGAGCTTCTTTCGGGCGACGCCCTCCCAGAAATAGGCGTCGTCCGCGTCGGGGGTCGGTGCGATGACGGCGTTCATCCGCCGAGGTTCCAGACGCGCGTGGCATTCCCGGAGACGATCTTTCGGCGATCCTCGGCCGGGATGTCGTCGAACATCTCGTTGACGATCGTTTGGGAGCGCGGCCAGCTCGAGACGGGGTGGGGATAGTCCGAGGACCACATGATGTTCTCGACGCCGAGTCGCTCGGTCGCCTGTCGGTAGGCGTCCGGCTCGTCGATGAAGGTGAGCGACACGTTGCGATGGAAATAATGGCTGGGCAGTTCCGTGATGGCCGGGAAGTCGTATCCCTGTCGTGTGGTCAGGTCATCGACGATATAGAGCCACCAGCTGACCCAACCCAGGCCGGGCTCGACAAAGACGACCTTGAGCTTGGGGAAGCGTTCGAAGACGCCGCCCATGATGAACATGCCGAGAGGCTCGGCCGTCGAGAGCGCGACGGCGCCGACGAAGATGCCCTTCTGGGGCGTGGGGTCTCGCTGGGCCAGGCTTTCGAGCTGGGTGTTCAGGCCGATATGCAGGCAGATCGGGAGTCCCGTCTCCTGGATCACGGCCCAGAGCGGGTCGTAGCGGGTATCCCAATAGTCGGGCAGGCCGAGTTCGGCGGGGAAGACCGGGAGCTGGAGCGACTTCCCGCCATGCTTCGCGACCCACTCGACTTCTTCGACGGCCCCATCGATGTCATGGATCGGGATCTGGTAGGAGACGATCATCCGGTTCGGGTCGACCGAGGAAAAATCCGACATCGTCTGGTTGAAGGCGCGCGTGGCCTCGCGGTTGCCCTCTTTGAGCAGGTAGAGATACCGGAAGGCGCTGACCTCGCAGTACATGACGGAGGCGTCGACCCCATCGGCGTCGAGGTCTGCGAGTCGGGCGTGGGGGTCGGTATGCCCTGCGCGCCCTGCGGCGGCGTGCTTGCGACCGGCGAGGGAGGTCATGTCGGCGACCTCGCCCCCGGATACCCCCTGCTGTTGGCGCCAGAGCCCGTTGGCCTCCGCACTCATGGTCTTGGCCATGCCCGCCCCGAACTCCATTAGCGCGGCGTCGTAGGGGGGGTGGAATTTCGCGGCCAGATTGGCCTTGATGGCGTCATGGGCGAGATCCACGTGGTCGTCGGAGGAAATCAGGCGTTCGGTAGTGGACACGGCGGGACCTCGATGTGGTTCCTGGGGACTTCAAGATATCAGCGCTCGACGCCGGGTGCAGGCTGGTATCGTTGGGCCTCATGGTCCTTCTCAGCCTGGATATCGACGGGACGCTCGAAGTTGGGGATCCCCCTGGCTGGATCCCGCTCGATTGGATTCGGCGGGCCCATGCGCTCGGCTATATCGTGGGCAGCGCCTCGGACCGGGTGAAAAGCGACCAGCGGCGCCTCTGGGAGCGACACGGGGTCGAGATGGATTTCATCGGCCACAAGCACAAGCTCGACGAGATCAGGGCTCGCTTTCCCCAGGCGACCCGCTGGATCCACATCGGGGACGGACAAGCGGACCATCTTTACGCCGTTCGGCACGGCTTCGAGTTCCACTGGGTCCACGAAGTGCCGGAGGATGGTGCGCCGGGTTGGATTTTCTAGGGCCCCGAGTGCTTCGTTTTTCGTGAGGAGTCGGCGGAGAGCGGGGGGGCGGGCTCCAGGTCCGAGCACGACTCGAAATAACCGCATCGGGGACAGCGGATTTTGCACTTCAGTCCGTCCATGGGTCCCGAGCAGTTCAGACACACGAACCGAGCCGGATCTTCCTTCACGCGAGCCCCCCCTCGGCCCGAGCGTACCGGACCGGTTCGTCGACGGCCGCCCCGAGGTTTCCGTCGATCTGCATCTTCGCCAGGTCAGCGTAGAGCCCCCCGCGTGCCACGAGCGCCTCGTGGGTTCCGGTTTCGACGATGCGCCCTTCGTCGACGACGAGGATCCGGTCGGCGCCGCGAACGGTGGCGAGGCGGTGAGCGATCACGATCGTCGTGCGACCCTCTTCGAGTCGCTCGAGCGCCTGCTGGACAAGGCGTTCGCTATGGGAGTCGAGAGAGCTCGTCGCCTCGTCCAGGAGCAGGATCGGCGCATCCTTGAGCACGGCTCGGGCGATCGCGACGCGTTGGCGCTGCCCGCCCGAGAGCGTCATTCCGTTCTCGCCTAGCAGAGTGTCGTAGCCCTGGGGCAGAGCGAGTGCAAACTCGTCGACTCGCGCAACGGCGGCCGCCTGCTCGACTTCGGCGTCGGTGGCGTCGGGGCGCCCGTAGCGGATGTTGTCCCGCAGGCTCTCGGTGAAGATCGCGCTCTCCTGGGGCACGATTGCCATG
>Ga0315316_10001882_pt1 | contig 14907 bp, 8 predicted proteins | sample M160m3416metaG_FD_203702 | JGI IMG/M metagenome (GOLD analysis project Ga0315316, IMG submission 203702) | Ammonia-oxidizing marine archaeal communities from Monterey Bay, California, United States - M1 60m 3416 | ecosystem: Environmental > Aquatic > Marine > Intertidal zone | place: USA...
GCTTTGTCCGGGAGCCTGCTGAGCGAAGTGGTGATAGAAGGTGACCGTCCCGTAGAGATCGGCGATCGGGGTTCGAAGTGCCTCCGAAATGGCATGGATGGCCTTTTCCCCCAGGAACCCGTCGCGGTCGTGGAATGCATGCAGGATCGGCAAAAGAGGGGCCTCCGTGTTCGCCCATCGGGTGAAAATCTCTGCGTCGGTGGGCGACGGCATGGCCCTTGAGTATCCTTCGCTTGTGACTGAGTCAACCTTACAGCGGCAGGTTCTGCGCGAGTCCCTCGCCAAACCCGGAGCGGGAGCGAGGGAAGTCAAAGCGGCCGTTTTCTGGCATGGCGGCGAAGCGAAAATCAGGAGAAGCATTCCGTAACACGAGTGGGATGGACCGGGAGGGGCTCGTTGTAATTCTGGAAAGTATTCAGGCCGGGATGCGTCTTGCCCAGCCGGCAGGGCCCCGGGTTTCCCGCCGGATAGCCTGGAAGGAGTAGTGCTTCCCAATTTACCCGCCCGGGGACGGGAGTAGTGACCTCGGACTGAAAAAAGAAACTGTTAGCACGCCCAGGGGCACTCTGCTATTTTTCGCCGTCGGCGGGGAACCTGTGAATCCAGCCTTCAGCGCTGAGCCTAGAAATGACCCCAAGACTACTCCTCGCCCCCGCAGCCCTGGCCCTTTCCCTCTGCATGATCGGATCGCCATCCGTGAAGGGGGCAATCCTCTGGAACGAAGGGGAGGATGGCGATTTGCCCGGAGATTTCAATTCGCCGCAGGCTCTCGTCGTCGCCCCCGGGGAACATACCTTCTCTGGCAGTATTGGGGATACCGGCGATACTGGAGCAACCGACGGAGGTGATGCGGACTATCTGTCCCTCATGGTTCCAGACGGGCTGGAGATCGTCTCGATTTCGGTCCAGACCTACTCCTTTGTTGATGGAAATCCGGGAGGGGGATCTTTTCTAGGATACCGCTCCGGGTCTGATTTCGCAGGGCAAGGGTTCGATGATATCGATGCCTGGGCCCTGTTTTTCGAGGTGGGCCTGAATCTGCTGCCTGATCTGGGCCGGGATTCTCTGGCCGCGGGCCAGCACGCGTTCTGGCTGCAGGAGACGAACCCGACTGTCGTCGATTATTCCCTCTCCATTCAGGTTGTGCCGGAGCCTGCCGTGGGCGGGCTTGTTGGTTGTGGCGCTCTCCTGATCGTCGGGGGAAGACGTCGGAGGTGAGAAGTGAGGTTGTCAGGAGGCAAGTCAGGCCAGCATTTTTCCTTGAGAATAAGTCTCAATAGCAATAACGTGATTGAAATGCCTCCGAACCATCGTATTTCCAAGAGAGGAACGATCAAAAAACTGATCAAATGATTTCGGCAAAGGTGCGACCTGCAGAAAGGAGGAACTCTTCCGTGTGTCTGGGGGGAGAGATCGTGTGTCACTGCCACCAGGTCACTGAAGCTGAACTGCATGTTGCCATCGACGAGATCGGGGCGGCCTCCCTTGAGGAAATCAGCCTGCGGACAAAAGCAGGGAGCGGATGTATGAGTTGTCACTGCAAGCTCAACCGCATGCTCTGTGGACTTTCGCCGAACTGTGGTCGTTTCGGGCTGTGCAGCCAATGTGGTTGCGCGGAGCTCCTTTGTGCGTGCAACGCGGCGTAGGGGCGGAGTGTCCACTCATCGCCGGCGAGTCGATGGATTGCTGGAGGGGGGAACCGGGTGACGGGGTTCCCATGCCGCCTCACCATGCGCTAATTCCTTTTGACGCTATCTTCATGCCCTTACACGTTCACGGAATTGATTGAGAAAGATCTGTCACGCCTACCCTTCGAGTCTATCCTTTGCGCCTCCATGAATCGTTTCTGTCTTCTTCGTCGTGCCGCCATTGGACGGGGCATCCTCCTTCTTCTCCTGGGCGGGATGGTTCCCGTCTGGGGACAAAAGGAGAACCCGGTTGTCAAAACCGTGGGGAAGGAAGTGGGGGGCAAGACGATTTTTCTCAACCCGGAGTTTCTCCTGTTCCCGGCGGAGGCTAAGAAAGGCAGTAAACTTCCGGTGTTGATCTATCTTCATGGCGCTGGCGGAGTGGGAAATGATCTGGGGAAGATCAGGGGGCAGGCCCGTCGGGTAGTGAGCGGAATCCGGAAGTTCCGGAAGGGGCCCTGCCTGGTGGTGGCTCCGCAATGCCTCAGGGTCACGCCGGCAGGCAGGGGGACCTGGACCCCGGAAGATCTCGATGTCTTCCTTGAGCACGTGAAGGCGACGCTGCCAGTAGACGAGAAGAGGATCTACCTGACCGGCAACAGCATGGGAGGCTACGGTTGCTGGGTCTGGGGTGGTCACCGTCCGGAGCACTTTGCCGCCATCGCTCCGGTGGTGGGTGGAATCGGCCGGGGAGGACCGAAGGCGGTCACGGAGGATCTCGCCAAGTGGGCCGCCAATCTGGCCCGGGTTCCCGTCTACGCCTTTGCCGGGGCCAGGGACCGGGTTGTCCCGGCTGAACGCTCCGAGCGGATGATCACCGCCATCAGAAAGGCGGGGGGAAAGCAGGCAAGAATCAAAGTCTATCCTGAGGAAGGGCATGGAGCAGGCCGGTTGGTATTCTCGACCAAGGAGATGTATGACTGGATGTTTTCGCAGAAGCGCGAGTGACAGAACCCCTCGGGACAGAAGGGATCAGGCTGCGCGAGGAGATTGCATGGGCACCCCGATGCATGCTAAATCGGTACAGATGAAGGTCACAAAGCGCATAGGAATAACCGTGAGTGTAGCTGGGCTGATGCTTGGTTCCGCTTGGGGGGGCGAGGAAAAGGGGGCCGAGACCCCCAAGAAGGAGGGTCAGTGGATCAGTCTCTTCAACGGTAAGGATCTTGAGGGTTGGGCACCCAAATTTGTGGGACACAAGGCAGGCAAGAATTACAACAATACCTTCCGGGTTGTCGATGGGCTTCTCACGGTGAGCTATGACCAGTGGGAGAAGTTCGACAGCGTTTTCGGTCACCTGTTCTACAAGACGGAGTTCTCACATTACCGGATCCGTGCCGTCTACCGTTTCATCGGGGATCAGGTGAATGGGGGGCCGGGATGGGCCAGACGCAACAATGGTCTCATGCTGCATGGTCAGACCTTGGAAAGCATGACGCTCGACCAGGATTTCCCCGCTTCGATTGAGGTCCAACTGCTGGGTGGCTTCGGAAAGGGGCGTCGAACTACTGCGAATCTCTGCACCCCGGGGACACATGTGGTGTTCAATGACCGGGTCGAGAAGAGGCACTGCATAGGTTCCCGGTCGAAGACATTCCACGAGGACCAGTGGGTGACCTGTGAAGTGGAGGTGCGCGGCAGTGAGGGACTTCGTCACTTTGTGAACGGTGAACTGGTCATGGAGTATAAGTTGCCCCAGTTGGATGATGGCACGCTGATTGAGAAGGGAACCATTTCGATCCAGGCTGAAAGTCATCCGACGCAGTTCAAGAGTATTGAGATTCTCGAAATCAGGAAGTAGCCCGGAGTGGAGTCGGGAATATGCTCGCGGCGCGTCCGGGGGCCGTGCTAAGAGTGATCGATGAGGTGGTGGGTTACGCGGGGCGCGGGGTGGAGCGGAGTTTTGACGATGGTCGCTCTCATGGTGACCTCGTTGGAGAGCGCTGCCCGGGAGCGAAGCTGGCGTGAGTGCCTGTCCGCGGAGGTCGAGTGGTATGGGGCGGCGGAGGCCATCCGGATTGCCGATAACGTCCTTTACTACCAGTCCGGTCATGGTGGGTGGGACAAGAACGATAACAGTGTTCATCCCTCGGGGCATGCTGCGACGGAGGATCTTACCGGGGAGCAGCGCAAGGCCCACAAGGCGGCGCTCCTGAAACGCACGTATCCCTGCACGCTCGATAACGGGGCGACTCACTCGGAGATGCGCTACCTGGCGGCGGTTCACGGCGCTACCGGGGAGGTCCGGTTCCGGGAAGGCTTTGCCAGAGGAGTCCGCTACCTACTGAAGGCACAGTATCCAAGCGGAGGCTGGGCCCAGTTTTACCCTCTCAGGCCGGGCTACTCCAGCCGCATCACCTTTAACGACGGGGCCATGACCGGAGCCCTCTCGGTTCTTCATGAGGTGGCGGATGGCCGGGCTTCCATGGACCTGGTCGACGAGGAACTCCGGGCAGAATGCAAACAGGCGGTTGCGAAGGGCATCGCATGTGTCCTCAAGTGCCAGATCGAGGTGAAAGGAAGAAAGACGGCTTGGTGCCAGCAACACGATGAGCGGACTCTCGCTCCCGCACAGGGGAGGATCTCGGAACTCCCTTCCATTTCCGGGGCCGAGAGCGTGGACGTGGTGCGGTTCCTGATGTCGATCGAGCGTCCGTCACCCGGTGTGGTCAGGGCAGTGGAAGGTGCGGTGAGCTGGTTTGAACGGGCCAGCATCAAGGGAGTACGCGTGGTGACCGTGCAGGATGATTCGCTTCCGGGCGGCAGGGACCGACGGGTGGTGGAGGATGCAGGGGCGGATCCGATCTGGGCGCGTTATCACGAAATCGGAACCAACAGGCCCCTCTTCATCGAACAGGGGGTCGTGAAATACACCCTCGCAGAACTGAGTCACTCCCACCGGGTCGGTCACGGGTGGATCGGGGGCAGGTGGCCCGCACGACTCCTGAAGGTCGACTACCCGGCCTGGAGGGAGAGGATCGGGAAGTAGACGCGCATCCGGCTACCTGGGATCCTTGACAGGTTTCCGCACGACCCAGTAGAGGGCCCGGAGGGTGAGCTTCTGCAGGGCGGGGTTGTCCCAGGCTTTCTGGTCGTGTCCCAAGCCGGTGTTGAAGAGGCGGCCCTTGCCGTACTCGTGGATCCAGATCATGGAGTGTTTCTCGTTGCCACGGTTGATACGTCCAAGGTGGTGCAGCTTGTCGATGGTGGCAGGGTGGAATTTGTCGCGATAGGATTCGTCTGAAATCTCAAAGCCCTTCATCCCCCTGGTGATAGGATGCTTGGTGTCAGTGAACTCGATCGGGAATGTGCCGCCGCCGTGGCCAATGAACTGTCCGCCGAAGATCTTCCAGTAGACGTCTGATTTCTTGAAGGCGTCGGTGGCATGGATCCCGACCACTCCGCCGCCATTGCTTATATAGCTCTCAAACCCCTTTTCCTGGGCCGGATCGGTGAAGTCTCCTCCCGAACCAAAGAAGAAAACCACGTCGTATTTCCCGATCGTTTCCGCCCTGAGGTCATCCAGCTTGTTGCTGATGACAAGGTCGAATCCGCCCTGCCGGGCGAGAAATCCGGTCAGGAATTTCTCGTAGCCCTTCGAGTCATGCCCGCGGCCACCCATGTAGAGGATCTTGATGTTCTCGTGGTGCTCGGCAAAGGCCGGGCAGAGGGTGAGCAGAGCAAGGAGTGCGGACAGAAGGGAGTTCGTGAGCGCTTTCATGAAGCAACATCCTTGACGGCAGGTCACGGTTTGTCAATCGAGCCCGCTCGCCCCCCGGGTTCTTCCCGTCACTCCCCGGGTGGGGGGATGCGGACGAGGGAATCAACAACCGAGTGAAGTTTGACGGACCTGGAGCCGGGGTCGTTGTAAAGGAAGATCAGGCCCCGAGCCGTGGTCAGGGTAGGCCAGTTGGTGGAGAAGAAGGTGCGCCACTTATTGGCACGCAAGTACTTGAGAGAGGCAAAACAGAGATTCTTTCCCCGGTCGGCCTTGGGCTTGATGATAATATGCTTGCCGGGATCGAGGCGAAACTGTTGACCACCCACCAGTCCGGCCACCGGTTCGCGAGCGAGGTTGACGAAGAGCATTTGGGAGGCCCCGAAGGCTGTCTTGTCGTCGTTGAGGGCAAGAATGTTCAAGCCATCCGATGGGGAGGCGCCCTTATGGACGAAGAGAAGGAGTTGCTTCCTGGCAGTTCCCGGCCTGACCTGCCCGTAGGATTTGAAATGGAACTCTCCTGCCGCGTTGGTGCCACTCTTGCCGAACTTCCAGACCGCGAGGCGAGGAACTTTCAGAGGGTCAGTGAGGGTGTGGCTCTGGAGGTTGATCGGCACCGTCTTCCCGGGACCCACCAGCAACTCGATGGAGGCCGGGGTCCGCTTCGGAAAGGAGAGGCAGGTAATCGCCACTTCCTGGGCCTGGACCCGTGGGGTCACCATGCCTGCTCCGAGCAGGGTGATGGCTAAAACCACTCTTGTGAAACTCTTCCCACCGAAGACCATGCCGCATTTGGCCTCTTCTTCTTCTCCGCGTCAATGCCGGGCAGGGAATCTCTTTTCCGTGCCGATTTCGGACACAAAACCGTCACAGAAGCCAGTCGAAGCCCGCCACATTCGCATTGACAATGTCATTACGCGGGGTAACCAATTAGTGTGAATGCGCTCGCAGGGCGCAGCGCAGTATTTACACCCATGGTTCGATGCAGTGCAGGGCCGGCACCCACCGGAGGAACCTCCGGCAAACCGGGGTTTTCGCTTATCACAACTGTGATGATTCTGACCCTGCTGGTCCTGATCGCGCTGGGTCTTCTCAGCTTGTCCACGGTCACCCTGCGGTCCAATACGCTCCTTGATGCACAAACCGAGGCCCGCGCCAATGCGCGCCTTGCGTTGATGCTGGCCCTGGGCGAATTGCAACAGCAGTTGGGACCGGACCAGCGCATCTCCGCTACGGCCGCGATTTTGGACGATTCGGTGGAAACCTCTGATGACGAGGATGTGGCTCACCCGCACTGGACCGGAGTGTGGGACTCCTGGGCTGCTGGAGGGCGGAGTTTTGGAGGCGACGAACCCAGCGAGCATCGCACGATCGCCGGGGCGGCGAACCGGGGACTGGCCCCGGCCTACGAGGGGAAGCGCAGGGACCACTTCCGGTCGTGGCTCGTTTCGATGAATAAGGAGCAGCGGCGCTCCCTCGACAGTGCCCGCAACCTGCCCCTCAAAGGGGAACGCTTCCCGGGCAAGGACAGTGAAGGGGTCCTCCTGATGGGGCGTGGCACCTATGGCGCCGCTGCACAGGACTCGGAACTGGTGTCCGGCGCTCTGCTGGGGATTGGTTCCCAACTTGGTCCCGGTGCGAATCCTGCCGGGCGCTATGCATGGTGGGTTGCTGATGAATCAACCAAGGCGCGTATTCTCCCGGATGCCTTCGATTCCGGGGAGGAACTTCGCAAGGACGAGTTGCTCGCCCGTGCCATGAGTGCCGGATCGACTGGCCATGACGTTCTTGAAGCCTTCGAGGGGCTCAACGACTCCGAGGTTCTGCGCCGGATTCATACCCGTCGGTCTCTGGAATTACCTTCCGGTGACTTGCAGCGTGTGCGGGGCACCTTTCACGATGTCACGCCCTATTCATACGGGGTGCTGGCTGACGTGCGGGAAGGGGGATTGAAACGCGACCTCAATGCGCTTCTCGAGCGACCGATCGAGCTTCGCGAGCAGCGCAACGATTTCATGCTCTACCGCTTCGGCCGCAATTCCGATCGGGTTCCCCTGCAGGATCTCGCGGCCTACTACCAGCTGTATCGCGAGCAGGTCGACTACCAGGGCCAGAAGGCCCGTAATCCTCTCGGGCGGGACCGTCTCCAGGTCAACAATCCCGACTTCACCCCCGGATCCCGGTTCAAGAGGGAATACACCAATCTCTACCGCATGCCCGTTCCGGTGAAGATCCAGTTTCTGCTGAGCTACATCGGTAAGCAGCGCCAGCGTCCTCCGCGGACGGATCCGAATCAGAGTCGCTACAAGGTCCACATCGGCATCACCCCCGCGGTCACGCTCTGGAATCCCTACAACGTGCCGCTCGTGCTGAACCATGGGCCGGATCGCGCGACCCAGATCCGCTTCTTCAACCTGCCCATTGCCCTGCGCTGGAAAAAAGTGGGTGCGGACGGATCTTATGAATCGCAGCGGCCCACCTCGCTATCGTGGATCACCAACCGCGATCGCTACGGGGCGGGAGTTTTCCGCACCGGTGGTGGGGACCGTCACACGGGCTTCGAGTTGTTCGTGGGGGGACAGAATCCTATCGTCTTCGCCCCGGGGGAAGTGCGGGTTTTCTCGTTGCAGCAGACCAGCGGACCGGCGGAAGGCGCCCTGATCGAGGACACCAACCAGTATCGCCCGATTCGTGAAGTGGAACCCGGGTGGGATCCCAACAAGTGGCTGGAACTCCCGCGGTCCGATCGCAATGGTGACCGAGCCCACGTTGAGCAGGAACAAGAGGGGCCGAGTGGACGCAATGACGACGGGATCGGCGGAGCCCTCAGCTTCGATGCCAATGACCAGATCTCCTTCAGCATCTCAGCCGCAGAGAATCCCGACCTGGCCAACGGAGCGGCCCTGCAATTCTTTTTCCGCCAGTCCAGCGTCGTAAGGCAGGGCGAGGGTGGACCGGGCGACAACAGGTGGATGCGGCGTCAATTCCAGATGATTTCCCGGATGCATGAAAAGGGGCCGGGGGGAAGGGAAAGCCAGGCCGCAATCGACTTTCACCGGGAATTGATGCGAAAGGGCTTCCCCGGGGAAAGGGATGAGATCGAGTTCCCCCCCATTTCGGGTCGCGAGATCATCGGACAGACCCGGCCCTTCCTGCTGGTGAGCCTGACCGCGGGTTGTGAGGTCTATCACGACACCACCGGTGACGCACACGGACGCCGCTTCGCCTCCCGGCCCTTCCTCCACTCCACCCCCATTGTCGCGTGCCCCTTCGTGGATCGCCAGGATCATGACTCATTTTACCACCATGGCTGGAACTGGTGGGTGCAGGATATCAATTCCGTTCTCGAAGCGGCCGTGCAGGTGGATCCCAACAATGTCAATTCCTACTACGGTGGCGGCTACTCCGCCGAGTATGGCACCACGCACCTGGTCCAGCAGGAGGTGCCTCTCACGCCCCTGCACTCGATCGCCTCCCTCAGTCACGCGCGGCTCGGGGGTTACAGTCTGGCCAACGACCACCTCGGTCCCGGGGCGGGAGAGACGCGCGTCAGTTACCAGTTCACCACCGCCACCGGAGCGAACGGGCTGTTCCCGCAGATGGTCCAGGCCATCGGGAATTCCTATGCCCACCCCTACCTGGAAGCCGAGGAAGCGGTGGGTTCGTGGACCCGTCACTACAGCCAGGCGAACGGACCGAAAAACATTCCAATGGTTGATCATTCTTATCTCGCGAACAAGGCGCTCTGGGACGATTACTTTTTCTCCTCCATTGCCCCGCACCTGGTCGAGATTTACGAGGGAGACCGGAAGTTTTCGGCAGAGGAGGTGGCCCATCGAGCCTTCTTCGAAGACAAGGGGCTCCCCAACCGGCGTCTCGTTCCTTATCGCCGCGGGATCACCGAGAATCTTCTGGACGATCTTTTCGGACCGGGTGATGCCGCCCTGGAGCGTGCGGAATCGATGGCCTCCCACCTGCTCGTGGAGGGACCCTTCAATGTGAACTCGACCTCGGTGGATGCCTGGCGGGCACTTTTCTCCAGCCTGCGGGGCAAGGCGGTGGCGACCCTTGCGCTGGAGGAATCGCTCGGACAAGGTGTGCCCATCCGGGCCGAAACGGCCGAGGGCCTGCCGATCGCTCCGGTCAGTATGGCCAACGGAACTGCCTACGAGGGCAGCTCTGCAGACCCGATCGAAGTCGAACAGTGGATCGCCTGGCGTTCGCTGACGGACGAAGAGATCGAGGAACTTGCCCGGGCGATGGTGAAGCAGGTTAAACGGCGGGGTCCCTTCCTCTCCCTTTCGGAGTTCGTCAATCGGCGCCTGGACGGCGGAAACCGGGGCCTGAGCGTCAAGGGGGCTCTCCAATCCGCCCTTGATGACCCGGATGTCCGCATCAACGAAGGATTCCGCAACTCCGTGCGGACCTTTTCCGAGGAGGAAATCGGGCGGCTCGATCCGGCGTTCCCGGAAGCGCTTGAGGGGCCCGTGGCCTATGGGAGTGCTGCCTATGTCGATCAGGCGGACATCCTGCGCAATTTCGGGGGGCAACTGACGCCCCGGGGGGACACCTTTGTCGTGCGCGCCTACGGCGATTCCCTTGACGCCGCGGGGGAGGTCCAAGCTCGGGCCTGGTGTGAGGCCGTGGTGCAACGGGTTCCGGAGTATCTGCAGGCGACCGGTGACCGGGGAGACCCCGCCCATCGAAAACAGTCGGAGCTGGTCAATGAGACCAACCGGAGATTCGGTCGGCGCTTCCGGGTGATCCAGTTTCGGTGGCTTTCCGCGGAGGAGGTTTGAGATTCGCTCCCGGGATGGATGGGGGGGGATTCATTCTCGGAAAACCTGGAATCCCTGTGAAATCTTGAAAGGTTGATTGTCAGAAGAGGGGTTCTCCGGGGTGATCTTGTTCACATCCTGTGCTTGCAGGGGGTCATCTTTTTGGATGAGTTAGGGGCACACTAACAAGGTGCCGATCTGCAGGATCCCGAGACTCCGGGGACTCTTGAGATGGTATCGTTCGCCAAACAATCAAACCTACGTCAATCCATGCCCTTGAACCTCAGCTCACTTATCCGACTCTTTAGCTGCACCGCAGGAACAGCAGCGGTATTCGCGCTGTCCTGGTCCTCCCTGAATGCCCAGATCAGTGGAACGCCCGGCGACATCGTGATTCGAAGCAATCAGAACGCCGCGAACCTCGCCACCAACCCTGGCGATGACATCGCGATTCAGTTCGACCGCGATGTCCTGGCCGCCACCGACTTCGCCGCTTCCGCAGACCATGTCCTCAGCCAGGGCAAATACCTCGTGCTCTACAGCACGCGGTGGGATCACAGCAGTGGCGACCAACGCGCCGAGATCAATACCCGCCTCACCCTCGAACCGGCGGGAGGAGGCGCCCCGGTCGATCTCAAATACGGCACCGCGCAGGGGTTCATCCGGACCTCCAGTGGCGCCAACGAGGCCGTGGTCTCGGGCGGCACGATCGTGGAAGCGGCCGCCACCGGCGACATCCTGCGTCTGCACGGCACTCGCACCGACGAGAACGCCACCAGCGTGAAAAACCTCCGTGGAACCGGGCTCTCCTCCATCCAGTTCCTCAAGCTCGATGACAGCTGGGACTACCTCAGGGTCAGCCGCAGCACCGATACCGCCGCGCCCATAAATGACACTTTCGCGAGTGTCAGTTACGAGCTTGAGGATGAGTCCTCCCTCGGCGCCATGAGCCTCAGCTCTGGCACCGACATCACCTTCAACCAGGATGGCAGCTACCTCGTGATGGCCAACACCTCCCTTCTCAGCACCAACCTCGCCAGCACCGGCCGCACCGGCTACGGGCAGCGGCTGACGCTGGACGGCACGCTCGTTGCAGGATCCACCACCACCAGTTACGTGCGGGGTCACCCGAACGCTGACGGGTGCTACGACGGCGTGCTGGCAATCGGAACGATTGTGCAGGCCACCGCCGGCCAGGTCCTCAATGTGCAGACCCGCAAGGAGCAGGGCATCAACTGCACGATCACCAGTGCCGGTACCGGTCTGGCGATCGTGCAACTTCCCTCCACCGGAAGTTACATCAGCCTCAGCGACAATTCCGGCCAGAACCTCAACGCCGCCGCCCCCGGAGCATCCGTGAATTTCGACACCACGGTCAGCTCGACGGGCCTCGCTTTCAGCCATACAGCCGGCACGAGCGCGGTGACCGTCAATAAGACCGGCACCTACCTCTTCCTCTCCGGCTTCTTCTGTCTCGAGGACACCGCCGACCGCCAAGTCCCCTGGCAGACCTGGAAGGTCAACGGGACCACCGCCTACGGCGGGTCGGCCCGCTACTCCCGGAACAACCAGATCGACCGGAACGGGAACTGGTCCGGCTTTCTGGCCTCGCTCACCGCCACAGACACGGTGGAGGTCAACTCCCAGGCCCTCGGCGCGGGCGGCAGCGTTCCGGGCAACGACCTCGGCCTGCAGGGTGTCCACATCGAGTCTCTCTTCCCCTCCGACGACCCGGCAATCACAGCCAACAGCCCGCTCAATGCGGTGGCAAACTCCCTGGGCAACGTGATCACTGACGACACGCATCTTCTCACCATCGACAACAACACCGGGGCCGACGGGCTCACCTACACGATCGACACCGCCATCACGGGCGGGATCCTCAAACTCAGCGGCACCGCCCTCGCGGTGGGCGGCACCTTCACCCAGGCTGACGTCAATGGCGATCTCCTGACCTTTGACGCCGGAGCCGCAGCGGTAAACGGAGGATTCGACTTCACGGTCTCGGATGGCGGAGGTGGTCCTGCTTCGGGAACCTTCTCGATCAATGTCGGCCTCGCCACTGTTCTGGTTGCCGATGCCGGAACCACCGATGAAGATACCGGCGCCACCGAAGCCGATCTCACCACCGGGGCCAACCTCCTGGCCAACGACACCGGAAGTTCCCTGGTCGTGACCAGCTTTGATTCCACCAGCACCAATGGCGCCGCCGTCACGGTGAGCCCGACCGGGACCTTCACTTACGATCCGACCGGATCCGCAAGCTTGCAGGTATCCGCAGTGGGGGAATCCCTCGCGGACACCTTCGACTACACCGTCACGGACGTCTTCGGGGTCATGACCAGCGCGACCGTGACCATCACGGTGGACGGCGTCAACGATGTGCCGGTGGTGGTGGCGGAGTCTCACCGGTCCTTGGGTGGAGCGATCACCACAGACAACCTCCTCGCCAACGATAGCGACGCCGATGTATCCGACACGCTGACGGTATCCAATTTTGATGCGGCGGGCACCGGAGGGGCTGTTCCGGTCCCCGGTCCCCTGGTTTTCACCAGTGCACAGGGTGCCACGGTCTCGATTTCCTCGAATGGGGCCTTCAGCTATGACCCCAACACCTCGGCCGCCATCCTGGCCCTCGCCGACGGCGCGACCCTCACTGAGACCTTCAGTTACGACGTCTTCGATGGCACCTCTGCGGCTGCCACCACCGTCACGGTCACCTCGGTAGGGACGGTCGGTGCCTCAGGCGACCTTGCGGCGGTTGCGGCCAATGCCACCGTCAACTTCAATGCCCTGACCAACGACAGCCGCTACAGCGGAGCAGTCGGTTCTCCCACCGCGGGAGCGGAACTGGAGTTTCTCGCCGATGGTGTTGGTAATTCCAGTGCCGCGTGGCTGAACACGGGAGCCGCAACCGTGGCCTCCATTCCCAACGGCGGAACCGCCTTGATTGACGCCACCCACAATCTCACCCCGTCGAATCCGCTTCCTGGAATGGCGGCCACCTACGCTTTTGCCGGAATCGAAGGGATCGAGCACGACGGCTTCGATGCTGTCCCTTACGGTCAATCCGATCTGGGCAATGCCTCCATCGAATTCCTCTTCCGCCCCTCGGACCAGGTTGGCGACGAGGTCCTCCTGGAAGTCGGCGGGAAGACGGACGGGGCGTCCATCTGTCTGGTTGACAACCTGGTGGTGTGGTCCGCCTGCGACAATGGAACCCAATCCGCCCAGGCGGTGGCCATCCTTCCGCCCGGAGCAGTGGCAGGGGGAGAGTGGGTGCACATCGTCTGCAAAATTGATCTCGCCAGCGACAACGCGGAAATCTGGCTGAATGGCGTCCTGACCGACAGCAATGGGGCAGTGAATGTCAACAATGGCGCAGCGGGCAATCTCGCAGACTGGTGCGGCACGGACGCGGGCGGCATCGGTCGCCGGCTGACTGATGTGGGCGGCGATCTTAATGGTCTTGGCAATTTTGGAACCACTGATCTTGGAGACCAGACCGTCTACGCGGGTGAGGTCGCGCTTCTGCGCACCTACGAGTCTCTCCTCACCTCGGCCCAGGTGATGGCCAACTTCCAGGCTCTGGTAGGCGCCACGGTGGGAGCGCCGGGGGCAGGAGATGTGACTGATCTCAACGGAACAGCATCTCCAGTCCCGGGAACCACCGTTGTAGTGCTCGCGTCCGGCGCGACGGTGGCCTTCGAACTCGACGGCTCCTTCACCTACGACCCCAATGGAGCCTTCGACGACTTGGGGGTGGGGCTGACTGCGCAGGAGAGTTTCACCTACACCATCGACAATCACCACAATGCCTCCACCACCGTCGTAATCACCATCGACGGCACCAACACTGACGCCCAGCTCAACCTCGCCGCCGACCAGGCCAGTGTGACCGAGGGCAACGACGCCACCTTCACCATCACCTCGAGCCTGGCCCTCCCCTCCGATGTCGAGGCCAGCCTGAGCTACAGTGGAACGGCCCAGGATGGTAGTGACTTCAATGGGAACGCGACAGTCACCCTCTCCAGTGGCGGCACGGAATTCGACCTGACCCTCTCCGCGATTGCCGATTCCCTCTACGAGGGCGCGGAAACCCTCACCGTGACCATCGACAGCGTGACCGGTTCCGCGGTCTTGGGCGCCAACCCGGCGGCCTCCACCACCATTGCCGATTCCGACAGTCCCCCCGTCCTTTCCATCGGCACCCCGGCTGGAAACGCCACCGAAGGCAGCAGGGTGGACTTCACCGTGACTGCCAGCGTGGCCTCCAGCGTGGCGGTTACCGTCGACGTGGCCTACTCTGGCACAGCCGGTCCCGAGGACTTCTGCGAGCAGGAGCAGATCACCATCCCGGCCGGACAGACCGCCGCCACCGCAAGCCTGCTGGTGCTCGACGACGCCGTGGCCGAGGGGAATGAGACCCTCACCGCCACCATCAGCAACCCGTCGCTTGGGTCGTTGGCTACAACGGAAACTGATGGCCTGATTGCCTATTATGACTTCAACTCGGACACCGCCGCTGACACCTCGAGTACGCTCGGCGGCAGCACCTCGGCCAACGATGGCTCGTGGACCGGAACCGCCGTCTACAAGGACGGTGCCTTCGGCCGCGCGGTGGAGATTGGTGATGGAGCCGGATCCAACTTTATCACCGCCAGCGGGGCAGAATATGAGTTCGGGACGGCCACCAGTTTCACCGTGGTCTACTGGCTCAATA